>Ga0302323_100001197_pt1 | contig 21052 bp, 10 predicted proteins | sample Fen_T0_3_FD_201950 | JGI IMG/M metagenome (GOLD analysis project Ga0302323, IMG submission 201950) | Peat permafrost microbial communities from Stordalen Mire near Abisko, Sweden - Fen_T0_3 | ecosystem: Environmental > Terrestrial > Soil > Wetlands > Permafrost | place: Sweden: Abisko... | reverse complement strand
TCATGGACACATCACTTTCTCCAATGGCACGCATGCTGGCCGTCTGCTCGTTCGCGCCTTTGATCGCGACGTTTCCAAAGAAGAGCTCCTCGGGGAAACGGTTACAGAAGACAGCGGGCACTACGCAATTAACTACATCGAATCGCAGTTCCGCAGCACGTCCTCCGAGCGCGGCGGGCCGGAGGTTTACATCCGTATTTTCGATGCCAGTGGCCAACTGCTCTCACACTCAAAGACACACAACAACGCCCCGCGAGAAATCGAGCTCAACCTAACCCTGCCCGCCGACGTTGTCATCCGTTTCGTTGTCCGTGGCCGCGTGACTTCCTCCGATGGAAAACCAGTGGCTATGCTCCAAGCCAAAGCCTTCGACCGCAACGTTGGCACGGACGACACCCTGCTCGGCGAGGCCACCACCGACGCTCAAGGAAACTACTCCATCGCCTATTCGCCTGATCAACTCAACGGCAAGCTAACCGCTGACTTGCTGGTTGCCATCTATCGCGAGGGCAGGGGCGCGCCAGTGCAGACTTCCGACGTGATCTTCGACGCCGGATCACAGACGGTGAAGGACTTTTTCATCGCGGCACCGGTCGCTCCGGAATTTGATCGTCTCACGGAACAGATCAGGCTCTTGCTGAGCGGTCAGCCGCTTGGTAAACTCGACCCCAAGCAAATCGCATTCCTGAACAGGAAGACCAAGATCGAAGCGGAAAAGATCGAGCGCCTGGCGCAAAGCCATGACCTGGCTGACGGGAATAAATTGCTGGCGGACTTCTACTACGCTTTGTTGGCGGCCGGCCTGCCGACGGTTCCGGAAACGATTTTGGCGCGCGACCGCGCGACGATCGACGGCGCCATCGAACGCGCGACAGCCGCGAACCTCATTGCTCCGCTTGGCACGGACCAGCTCGACCGGATACTTGATGACGAGTTGCCGAAACTGCGGGCGTTGAAACTTCTTGAACCTGCTGGTGCAGGACAGCCAGCTTCTCTGGGCGACCTTCTCGACACTCTGCCTAAAGAAGACAAACTCGATGAAAACGCACGGCTCGCCTTCGCGATCCGTTATGGAAGCCATGGACAAACCGTGCCGCTGTGGGAAGCGCAGGAGACGAGCGCTTACGCAGGCAGTATTCCCGCGCTAAAACGCACATTGGCGTTGAGCGAAATTACCCAGGCGCACAAGCCACTGGTTGCAGCCCTGCAGAAGCAGCGTGAGGCCGGCAAACCAGAGTCAGTCGCTTACCTCGCCAAGCTCTCCCCTGTGGATTGGCTGGAGCTGACACTGACTCACGGCTCTCCGCCGAATAGTCAGACAGCGGCAACAGATTACGCCGTCGAGCTTGACCGGGCCGTCGAACAACGCTTCGCCACGGATGTTTTGCGAGAGCGCCTCGCTTCGGGTGCACTTAGCATTAATGGATTTCCAACCGAGAAAGTGGTGAAGGTTCTTTCCGCTCATCAGGACTTCGACCTTCGCAAGGAGCGAGCTGATGATTTTCTCGGCCGAGTCGGAGCGACGACTCCTGAACTGAGTGCTGCGTTGCGGAAGATCCAGCGTGTGCTTCCACTGGCTGGCGACCTGCAGGGTAGCGCCGCTCTGCTGAATGCAGGATTCGATTCGGCCTTTGCTATCGCCCGCACTGGCGTGAGTGTACTTGCAGGGAGTGTTGCTGGCGAATTAAGCGAAGCGCAGGCAAAGGCCATCCACGCCGCGGCTCGCGACTCTACGGCGACTGCGATGGCACTCGTCGCCCGTTGTTCGCCACAGTTCAATCCACACGCGATTGAGGCGATTCCATATTCCGCGCCCAACGCAGCGTTCCTCGCAAAGTATCCCGACCTCCGCGCGCTGTTTGGAGACTTGGATTACTGTGCATGCCAGCATTGTGAATCGGTGCTTAGCCCAGCTGCGTATCTGGCGGATTTGTTGCATTTCCTAGAAACGTCCGGTCAACCGTTATCCAATCACTTTCGCAAGTCGTTGAGTTTTTGGGCGCTCCACGCCCGCCGCCGCGACATTTCGAATCTGTTGCTTAACTGTGATAACACCAATATCGAGATTCCATATATCGACCTGGTGCTGGAAATCTTGGAGAACCAGATCGCGTTGCCCGCTTGCTTCAAGGTAACGGCGCAGCATTCGGAAGAGATATCAGCTGCACTGGCTCGGAACGAACTCCCAGATCCAATTCGCGACGCGCTGGCTAAAACAGCTGTGACGATCGGCGCCAAGCCTTATGTCACGCGTATCGACAGTAAGGAGGAATGCATAGATGCGCTGCTGAAGTTTGAGAGCGCGCAAATACCGGGGGCGCCGGAGTATTTTTATCCAATTCTAAATGAAGCCGCCGGGTGTCTAAAGATCGCCGATGGCGCTAGAGAGTGGATCGTGCTTTTCACGCCGAAGGGGCTCTGGATGCAGATTTCAGCAAAGCAAGCTCCTGAACTCGGCGCTCTGGGCGATGCGATGGTTGATGAATTTGAATCTTCGCTGGCGCGAGGCGAGATGCCCGCAGCCTTTCTCGAAGATCTAACCGAAGGATGGGTCCCATGTTCATCTCAGGTGAAGGTGCTCGGCTCCCCGACCCAATCCGAAAGCAAACCCCGGTTCACCGCCTACGAAGTGAGCATCTCGCTCAGCCTCGATGTTGTGGGGCGTCACGTCGGACAAGTCCTTCAAGTCAGATACATACGGCCCGAGGATGACACTGTGGTGCGGAGGACGAAAATCCCGAAGCAACACCAAAAAGTCGTCACGGCCTGGCTCGAGGGGAAGCTCCCGCATCGGTTTGATCGGCAGGTGTTAGACTTGTTGGGGATCCCAGTCCGTCCATGGACAATTACCCATCTAAAACCTGGTCGATGCGCGCTCCGGTACGCACTTCAGAAGTTCACTTTTGGAATTTCTGACGCAGTGCTCGGCGTCCTCGCGCTCACTTATCGTAGTTCGTCGATCCAGACTGACCTCGCGGCGATTCCTGAGAACCGAAACCCGGCTGCTTACGACGTCCTTCGCAAGGCCGTCTACCCATGGGCACTGCCTTTCGATCTCTCGACTGAGGAGATACGCACCTATCTGAAAGAGTTGGGCATTTCTCGTCAGAAACTCATGGAGATCGCCGGAATGGCCCTAGGCGAAGGTTTGGACGGCTATGCCCGCGAGGTGCTGGGGCTAACTGTGGCAGATAAGGAACCCTTGGCGGTAGATCCTTGGACGGTCTGGGATCTAAAAGAAAAGAATAATTCGGTCGAGGATTCGGTGGGGCAGTCTCATATTGGAAGTTGGACGGAGGTGTTGCAGAATATCTCCATCCTTCTTGACCGTGCGGGACTGACTTTTCGCGAGCTTTTGGATATTCGCCAGACGGGTTGTGGGATTGTTTCTTGGTCTAACATCACTCCGAAGGGCGAGTGTCGCCCCACAAAAATGACGTGGGAGGATTTGGGCCAAGAACAGCTTACTTGGATCCACGCATTCACATGTCTCTGGCGGAAGTGCGGATGGTCGATGCGTGAACTAAACTGTGGGCTGGCCGCTGTGGTGCAGAATCCGCGGGATGTGCTAACCTCACCTCAGATGCTATCGTTGGTCGGCCGTCTTCATTCAAAGCTGAACCGACCGATCTTGCATATCGCTGCAATGCTCGGGCACGTCGAGATCAGGCCTTGGGTGGACCATACGAAAGAGGGCGTACCGATTTACGCCTCTTTGTACGACACAGTCTTTCAGGGCAGCGCTCTGCGCGGGAGTGAAAGCTTCGCTCTATTCGCCATCAACGTTGAATCCTGTGAACTCGCCTATCTCGATCCCACGCCGACAACGCCCAAACCAAAAGAGAAACCCCTGTCCGACCACTCGCATTTTCTGGCGGCCTCACTGGGAATAACCCCCGATCAAATCAAACAGCTTGTTGTCGGCTTGAATGTCCCAGACGAATTGACCTTCAGCAGCCTCGTCAAGCTGCTCGGAGCCGCCGCTTTTAGCCGAGGACTCGGGCTGGCCGTCGAGGACTTTATTCGGTGGACAGCGTTCCTAGGGAATCCCTTTGATGCCAAGGGTACCGAGGGACGGGCGAAAGCGTTACTCGCCTTTGCCGACAACGTCGAATTCGCAAGGGAAACAAACGCGTCGCTCGACGAACTCGACTATATCCTTCGGCACGAGCTGACGGGCGAGTTTGCGTACGTCGAGACGCGAATGATCGAGGCCCTCAGCGGCATTCGGGACGCATTGCGGAAGGGTCCTGTTCTCGGCGACGTGAGCACCGAAAATCTGTTGTCACAGCTTAGGAAACTCGGAGCAAGCGAGAGTCTGCTGACCGCCATTTCAAAACAAGCAGGCATGGAGTCTGTTCTGAAGGCTGAGGTGCTCATCGCAGTGACTTCGCAGCCGCTGCCAGAACTTCCCCCAGGGTCTGTTGGCAAATTCTATTTCCGGAAGAGCGACAGTGATTCCAAAGTCTGGTTGGGGTGTCGTGGAGTGGTTTGGGAATCGGATTTCCGACTGCTTCGAAATGCTTTCCCAACGGACATCGATACTCTGGAGAAGCGTTATGGATTCATACGCGAAGTTCTGGCCTCGCAACTGCTTTACTTGGTGGACCGAGACGCAGAATCCGAGATTCCCGCTGTTCCATACTTGGAGATCCCGCTCGCGAGCGACTCGGTTCAGTCATTGCCCGAGGACCTGCTTTCCGTTTTTGTTCTTCAGGAGAAGGACGGCGGCCGCGCTTTGAGATTGGCGGGGATTTTGACCGACAAGCAAAGCCTCGAGACACTGCTTCCCGAACTCAAGTCCACTGAGATCAATGCGCTTAATAACCAATCCGAAGATATAATAAAAACAGGTATTCAATTCCTGGCTGCGGACACGGCGGAACGCTTGTTGGTCCAGACCGATGCGGCGATTGGAGATGTGCTGTTGAAGCTTGTGCCTATTCTCGAGGTCGATCTGCTGGTGTCGCAAGTAAGCGCTCTGCTCAGTCTGGAAACGCAAACAGCGAGGCGTTTGCTGGACACGATCAAACTGCCGTCGGCACCCGGGAGAACCGCACGGGATCTCCTCACCGACCCCGTCCTGCTTGCACCTGATTCATCACAGAAGATCGATGCCAACCTGTTCCTGGCGCAGGTGCAGGTTCTGGTCCGACTGGACAAAGCGGCGCGCGTCTTGCGAAAGGCTAGCCTGACTGCCTCGCAGCTCGATTGGGTCGACGGAAACTCATTCGCTGTGCTTTCCTTCAACGACCTTCCGGTGCGCGCGGCATCAACCGGTCTCTTCTCAAATTGGCGCGCATTTGGTGAATTATTGCGTTTTAGAGACGCCGTGGAGGGTGGATCGGAAACAGTGCAAGCGATTTCGGACCTGCTCTTGAAAACCGCCGTGCCTTCAGTCGATGATAATTGGTTCGTCAAGCAGGCAGCCTCCTTCTTCAAGAACGCCTATGGGCTCGAACAAGCGGCAATCGAAAAGAACTGCGAATTCCTTGGTATTCAAACACGCGACCAGTTCCGAAATCCACAAACCCTGCTGCGGCTCATCGGACTTCTTCACGTGCTGAAGTTACTCGGCACGACCGTACCAGTGATAGAAGGGCTGCTCTCCGACGCACCTGAATGTGCCGACGCGATGGCTGCCCGGAAGTTGTTCATGGCTCAGTTTGACCCCGAGGATTTGCCGAAACGGCTTCAGCCGATCTCCGACAAGCTGCGGATCCGCCAGCGTGACGCGCTCGTGAGTTACCTCAAGTGGCGCGATCAGCTCCCAGACGACAATGCGCTGCTCGATTACTATCTCATCGACGTGAAGATGGAGCCCTGCATGCGCACCTCGCGCGTCAAGCAGGCCATTAGTTCGGTGCAGTTGTTTATCCAGCGGTGCATGCTGAATCTGGAGAAAGATGCGCCCATGAAGGTTCTGCCCGGTGACATCGACGCCACGCAGTGGCATTGGATGAAAAACTACCGCGTGTGGGAGGCGAATCGAAAGGTCTTCCTGTATCCTGAGAACTGGATCGAACCTGATTTGCGGGATGACAAGAGCGAGATATTCCGCGCATTCGAATCGGAGCTTCTGCAGGAAGGCCTGACGCACGAGCGTGCGGTCGGTGCCTTTCATTCATACATCGATGGCCTCGCTGCGGTGGCGTGCCCTGTCATCATCAGTACTTGGCACGAAAACAATGCGAGTGGCCGGAGGCGTATTCACATTGCAGCACGAGACAGAGGAACTCCACACAAGGTCTACTACCGTTGTGCCACCATGGCACCCGGCTCGGCTCCCCGCTGGTCGGTGGAATGGACACCTTGGGAAAGGATCGATAGAGAGTTTCCCAACGGCCATATCATGGTGTGCGAGATGGACGGCATCGTTTACCTTCTCTGCCCGGCCATCAATCGCGATGAACGGAGTGGGTGGAAGATTCACATGGAGACTTTGCGTCGGACGAAAGCGGGTTGGGTGGCACTCAAAGGTTCGGTCGATTACTTCACCCACGTTTTGGTACCAAACAAATCGCTGGCGCAGAGCTTTGTGTTTCGCCCCGTTCGACTCAGCAGAAGTTTTGGCGAGACAGTGCAGGTGCAGTGCTTCAGAGCAATCGTGCAGGAAAATGAGAGGATCCAACTGCGCAACGAGGGTAGGCTAACCGTAGATTCGCCGCCGCCGTTCAATCCCAATGATCCTCAATTCGCAACGGTCCGGATTAGGATCGTCGATCACTTCAAAGACCCTGCGCACGAGAACATCGATACGTATCAATTGAGCGACATCGGCTTCACACTGAGCGCCAAGTTCGATATCAAGTGGTTCTATAGAGACTTAATTGGTGACGAGAAGGAACTCAGTTTGGAAAATGATGGGGCATTCACTTTTAACGACGGAGTTCGAAGGGTTCCCACGAACACGTCTACGGTTATGTCAGAGCCGCCGGATTTTACCGAGGAGATGAGCTTGTCCGGCCTGATGGACAATAGTGTCAATGCGGCCATCCAAACGCTAAGTGAGCAAGAACGTCGCCTGCTTAAAACCCTAGCGGACACTCTTGCGGTTCAGCTGGCGTTGGACCTTTCATGGTTGACGCCCGAACAGGCCACTTTGGTCGCCTTTAGCGGCGGTGCAGCACTTCCCGGGTTTATTTCTGTGGAGGTCATAAAGCGGTTGGCGACTATGAAATTCCCTATCTACTTCAAAGTCGTTCGAATCCTCGGCATCGACGTTAACGCGAAGGTTCCGGCTGCGGACGTAAGGAAATTCTCCAACACGACATTTACGCAGCATATTGAGCTCGGTGAATACAATAATTCAGGCACCATCGAGCTGGATATGGTCTTGCACTACAAAGATGGCGAGGTTCCTGAGCGAGCCGCTGCGGACCGTCAGCTGAAGTTCGAGCGAGCTGGGGCGTTCGAGTTCGATGAATCGAGATCGCTGATCTATCTCAAGCCGAACCAAACGCTGTTCAACGAACTCGACAACGATTCGCCACTCGACGGTTGCGAATACTTCGATTCAGGCTATCTGCGTCGGCCCGAGCCCGAACCAAGTGGCATACCCCTGCGCCTGAGGTCGACGAGCCAGCCCATACTCAGCGATAGCCACAACGGCTTTTTCGTCGTCAACGCCAACGGTCCGGACGCTGGGAGTGACCTGATGCGGCCCATCGGCGCATATTCGGACTCGCGGTTCGTCCTCTTCTTTATCGCCAGCGCCGACAAGTATCTGGTGCTGCCAAACGGAGGGACGTGGGTCTGGGCTGGTCTGCGCGAACTCGCCAATGAGACTTGGGACGCGGCCGAATTAGAACGCATGCCCGCGTTGGTTTCTGGCCCTGCGGCCGCTGCGATTCCGTTTAACGCGAACTGCCCGCTCATCGACTTCAGTGCTTCTCCCTCCACAGTTGATCTCACGTTCGACCGCAGCCTTCCCGCCAGCAACTATGACTGGGAGGCCATGTTTCATGCCCCCTTGCTCATTGCAGAACAGTTGGGCGTTGCGCAGCGTTTCGAGGACGCACAACGCTGGTTCCATACAATTTTCGATCCCACTACGGATAGAGTCGGACCCGAGGCGGTCCGATATTGGCGTTTCCCGCGTTTCAGGGAAAAGGAACAGCAAAGCAATTCCATCGATATATTGCTGTTGGAACTTGCGAACGGGAGTTCGGAACTGGTCGGCCAGATAGACGCTTGGAAACAGGCACCCTTTAATCCACATCTAATCGCGCGCTCACGCAGCCGGGCTTACCAATGGACTGTCGTCCTGAAGTACATTGGGAACTTGATCTCCTGGGCCGACCAATCGTACCGACGGGAAACAATAGAATCGATTAACGAGGCCACGCAGCTCTACGTGCTCGCTGCACGCATCCTCGGTCCGCGGCCGGCATCCATCCCACGCTGCAAGGCCACCGCAATGAGTTATTTGGAGCTGGCTTACCTCCAGACCAAAGGCCTGGACGATTTTTCGAACGCTTTGGTTGCTTTGGAGGACTTTGGGGCTGCATCGCTTGGCAACCCCTCCTATGGCCCAATCGACCGCGACGTTCCCACGGGCCTCTACTTTTGCATACCGCCAAATAGCGATATCGAAGAGTTGTGGCAAAAGGTCGACGAGCGTCTGTTCAACATCCGGCACTGTCGGAATATCGAAGGCATCGAGCGCCAATTGCCCTTGTTCGAACCTCCGATCGATCCCGCGCTCCTCGTAAAGGCGACGGCGGCTGGACTGGACATCAGTACGATCCTTGCGGACCTCTCGGCACCACTCCCGCTCTACCGCTTCAGTGTGATGCTGCAGAAGGCCGTCGAGGTATGCGCCGAACTGAAGGCTCTGGGTGCTGCGCTGCTGGCTTCCTTGGAAAAGAACGACGCGGAGGAACTGTCATTGTTGCGTTCGTCCCACGAAGTCGAATTATTGCGCCTGAGTGCGCAAGTCAGGAAGCAGCAGATCGATGAAGCCAAACTCAATCTTGATGGATTGAAGGAGGCGCGCAAAACGGCAGAGGTGCGTTATCAGCACTATCAGAAACTGCTAGGAAAGAATGAAATTACGCTGCCGCAGGCTGGTAATCCCGTGAGTCTTGAAACGGTGCCGCTGAGTCTGGCGAAATCCGGACTGGATTCCGACGAAACCGGGCTCGGCATCAGTCAGACCGAGAAAAATCACCTTACACAGATGCAGGCTGCGGGAGATCTCAGCTTTGCTGCTGGAATTCTAAACGCGGCTGCTGGAGTGGCATTTGCTGTCGGCGTGGCGCCTATGACCGCGCCCACGGCAAGTGCGATAGGTCAAGGCATCAATGCCGCTGCAAGCGCCGTTAACGCGATTTCCACTTACACGAACTCGATTGCGAATCGCAACGCTATCGTTGCCGGCTACCAACGCCGTCGGGATGACTGGATCTTCCAAAGCAACATGGCTCTGCGCGAACTGCAGCAAGTCGACAAGCAGATTGCCGTCGCTGAAATCCGCATCGTCATCGCTCAACAGGAACTCGACAACCTGACGACACAGACAAAGAACGCGATCGAAGTTGATGACTTCATGTGTTCCAAATTCACCAATCGGGAACTCTATCGCTGGATGGGCGCACAACTCTCCTCCCTGTATTTCAATACCTACCGGCTTGCGCATGAGCTGGCGAAACGCGCGGAACGATGCTTCCAGTTTGAACTCGGTGACGAGGATTCGTCTTACATCGAGTTTGGTTATTGGGACAGCTTGAGGAAGGGCTTGCTTGCCGGCGAAAATCTGCACCGCGATCTGAAGCGGTTGGACATCGCGTACCTCGACAGAAACAAACGTGAGTACGAAATAACCAAGCACGTTTCGCTGCTGCAACTGAACCCGGAGGCGTTGGTCGCACTGCGCGAGACACGTGTGTGCGAATTCACAATTCCCGAATGGCTTTTCGACATGGAATGTCCGGGACATTTCCTGCGCCGGCTCAAGTTGGTTAGTCTGAGCGTGCCCTGTGTCGCCGGTCCATACACCGGCGTCCACTGCACGCTAACACTACTCTCGAGCGTGGTTCGAAAGTCGAACAGCCACGAGAACTACGGCGAGCCGTCGCCGGAAGATGCGGGGCGGTTCAGGTACGACTACAACCGGATTCAGTCGGTTGTAACCAGCAGCGGGCAATCGGACTCGGGGATGTTCGAGCCCAACCTTCGCGACGAACGTTATCTCCCCTTCGAAGGCGCTGGTGCCATCAGCACTTGGCGCCTCGAACTGCCGGCAGCACTGCCGCAGTTTGACTACGCAACCATCAGCGACGTACTCCTGCATATACGATATACGGCCAGGGAAGGGGGCCACTCGCTCCGCAGTGCTGCTGCGGCACACGTGAGCAGCCCGAACGGTAGCGGGCTATCCCGACTCTTCTCCTTACGCCAGGAATTCCCAACCGCCTGGGCCGCCTTCAAGGCCGCACATCCAATCGTCAAAAAGACGACAGCTGAACTCCAGATCGACCTCAAACCCGAGCACTACCCATATTGGGCGCGCGGTATAGTGGAACAAGCGACCGGCGAAGCCGATGATTTTGCCGATGTTCTCTTGTATGCAAAACCATCAGGGGTGGACGAGATCCAACTCTTCGAGAGCGCTGTCCCGAACGTCGACGCAGAAGGAAAGGGTCCGCCACCGCTGCGGCGCGACCCGATGTTGCCGGGTTTTCTGAGCTGCCGACTTAAAATCAAACGTCCACTCACAGGGAACCACTCGCTCTTCCTAGCAAGTAACTCGATCGATGAATTGTGGATGATCGTATCCCCGCCTAGCCAAACGGAGGCCGACTGATTCAAAGAAAAATATTATAACTTCAACGCACTTGCCGCAGGAAGCAGGTATCCCTCCGGACGGAACCGGCTCAGTGGCTACGCGCAGTTTCGTCGTCCGAAAAAAGTACAAGCTCGATCGACTGCCGGCATCAAGATCTTCGAATACAGTGGCCGCAGCGCGATGCGTCGGGGTACCCTCACCTTAAAGACTTACCGGTGACTTATGCTTTCCAGTTCCGATCAACCCTAGATCTGCAAAAACCGTAGAATTGCTTGCAGGGAAGGGTACGGTGCAGTTTTTGGCGGTGCGTCGGTCTGGTCGCCGGAGCGACAAGCATCGGCTTCCAATGTTTTGCTACGGCGCGCGCGGCCCCGAACGCCGCCAGCGCCTAACTGGGGTCGAGTTTTGCCCCAGGCCCCGTGACGGCAGCTTGCCGCGTCCGCAGTAGTTTCGTGCGAGGCCGTCCTGCCCGTTCGTCGCGCCGGATGCCATGGCGTTTGCAGAAGCGTCGGAAATCTAACGAACTAATCTTAAGGTCCAGTGTTTCGAGGTGCACTCTTATCTCGCGTGTACGGTAAGCTTCGCAGGGGTGTCGCAGCATGTAAACCAAGGCGTGTAGTTTCCACCAGTCTGGATAGCCGAACATCGTACGTAACCGACTTTTCTTGAGGCCGCACAAAAAACCAACCGCGCTTGCAAGCTGCAAGAGTGGCTTGGTGTCGTTTTTGCGGATGGCTGTATCCAATAATTGGGCACCGGCGCGGAGTAGCTTCGGCGAGGCTTTGGCTACTTCGCCCGCTTTGCGCCAATCACGGGCCAGGAGGAAAATCGGCAATCCCACGGTGCGCGCTTGGTAGCGTCGGACGAGAGCTTCCATTTCCTCCCAGGTCAATCCACCGAAAGGACGTGTTACCCGGGCCGACAGTTGCGTTTGTATGCGCTGTTTTTCCTGCTGCCAGCCGTCGAGTTCGCCGGCCAATTCGGCAAAACCATCTGACATTGGCTCTCCGCTGAAATCTCCCCGCTCCACGAACGCGGCGAAGTTCGCGCGGGTGGCAGGATCGCGTGCGAAATCCTCGATCAGCCAGGTGTGAAGGTCCGGGAACTGCCGACAAATATCCGCCAAGAGGCGCAAAAAAGCGCGGCTCCGGCGTTCCGAAGATTGAGTGGACGAGTGAGGGGAAACGGAGGCAGTCATCGTTTGTTAGAACACGTCGGAGCGTTTAGATTCGCGACCGCAGGCACTGTAGATACCGGTTCAAACCACAGGCGAAGCTTTTCATAAAGCGCTCGCAAGTCACGGCGGTAGGCTTCGCCTTGTTCGTTGATCGTCTGGCCGGGTCGCCGTTTTAGCGTGCGCACGAGTTTGTTTGCCAGCACGACATGTGCCGGGAGCGTGTGCCGGAGACGACGTTGGCCGGGTGTCTTGGGCTCGGTCGCGATGCCGAGCCGGGCATAGGCCTGCCGTAGACTCAAGCCCTGCAAAAACGTTACATCGGTAAAGCTCTGTGCAAGCTGCATGTAACGCTGCGCGGTGCGCACCGTGCCGCGGAAATGGGCTTTCAGCCAGAGATACCAAGTGCCCTTTCCCATAGTGTGAAACACGCGCGCTCTTTCCACGAGCAAGAGCTGACCGGCTTGCCAAGCCGCGACAAGCGCACTGTGCACCGCTTGGCGAGAAGTTGCCGCGCACCGTTTCGCCTCCTCGTGGAGACGATTTATTTCGGCTGCGGGTGTGGTTGCGGGTGACGTGTTCATGACGCAAACCCCGTGGTTTCGCGGAAGCTCTCCGCCAGCTGATACACCGCCTGTTTCGACCGGCCGGCCACGTGGCCGATTTCTTCGAGAGTGTTTTCCTTGATCAGATCGGGGCGGACGCAGTAGAGCACAACTGTCGCACGCACGCCGCGTTCTTCAAGTGACGTGCCTTCCGTCATCCAGATGAAGAGGCGGGAGATGACTTCTGTCGTAAGGAACCGCGCTTCCTGCTTAGGATCGATTGGTGCGGCAAAGAATGAATCTTCGTTGGTTTTCATATTTTATAGGTTTCAGGTTCGCCCCCATAATATGCCGACGAATTGATTCTTAATAGATACAGCGTTGGCTGGTCGCAGTGATCCTATTTCAGAGCCATCGCTCACTGCGTGCGACACGGTGTGTCGCTTTGCTGAAAACAAAACTCTGCCGGGCAAAGAGCCGAGGCGGCGTTGTTTCAACGAAGGCGCGGGAATTTATCCGCGCGCTGGTACTTTGAGGTTGGTTCGGATGTGCAGCGCGACTTCGGTTAGATCGTAATAAACGAAATGCCCGACGCGATGGTGCGGAATGCGCCGGAGTTTTGTCCAGCTACGCAATGTGCGAATGGAGGGTTCTTTGTCTTTGGGAAAGATTCCGCTACGGCGGAGCCCGATAATGTCAGTGAGCTGATTTTGGCTAGCAGTGGTATTTGATGGCGTTTCCATGCCTCTGCTTGCCGGTCAAGCGCAACAAGCAGGGCAGGACTGTTTTCAAGCGGCGGTAGCCAGTATGGAAGTGATCGGTGCGGCAGACGCTTCCACTTTCTTTGGCACTATGCTAAAAAAATGATCTGCCTCCTCGGTCGTTTTTAGGTCTAAGTAATGTTTTCGGATGATGACTTCCGAATTACCGGCTTGCAGCGCCGCTTCGCCGAGAGAGCGAAATTTGGCCACGAACATCGAGATGTAGGTGTGCCGCATGACGTCGTGCGCGAGCGGAAATTTCTGTGCCACTTTTTCTCGGATATGCTGCAGATTCGCCGGGATGATCGGGAATTTCTTCAACGGATAAGCTTGGAGCCATGCAGCAAGATTAGGCTGAATCGTGACGTGGCGTGGCTCGCGCACTTTCGAGACTTCGCCGTCGATGCGGATCAGGTTGGTGTCGAGTTTCACGTGCGAGGGCTGGAGCCGGAGGATTTCACCGGTGCGCAAACAAGGCCGGATGCCCGCAAAAAGGCACAGGGCAAAGAAGGGGACAGCAGTAGGGTAGTGTGCTTCGACGTGCGCCATGAGTTCCGATGCTTGTGACGCGCTGAAGGTGATGGCGCAGCCGCGACGACGGCGAAGGCGGCGCGGCGGGATTTTTGCGAGCGGGTTATCCGCGATCCAATCCCGTTGTAACGCAAATTTGAGGAAGGCCGAAACCACACCGCGCCGGTTGTTGAAGGTCTTATGAGCAGCCCGGCGTGCTTCAAAATATTCCACGAGTTTCACGCTGGTCAATTCAGCCACGGTGGCTTTGGGAAAATGCTTTTGCAGGCGTTTGAGATCGCGCTTCATGCGCGTCAGATAAGGTTCGGACAACAAGTCCTGTTCGCGTTCGTGATCTTTGATCACGAGAAATTCCGTGATAGCTTCGGTGAGGAGTTTTTGCGCGACGGGTGCGCGGTAGTTCGTCAAAGCATACTCGACAAAGAAAGAGAGCGCGTGCGTCTGGCCGCTGATACGGCGAAACAACGCCTCAGCTTCGTGCAGCTGCTCGTCGGTCAGCCGTGTCACCGCCGTGCGAATACCCGTGTCGCCTTGGAGCCGCTGGACTTCGAGCACCTGCCGCTCGGCTTCTGCTTCAGGGCGCGTGGGGAAATTCTTCCGCACACGTTTGCCATCCAACCAACCGCTAACCCGAAAAACGATCTCCCCTGAGGGATTCGTGAATGTTGAAATATCGAACGCCGATTCTTGCTTCATGACCGATTTGCCACGTCAACTGGCAAATCGATTGTTGGCTAAATTAACTCATTCATTTTGAACAAGTTAATGGCGGAGAGGGAGGGATTCGAACCCCCGGTAGCCTTGCGGCTACACGTGCTTTCCAAGCACGCGCATTCGACCACTCTGCCACCTCTCCAAGGTGTCTGACCGATCTTTGCCAACAAGACCTGCCGAAAGGGCGAAGGGGTCGAAATAAGGCGGTGCGTGTCGGTCGGGTCAACGGAAATTCTTAACTGCCCTCAAGGTTGAGGTTTTCGCCCCTTCCAGACCGTTGGGCCTGTTCTGTAAGCAAAATACTGCCGTAATGTTAACCTATGAAGCAGACTTGTGCGATGCTGCGTGGATAAGAAGTTGTGCTCATTTCGTGTTATGGTGAGCGTCGCTCGCTGCAGAGGGGAAAAGCGGCAATGAAAGAGTTTTCTAATCGAAAACCTCCTTGCGCGACCTCCTCCGGGTGCTACGTTGGCCGTTCACCACGACCATTAACAAATTATTGCGCCATGGTTTCCGCCAACACCACTGAACTCGGGTACAACAGTAAGATCGAAGGCGACGTCATTGTTTCTCGGGCCGATGCGGTGATTAATTGGATCCGAACCAACTCGGTCTGGCCGATGCCCATGGGGCTTGCGTGTTGCGCGATCGAGCTCATGGCCGTGGGCAATGGACGTTTTGATATTTCGCGCTTCGGTGCTGAGGTGATGCGTTTTTCACCACGTCAGGCTGACTGCATGATCGTCGCTGGCACCGTCACTTACAAAATGGCTGCGCAGGTCCGCCGCATTTATGATCAGATGATGTCGCCGAAGTGGGTGATCGCGATGGGTGCGTGTGCCAGCTCGGGCGGCATGTACCGCAGTTACGCGACGCTCCAGGGCGTGGACCGTATCATTCCCGTCGATGTTTATATCAGCGGCTGTCCACCGCGCCCCGAAGCGATTCTCGACGCGCTCATCAAATTGCAGGCAAAAATTAAAACCGAACGCTCTGCCTCGAACCTTTTTAAGAAAACCTGAGCACATTACTGCTCTCCCGACTCTCGCATCACGATCAGGAAACACGACATGACTGCTCCCATCGCAGCCAAGACTGCTCTTAAGGAAAAATTTCCGCAAGTGACCGATCGCGCCAGCGCCGACCATGACGCGGTCAACGTTCCCGTGGGTGAAGTTGTCGCCGTGTTGAAATACCTGCGTGACGAATTCGCGTTTGATCTGCTCATGGACCTGACGGCGGTTGATTGGGCCGAGGGCGCCTCGCCGCGTTTCACCGTTGTTTACCACCTCTTTTCGTCCATAAATCTTGGATACATCCGCGTTGCGACTGATTGCCTAAGCGATACTGAGCCAACGGCTCCCAGCGTAGTCGAGCTCTGGCCGGCGGCCAACTGGCATGAACGCGAATGCTACGATTTGCTTGGCGTGAAATTCACCGCGCATCCCGACCTCCGTCGTATTCTCATGTGGGATGGCTATCCATACCATCCGCTACGCAAAGAATTTCCGCTCGCCGGGATCGAAGTGCCGTTGCCTGACGATGAAGTCAGCGCGGCGACTGGCACTGCAGTCATCGCCGCTCCCATGGCTGGTGGGCCATTCGTTGCCTCGCCTGGGGAAATAAATCTTACGGAAGCCGAACCACGCGCCAAGGACGAAAGTTGGAGCGACCGCCGCCCGCGCCCTGACCAAACCGGTCTCAAGCAACTCAAGAGCTAACGCGACCATGGCCACCGAATTTTCCATTCCCGATAGCGTTGCGAAAGCAGCCGAAGCCGAACAAGAATACGGTTCCGAAAAGATGGACCTTTCGATGGGGCCCTCGCACCCGTCAACCCATGGCGTCCTCCGCCTTCAGCTCGAAATTGACGGCGAAATCGTAACCAAGTGCGATCCGGTTGTCGGGTACCTGCACCGCGGTGACGAAAAGATTGCGGAAAACATGACCTACAACCAGTTCGTACCCTACACGGACCGGTTGGATTATCTCGCGCCGCTGGCCAATAATATGGCCTACGCCATTGCGGTCGAAAAACTCGCGCACCTCGAAGTGCCGCCGCGTTGCCAGGCCATTCGTGTGCTCACCGCCGAAATGGCACGCATCTCGTCGCACTTAATGGGACTCGGCGCCTTTGGCCTCGATGTCGGTGCCTGGACCGTCCTTGTGCTTTCGCTCAACCAGCGCGAGTTCCTCTACAAACTTTTCGAAGAACTCACCGGCGCCCGTTTCACAACCAGCTACACGCGCATTGGTGGCGTTATGCGCGATATTCCGGACGGCTGGCTCGATAACGTCGGCAAATTCTGCGACCAGTTTCTGCCGGCCCTTGAGGAGATCCTTTCCCTGCTGACGCGAAACAAGATCTTCACCGACCGGACTATGGACGTCGGCATTATTTCGAAGGAGGACGCGCTTGCCTACGGTCTGACCGGCCCGAACCTCCGTGGCTCGGGCGTGCCGCTTGATCTGCGTAAAGACAGACCGTACTCCGGCTACGAGCAGTACGAATTTGACGTTCCAGTCGGCACGAAGGGCGACAGCTACGATCGCTATCTTGTGCGCGGAGAGGAGATGCGCCAATCGGTCCGTATCATCCGCCAAGTTATCAAGAGTTTTCCCGCTGGCGACTGGTATGCCAAAGATGCGCGAAAAATTTTTGCTCCACCGAAGGATAAAGTGCTATCTTCGATGGAGGAGTTGATCCAAAATTTCATGATCGTAACGGAAGGCCCGCAGATGCCGCCTGGCGAAGTTTACTTCGAAGCGGAGAACCCCAAGGGCATTCTTGGCTTTTACGTTGTAAGTAAAGGCGGTGGCGTACCCTGGCGCCTGAAGATCCGCTCACCCTCGTTCTGCAACCTTTCAATCGTCCCAAAAGTGTGCGCGGGCATCCTGATTTCCGACGTCGTCGCGATCCTCGGATCGTTCGACTTCGTCATGGGCGAATGTGACCGCTAACCAATTTCAACCGATTAAACCGCCAAGAACAAAGAGTACGCTGAGTATGAAACTCCACACCGCTCATTCATATCCATTTCGCCGCGCCCTCTGCAGTTAAGAAAAATGAATCTTAAGTCTGAAACATTCCAGCGCATCGACGAAGTCGTCACGCACTATCCGGTCAAACGGAGTGCAGTGCTGCCGCTGCTGCATTTAATCCAGGAGGATGTGGGTTACATTTCCGACGAGTCGATTGAGTGGGTTGCGCAAAAACTCGAGCTCCAGCCGATCAATGTCTACGAAGTCGTCACGTTTTACCCGATGTTCCGCCGCAAGCCGATCGGCCGGCGCCACATCAAGGTTTGCCGCACGCTCTCGTGTGCACTCATGGGCGGCTATAAAGTGTGCGACGAGTTTAAGAAAGAGTTCGGCGTCGAGGTCAACGAAGTCTCGGCCGACGGCGAAGTTACCATTGAGTTCGTCGAATGTCTTGCTAGCTGCGGCACCGCGCCTGTCGTGATGATCGACGAGGAATTACACGAGAAAGTCGACACCACCAAAGCCCGCGAACTCGCGGCCGAGATAAAATCAGAAACCTTGAAACGTTGAGCGGATCAAAAATTTCCAACCAATGCCCGCACCTGAACAACGTCGTCTGATCTTCAAGCACATCGACGAACCTGGTTATACCAACGACCTCGCCTGTTACGTGCGCAACGGCGGCTACGAAGTGTTGAAGAAATCGGTCGCGCGCAAGCCTGAGGAGATCGTTGACGACGTCAAAAAATCCGGCCTGCGCGGGCGTGGTGGTGCAGGTTTTCCCTGCGGTGTAAAATGGTCGCTGCTCGATCGCAAAAGCGGCAAGCCTATCTACCTCGTGGTCAATGCCGATGAGTCCGAGCCCGGTACGTTCAAGGATCGTTACATCATTCATCAAGACCCGCACCAATTGATAGAGGGAATTGTGATCACCTGTTTCGCGAATAACGTGAAGCAGGCCTATATTTACATTCGCGGCGAATTTCCCCACGGCGCGCGCATTCTTGAGAAAGCCATCGCTGAGGCACGCGCGGCGAATTTTGCCGGTCCGAATATTCTCGGCACTGATTACGGTTGCGAAATCTACGTCCACCGCGGCGCTGGCGCTTACATTTGCGGCGAGGAGACGGGTTTGATTGAGTCGATCGAGGGCAAGCGTCCTTATCCGCGCATCAAGCCTCCCTATTTTCCCGCGGTCCTGGGCCTTTATCAATGTCCGACGATCGTGAACAACGTCGAGACGCTCTGCCACGTGAAGCACATTGCTGAAATGGGCGGTGAGACGTATTCAAAAATCGGTACACCGAATAACACGGGCACGCGCATCCTTTGCGTCTCCGGTCATGTGCAGCGACCGGGTTACTACGAATACGAGGTGGGTAAGATCACGTTGGGCCAGCTCCTCAATGAAGTTTGTGGAGGCCCGCTGCCGGGCCGATCCTTTAAAGCGGTGATTCCCGGTGGTTCGTCGGCAAAGATTCTTAAATTTGGCGAGACGTTCACCTTGAAAAATAAAGACGGCTCGTCCCGCACGCTGGCGGTTGACGACATTCCGATGGATTTCGATACGCTTGCTGCTTGTGGAACGATGGGTGGTTCTGGCGGTGTGATCGTGATGGATGACTCGGTTAACATGGTCGATGCACTTGCAAACATCAACGCGTTCTACGCGCATGAGAGTTGTGGCCAATGTACACCGTGTCGCGAGGGCTCGCTTTGGATGAAGAAAATCACCACGCGCATGGTGCATGGCACTGCTCGTTCGGAAGACGGCACGTTGCTTAAGAGCGTCGCTGACCAGATTGCTGGTCGCACCATCTGTGCGTTCGGCGAAGCTTGCGCGTGGCCAACCCAGAGTTTTATCCAAAAGTTCGGCGACGAATTTAAAGCCTATCCCGAAACGAAGAGCGCGCCAAAGCCAGCCGATGCTCGCGAACTCATTTAATGATATCACCACTCATCCGCACTCATTACAGGTAATGTTTGAAATTCGATCCTTCTGAATTTCCTCAATTCCCAATCATTAGTGTCCCATTAGTGGTTAAATAAATTTCAGCAATGTCTCAGCCTCCCGCCAAACCCGACCTCGTCACCGTTAATATTGACGGCAAGGAGATCGCCGTGCCCAAGGGCACGAATGTGATCGAAGCTGCGCGCCTGGTCGGCGTGGATGTGCCGTACTATTGTTACCACCCTAAACTCGCGGTTGTAGGTAACTGTCGCATGTGCCTGGTCGAAATGGGCCTGCCGGCGGTCGATCCAGCAACGAAGCAACCCGTTATCGATCCCGCCAACGGCAAGCAAAGGATCAACTGGATGCCGCGCCCGCAGATTGGTTGCGCGACTAGTGCGATGACTGGTCTGCACATCCGCACAAACACGCCGCAGATCAAGGATTGCCGCGAGGGTGTGATGGAGTTTTTGCTGATCAATCATCCGCTCGACTGTCCGATTTGTGATCAAGCCGGTGAATGTCGTCTGCAGGAGCAAGCCACAGACTATGGCCGTGGTTACTCTCGTTTTATCGAGCAGAAGAACGTGAAGCCGAAGCGTACTCAGCTCGGACCGCGCGTCACTCTCGATGATGAGCGCTGTATTCTCTGTTCGCGTTGCGTACGTTTTTCAAAGGACGTTGTGAAAGACGACGTGCTCGGTTTTATCGATCGCGGTAGCTACTCCACGCTGACGTGTTATCCGGGTAAGCAGCTGGAAAATAACTACTCGCTCAACACCGTCGACATCTGCCCGGTCGGCGCACTGACGAGCACGGATTTCCGTTTCAAGATGCGAGTCTGGTTCCTCAAGCAGACGAATAGCATTGATACCGAATCATCTGTCGGAGCCAATACGATCGTTTGGTCGCGTGAAGGGCAGATCTATCGCATCACGCCTCGCCGCAACGACGAGGTCAATGACATCTGGCTGGCCGACAGTGGTCGTGTGCTCTATAAACAAGTGCGCGACGATAGTCGCCTGACCTCGATTCAGGTTAACGGCCAGACAGCCGAACTCGACGCGGCTATCTCAACGGCCGCCGACCTTCTAAAAAACGGTAATGTTGCAATCGTGGGCTCGGGCCGTAGCTCGGTCGAAGAGCAGTTCCTTACCAAGAAAATTGCCGGCGCAATTAAGGCTCCCACTTATCTCGTCGCACGAGTCGGAGAAGGCGACAAGTTGCTCATCTCGGCCGATCGCAATCCGAATACGCGAGGCGCGCTTGTTACCGGCTTGATAAATCAGTTGCCATCGACTCAGCTCACTGAACTCGCCGCTGCGATCGATGATGGCAAGGTGAGCGTCGTTTTCGCGATCAACGAAGATCTCGTCGCTGTCGGTCTGAGTACCGAACAACTCGGTAAGATTAAAATCGTTTATCTCGGCACACACAACAACGCGACCTCTGCGGCTGCCCAGGTTGTGATCCCGACTCGCACCGTTTTCGAGAAGAGTGGCACGTTTATCAACCAGCAGTTTCGACTACAGAAATTCTTGGCCGCGATTCCCGGCGTTGCGGGTACGACCAACGATCTGGTCGCCCTAACCAAGCTTTTGGCTT
>Ga0302323_100001196_pt1 | contig 21064 bp, 25 predicted proteins | sample Fen_T0_3_FD_201950 | JGI IMG/M metagenome (GOLD analysis project Ga0302323, IMG submission 201950) | Peat permafrost microbial communities from Stordalen Mire near Abisko, Sweden - Fen_T0_3 | ecosystem: Environmental > Terrestrial > Soil > Wetlands > Permafrost | place: Sweden: Abisko... | reverse complement strand
TAGCCGATTGGCATTGTCCGGAAGACGCCGAACCAGCGTATCCATTTAGTAGGTTTCGGAGTACAGTCCGTTTGATCTGCACTTCATGCTGAATCATGAGCAAGGATCAACGGAACATGAAGATAACCGCGCCCACCCTGATTCGCTTAGCGGGACTCTCGGCCCTGCTCGCTGGAATATGCTACGTGATAGTAGGCATATTTCACCCAGCTAATATACCCTCCTCAGTTACAACGACCCGCTGGGAAGTCGTCCACGCATTCGCTTGTGTGATGTGCTTCTTTGGCGTGATCGGCATGGCGGGGCTATATGCTAGGCAAGCCGTGAAGACTGGCTGGCTTGGCCTCATCGGCTATCTGCTTCTTACGCTCTGGTTCATAGTTATCATGGGCTTCAGCTTCGTCGAGGCTTTCATCCTGCCCCACATCGCCAGTGCCTCTCCCGGATTCGTACAGTCTTGGATGGGGATGTTCAACAGCCCCTCGGGCACCTTCGACATCGGCGCCCTTCCCACCCTGTGGACACTTTCCGGTCCCGTCTACATCTTGGGTGGCCTGCTCTTTGGTATCGCGACTTTCCGAGCGGGAATCCTGCCGCGCTGGGGCGGCGCGCTACTGGCGCTCTCGACTCTCCTGGCGCCGTTGGCGGCTGCGCTTCCAAACGCATCCCAGCCCAAGACGGCAATACCAATGGGTATCGCGTTGGCTTGGCTTGGCTATGCCCTATGGGCAGAGCGTCCGTCGCACACTGTGACAGCCACGAGGCCAGAGCCCGCGAAGGCCGTATGAGCACCAAGGAAGCGACCGGAGTAGCGCCGCCCCCACATAGGAGGATCTCTCGGCTGGCTGGCATACTCTATGTCCTTACATTTGTATCCATTCCAACATTCGCTCTATACAACCCTGTGAAGAGCTCCAACTATGTGCTGGGATCGGGATCAGACACGCCTGCTGTCCTCGGTGCCATCCTGGAGATCATCGTTGCACTGGCAGGCATTGGCACCGCCGTCGTGCTATTCCCGATACTGAAGAAGCAGAACGAATCAGCCGCCTTGGGACTCGTGGCTGCTCGCATCCTCGAGTCCGGGACCATCTTCGTCGGGGTAGCCTTCTTGTTGTCCGTCGTAACATTGCGTAGATCCGGGGCGGGCGCCGATGCCTTGGCAACTAGCCACGTGCTCGTCGCCTTGTACAACCGCATTTTCCTCTTGGGGCAAAGTTTCATGCCTGCCGTCTGTGACCTCTTACTCGGGACGCTCCTCTACCAGTCCCGCTTGGTACCCCGCGGCCTTTCGCTGATCGGAATTGTCGGGGCACCCCTCCTCGTCCTCGGGTACCTGGCGGTGATGTTCAATGGCATCGCACAACACAGCACCTTGGCGGGCCTCTCGGCGCTCGCGGTGGCTCTCTTCGAGTTCTCCCTGGGAATCTGGCTCATCGTCAAAGGCTTCAATCCGGAGGCCGCCGAGGCGCTGGACGCCCGCACAGGCTAAGGGCGCACGTCGTAAGGACGCACGGTGCTGCGGCACCCGGTCCCTGCCTGCGCCGGCACCACTGCGGCCCCACCGCAGCGACATCCTCACATCGGTGCGGGCGATGGGGCCGGCGGTTTCAGACTGGCGAAATTGGCTAGGGGCCTGTCAGATCGCTCCTCAAGGCGGCGCCGTTCGTAGGGATCTGGGACTGCTCGAAGCAGGATCCAGTGGACCGCCTTTGCATTGCTTCATGGACCCAACAACCTCCTCACTCCTGTAGGCCGAGAGGTAATCCACAGGCCCACCATTGTTGGTGGGCGCCTCTAGCTCCATGGGGCTCTGCTGGTCGCACGGCTATCGGAACTGCCTCAGGAGGTCGCCATGCCGATCAGAGTCGTTGCCACGGGACGTGTCAAGGAAGGTCCGAGCCGTCTGGACGGCGACGAGGCGCCCACTGTGGTCTTCGTCCTGGACCCGTTTCCTGGACCAGGCGAGGTCGGCCTGGCCCATGCGTGTGAAGTCGTATGTCGGGGCCACGAGCTCGCGATGTGGGTGACGGAAGGCGTCCAACCTGGCCAGCCGGTGACCGTGAACGGTGAGTTGACGATGCAGCCGATACAAGGGCCGCTCGAAGACGATCTGAGCGGGGTGAGGACGTGGATTGTGGCCGGCGCCGTACGCCTCGGCGCAGATTCGTCTTAGATCCGAAGCGCGGCGTGTCGGACCTTCCGACGATCCCGGAATGCTCTGGATGAACGGGTGTAGCTCGCGGAGCCGAGAGCCGCGGTCGCTACGGTGACGACGTGCCGACGATGCCCGACACAGACCTTCAGCGAATTCAGCGAGGGGCAGGCGAGCGCGTGCCTGAACATCTGTGGGACCAGCTGAAGGTCGAGGCGGACATCTCCGATCGGCATGTCGACATCGTCGAGGTCCGTCCTCCGTGGGACGGCGTCGGCGAGCACACCCGCTTCCCGATCGCTCGCCTGAGCTACACAAGTCGACGGTGGTTTGGGCGATCTACTGGCGTGACCGAAACCTGAAGTTCCATGAGTACAAGCGCACGCGGCCGTCCAAGAACGTGCAGGCACCGTCTACGCGGGAGAGGTTCCGGTTCAACGTCTGACCCCGGTGGGTCGGTGATGGACGCGTCCGAGGTCAGCACGATGGCGTTCCTGGTCGCCACGGCCGCGCATGCGGGGTTCCAGCTGACGGTCACCGCGCTCGTCTATCCCGCGCTGGTGCGGGTCGGGCCGGAGGGGTGGCAGCAGGCGCACACCCGGCACAGCCGCGCCATCCTCCCGCTGGTCGTGCTGGTGTACGGCGCGCTGCTCGTCACCGCGACCGCAGCCGCCCCCACCCATCGACGACTGGTCACACCGGAGCCCCACCTGTTGCGGCGCCTGCTCGTCGTCGACCGGGTGCGAGCCGGCCTGGCGTGCCTGGCGTTCGCGGGATGAGGTCAGGCATCGCCCAGGAGCACGTCGTACGACGCGACGGTGACCAGGTCCGCCACCTCACGCGCGAGTCTGTCGTCGAGGGTGACGAAGGCGTCGGCCTGGAGCTGAGTGACCGCGACGTACTCCGCGTCGTAGGTGTCAACCCAGCCGAGCCGGTCCGCCACGTCCCACGCGGTGCGCTGCAGCACGCGGTCGCCGAGGAGGCGCATCGCGAGGGCGTGGACGTAGTCGAGCTGCTCGCGCGCCTCCTTGCGCGTCAGCGCGTCCTCCTTCATCGCCCGGAAGAGCAGGGTGTTCAGCTGCGAGCGGATGAGCGCAGGTGCGACGAGCCGGTGCTCGGCGGGGATCTCCGCCTGCTCCCGAGCGAGGCGGAGGGCGACGTCGGGGCCGATGACGTACCTGGTCATGACGCGAGGGTAGGCCGGACCGGAGCGCTCACGTCGAGAGAGCCGCGTCGATCGTGGCGCGAGCGGTGTCGGGGTCGACCTTCAGCAGCCGGACGGTCTGCGCGAAGGACGCCGCTGCCGTGGCGAGCTGACTCACGTACCCACTCGGCGGCCGACCCCTCTGCGTGGCAGGAGAGCGACATCACAGCGCCGATGATTGGATCGTTCCAATAGATCGGAGCACACTGGTAGGTGCCAGCAAGACAACCAGTGAAGGACACCAGATGCCCCGCCTGATCGACGACCTCAACGTCCTGCACGACCGTTACGTCGAGTACGTCAACACCGCGGTCGGCGACGACGATCTCGACCGCGCCGACCGCCTCGCGGCGGAGTACGACGAGGAGGCGATCCTGATGATCGCGCTCCACGAGGGACGCACCGACATGCTGCCGCTGCGCCGCCCCCGTCACGCCGACTCCGGCCTCCGCGCCATGATCCGCCGCCTCACGCACCACCGCGCCGCCTGACGCGACCCGCGACAGGATGGGGGCATGGCGTCCCCCTCCGACCCCGAGCTCGAGAGCGCCAGGGAGCGCGGTTGGCGCGAGCTCGGAGAGATCGACGCCGCGCTCGACCGCGGCGAGATCGACGAGGACGGCTGGCATGCGGCCGTCCTCGCGCTCGTCGAGCCGGCCTACCTGGCGGGTGAGACCCCGCAGCTGCAGTCCGGCAAGAGCGGCGACGCCCGGTCCTGGGAGCAGGCCGTCGCCTGGTCCTCGACGCGGTCGACCGTGACGGCACCTTCCTCGACGTCGGCTGTGCGAACGGGCTGCTGATGGAGTCGGTCGCCGCGTGGAGCGGCGCGGACGGCCACGTGCTGGAGCCGTACGGCGTCGACATCTCGGCCCGCCTCGCCCACCTGGCCCGCGACCGCTGCCCGCAGTGGGCGGATCGGATCTGGACCGCCAACGCGGCCACGTGGTGGCCTCCCCGCCGCTTCGACTACGTCCGCACGGGACTCGACTACGTCCCGGACCGCAGCCGCGAGCAGTACGTCGCCCACCTGCTGACCTTCCTCGAGCCGGGTGGCCGACTCGTGGTCGGTACCCACAACGAGGAGACCGACCGCGACGACCTCGCCGCGGCCGTCGAGTCGTGGGGCCATCCGGTCGTGGGCCGTACGACGCGGCCCCACCGGCACCCGGCCCTGTCCTACAAGGCCTTCTGGGTCGAGGCCTGACCACTCAGACCAGGACGACGACCAGCAGTACGGCCACCACCACGAGTGCCGCCGTCATCACCAGACCGAGCCCGAACGACGGGAGAGGCTCGTGTCGTCGCATCGCCCGCTCGACCCGCGCCCAGCGGACGAACGACCCCAGGCCCACTGCTGCGCCCAGCACGATCAGACCCACCGCCAGGACCGTCCGGAGGTCGTGCGGTCCGGGCGTGGTGAGAGCATGCAGCGCGACCCCACCCGCGAGCATGGCGAGCGACGTGCGCACCCAGGCCAGGAAGGTCCGCTCGTTGGCGAGGGTGAAACGCGGATCGGGCTCGTCGCCCTCGTCGTACACCCAGCGCGGCTGCCGTGAGGTCACACCCCCATCGTGCCGTAGCGCCTCCTCACTACGCTCGCAGGCATGACCGCCGAGTTCGACCGCGACATCGCGGTGACCCCGACGGGCGAGCAGGAGTACGCCGCCGACCTGCGGCCGGGATGGGTGGTCGGCGGGGGGCTCAACGGCGGCTACCTCCTCGCCACCCTGGCCCACGCTGTACGCCGCTCGTCGATGCACCCGGACCCGCTCACGGTCAGCGTCTACTACCTCGCCGCCTCGACGCCTGGCCCTGCGACCGTCGCCACGCGGCGGCTCCGCGAGGGTGGCACCCTGTCGACGTTCGCGGCCGAGATCGTGCAGGACGGCACGCCACGCCTCACGGCCCTGGCCACCTTCGGTGACCTCGACGGCCTCCCGGACGACGTGGAGACCAGCGCCACCGAGCCCGACCTGCCGCCACGCGAGGACTGCTGGGGCCTGGCGCTCGCGCCGAAGGAGCACCGGGCCGCGGCGCCGCCGCTGCAGAGCCGGTTCACGATGCTCTTCGACCCGGCCTCGGCCGGCTGGGCCGTCGGCCGACCCGGTGGCCGCCCGGTGATCCAGGCCTGGTTCAGGCTCAACGACGACCGCGAGCCCGACCCGCTCTCCCTGCTGCAGGCCGTCGACGCGTTGCCACCGGTGACCTTCGAGCTGGGCCGGATGGGCTGGGCGCCGACGCTCGAGCTGACCGCCCACGTCCGCGCGAGGCCGGCGCCGGGCTGGCTGAAGATCCGGCACGAGACGCGCAACCTGGCCGGCGGCATGTTCGAGGAGGACTGCGAGGTCTGGGACTCCGCCGGTCGTCTGGTCGCACAGAGCCGGCAGCTCGCCCGCCAGCCGCGGCCGACCCGCTGAGCCGGCCCGCCCCCGCTGCGCGGATCGGGCGGCAATCCACGTCCGTTACGGGTAGTCTCGGGCGGTCTTCTCGGTGGAGGCGCGAGCCGTAGAGGGGCACGGGTAGATGGCGCGACGGGGGTCACGCAGCGCGACCTACGGTCTCGCTGCCGCGATCGTGTGCGTGCTGATGCCCGTGGCCACCACGTCCGCCACCTCGGCCGCCGCGGCGACGGCTGCCGCCGCCGCGCCGCCTACGACGCCGAGGACCGTGAACGTCCCGGCGTACGCCGGCCCGCAGGAGCTCGAGGCCCGGGTGCCCCGCGGTGACCTCGTCAGCTACCGGCTCCCGGCGCTCACCTCCCACGGCACGCGTGTCATGGGCGACTGGGACGGCGACGGGGCCGAGACGCCCGGGATCTTCGCCCACGGCCAGTGGCAGCTGTGGAACCAGGTGGTCCGGACCAAGGGACCGGACGTCACGGGAAGCTTCGGGCACTCCGGAGACATCCCGGTCGTCGGCGACTGGAACGGCGACGGCGTGACCGACATCGGCGTGGTGCGCGACTCGACGTGGTACCTCACGCTCGGCCCGATCCCCACCGGCGCGTCGGCCACCGTGTGGCGCCAGTTCACCTTCGGCGAGGTCACCAGCGACGACCATGATGGGGCCCCGGTCGGGGTGCCCGTCGTGGGCGACTGGGACGGCAACGGCGCCGACGGGATCGGCTTGTTCGACGCAGGGCGATGGGTGATCGCGAACTCCTTGACCGACCTGGAGCAGACGCGAACGCTGTCGTTCGGCCGAGCCGACGACCACCCGGTGACCGGCGACTGGGATGGCAACGGCGCCGATGGCATCGGCGTCGTCCGCGGTCGCACGTGGTACCTGAGCAATCGGGTGGTGCGCCCCCGAGCGGCCGTCACCTCGACCCTCGACCACGACGCGGGAGACGTGCCCGCCACCTGGCGCGTGCCCGTCGCGACCGTCGGCGGGACCTGCCCCACGCGAGCCGACCTGCCGCGCGGCGACGCGAGCCTGGTGGTCCCGAGCACGATGCTCGACCGCCACGCCGGCGCCGTGCTCGACCGCACCACCCGGCAGGTCCGGGGCTCCTTGCAGACCGCCGAGCGCTACCTGCTCGGCGACCAGTACGACGCCCTGTGGCGCGCCACGCGGTCGAGCTCCTACCTGAGCCTGCTCGGCGGGCGCAGCGACGAGCTCGCCATCCGGCTGCCCGCTATGTCGGCGCTGACCGTGGCCATCGGACTCCGGACCGGTGCCGCCGACCCGAAGGTGGTCGGGCGGTCCGCCGGCGATGCGACGGCCTACGTCAGCCAGCTGGTGCGCTCGATCGCCTGCGAGCACGAGGCGGTGACGCCCGGCGGATGGGGACTGGGCTGGGAGACCGCGCACTGGGCGATGCTGACCGGTGCCGCCGCCTGGCTCGTCTGGGACCGGCTCAGCCCCGAGACCCGTTCCGACGTGGTGGCGATGATGGCCGCCGAGGCCGACCGCGAGACGCAGCTCGCGGTGCCCTACTGGGCGCTCGCCGACGGCACCGTGCTGACCCCCGGCGACACCAAGGCCGAGGAGTGCGCATGGAGCGCCGGCCTGTTGGCGCTCGCGGCCGCGATGATGCCCTCGGCCCCGCACGCGGCACTCTGGCGAGCCAAGTCGGCCGACCTCGCGGTGGCGGCGTACTCCACGCGGGCCGACGTGACGTCGGCGACCCTGGTGAACGGCGTCTCCGGCCAGGACCGTCTGCAGGGCTACAACGCCTACCTCGACGGCACCGTGGAGAACCACCAGCGGATCCACCCCGACTACGCCGCCAACATCCAGCTGCTGTGGCTGACGGCCGACTTCGACCGCCTCGCCCGCCAGCGGGTGCCGGAGGCGATGTTCCACGACGGCGGTCTCGTGTACTCCTCGCTGAGCACCCACGACTTCCAGGCCGGGGCCGACAGTCCCGCCGGCGGCACGTACGCCGAGCCGGGCGGCACGGTCTACGTGCCGGGCACCAGCAGGATCTACTACCCCCAGGGGGACGACTGGGGCGTGGTCCGCCGGGCGCACTTCGTCAGCCTCGACGCCCATGCGCTCGTCTACGCGAAGTACCTCGACGCCACCGGGTGGCCGGCCGGCCATGCCCTGACCCAGCACGAGCGCGGCCAGCGGGCACTGGTCGCCGCGAGCGGTACCGCCGACGGACGCACCTACTCCGTCGACCCGTCGGTCGCGGCGCGGCAGGACACCTACCCCGGGCGTGAGGAGTACGCCGCCCATTGCCTCGCCTCGGCCTGGCTGGCGCTCTACGTGCGGCAGCTCGGCGTACCGGCGCTCGACACCGGCACCCTGCCCGTGCCGGTCCCGACCGAGCGGGCGCCGCACGCCCCGGCAGCGGCCTCGACCCTGGCCCCGTGACGCCCGCCCCCGCCCTCGTCGTGGGAGCTGCGATCCTCCGGGGCGGCCGGCTCCTCGCTGCCCGGCGTACGACGCCGGCGGCCGCGGCCGGTCGCTGGGAGCTCCCGGGCGGCAAGGTCGAGGCGGAGGAGTCGCCCGGCGCCGCTCTCGTGCGCGAGATCCGTGAGGAGCTCGGCTGCGGAGTCACCCTCGACCGGTGGCTCGACGGCGACCAGCCGATCGGGACGAGCCACGTGCTGCGGGTGGCGGTGTGCCACCTCGCCGACGGCGACCCGCGACCCGGCGACGACCACGACGAGCTGCGCTGGCTCCCGCCCGAGCGCCTCGAGGAGGTCGACTGGCTCGAGCCCGACCGACCCTTCCTCCGGGCCGTGCGCACGCTGCTCCTAGGGTCGGAGGCATGAGCGACTCTCCGGCCCAGCGGCTGCTCCTCGTCCATGCGCATCCCGACGACGAGTCGATCGGCACCGGCGCGACGATGGCGAAGTACGTCGCCGAGGGCCGCGGCGTCACGCTCGTCACCTGTACCGGTGGCGAGATGGGCGAGATCCTCGTACCCGAGCTCGAGCACCTCGCCGCCGACCGGGACGACCAGCTCGCCGAGCACCGCCGGGGCGAGCTGGACGACGCGATGAAGATCCTCGGTGTCACCGACCACCGCTTCCTCGGCGGCTTCGGGCGCTACCGCGACTCCGGCATGGAATGGCACGAGGACGGTCACGCGGTCCCCGGAGACGTGGTGCACGAGAACGCGTTCTGGAACGCCGACCTCACCGACGCGGCCACGCTGCTGGTCGAGGTGATCCGTGAGGTGCGCCCCCAGGTGCTGGTCACCTACGACCAGTTCGGCAACTACGGCCACCCCGACCACATCCAGGCCCATCGGGTCGCCATGTACGGCGCTCAGCTGGCCGCCGTGCCGACGTACCGCCGCGACCTGGGCCAGCCGTGGGAGATCGCCAAGATCTACTGGCTGGCCATGTCGGAGAGCCGGATGCGCGCACGCCTGAGGCAGCTCCGCGCCGCGGGCGACACCACGACGTTCCGGGGCCTGGACCCCGACGGCCCGCTCCCCATGACCACGCCCGACGCGGACCTCTCGGCTGCGGTCGACGCCGTGGACTACGTGGAGCTGAAGATGGAGGCGCTGCGCGCCCACCGCACCCAGATCTCGGTCGACGGCCCGTTCTTCGCGCTCTCCAACAACGTCGGTGACCGCGTCTGGGGCACCGAGAACTTCCGGATCGCCCAGGGACGGCCTGGTCCGGCCGGGCCTGACGGTTTCGAGACGGACCTTTTCGCGGGTCTGTGAACCGAGACGCCAATCGGCGCGTATGCCCACGCGGAGGGGTCGTCGGGACCTAGCATTTCGCCGTGGCGCGCCAGACCCGGCGAGAAGACCGACCAGGCCCGGAGAGTGAGGGCGGTCGGGTCGTCGTGCTGCTCGTCCTCGGTCTCGCCCTGCTGGTCGGCGGCTGCTACGTGGCCGCCTACCTCGCGGCGAGCAACAAGGTCCCGGTCCACACCCGCGTCGCAGGTGTCGACATCGGCGGCCACAGTCCGGTCGCGGCGGCGACGGTACTGCGCGACGGGCTCGCCGGCCGGGCCCGTACGCCGTTCACGGTCGTCGTCAACGGCCGCACGATGAAGGTACGTCCGCAGCAGGTCGGCCTCGACGTCGACTACGCGGCCTCCGTGCACGCCGCCGGGGCGGAGCGCAGCTGGTCACTCTCGCGGTTGTGGGCCTACTACGCGGGCGGGGACCAGCTCGAGCCGGTCAAGCAGCTCGACCAGTCGCGCCTGGCGGCCTTGGTCAACCACCTCGACCGTACCGACGGCAGCGACCCCGCGGACGGCGCGGTCGTCTTCCATCGCGACGGCTTCGTCGTCGTGCCGCCGCAGGACGGGCTCCAGGTCGACGTGCAGGGGGCCGGGACGGAGTTCTGGAACGCCTTCCTGAGCGACGACCCGCGCGTACAGCTGCCGTTGGTGGCGACGCCGCCGGCCATCGACGCCGCTGCCGTGCACCGCTTCGTGATCGGCTTCGCCAACCCGGCGATGGCCTCGACGGTGACCCTGCGGCTGGGCCACGACACCGTTCGGCTGCCGCCCTCGTCGTACGCCGGGCTGCTCGGCTCCGAGCGGGCGGGTCACCGGTTGCGTCCGACGGTGCGCGCACAGGGCCTCGCCCGCGCCGTGGCCGACCGCCTCACCCGCTCCCCGGCCGACGCGCCGCGAGACGCGACCGTCGCGCTGGTCGACGGCCGCCCGCAGGTGGTGCCGTCCCGCCCGGGGACGGTGTTCGCCCCCGCCGACCTCGCTACGGCGCTCGTCGCCGCGGTCCGCGCACCCGACCGGACGGCCGACGTGCAGGCGAGCCGTGCGCCCGCGTCGTTCACGAGCGCCGATGCGCGCAAGCTCGGCATCCGTCGGCAGATCTCCTCGGCCACCGTCACGCTGCCGCGCGGCTCTCAGACCGACGCGCTGATCTCCGCCGCCGCTCACCTCGACGCCACGGTGCTGAAGCCCGACGACAGCCTGTCGCTGCGCGACGTGCTCGGCAGCGACGTGCCCGGCGACCAGGCGTCGACCCGGCTCGCGACCGCGACGTTCAACGCCGCCTGGCTGGGCGGTCTCCCGCTCGGCTCGCACGCCATGCTGCCGGCATTCACCGGTGACTACCCGATGGGGCGAGATGCGACCCTGCGGAACGGGCAGGACCTCGCTTTCACCGACAACGCGGCGTACGGCGTGCTGGTCTCGGTGGAGGTGGTGCGGCCGACATCCGCACGCGACGGCTCACTCACCGTCAGCCTCTGGTCGACGCCACGGTGGTCGGTGACCACCCGCCACAGCACCCCGGCGAACGTCGTGCCGGCGGGGCGCGTCGTCCACAACGGGAAGGGCTGCCAGGACCGACCGGGGCTCCAGGGCTTCGACGTCACCGTCACCCGCACCTTCGCCGCGCTCGGCTCGGGCGAGGCCGACCACAGCTCGTCGTACGCCGTCCACTACGCGCCCGTGCCGGCCGTGGTGTGCCGGCCGCACGCGCACTGAGCACCCCCTACGGCGCCAGCCGGTGCAGGTCACGCGGGAAGAGCGTGACCTCACGGATGTTGGCGGCCTCGACCAGCCGGCCGACCCAGCGCTCCAGCCCGATCGCGAAGCCTCCGTGCGGCGGCATGCCGTGGCGGAACGCCTGGAGGTACGCCGCATAGGCCTCGGGGTCCTCGCCGCGGGCGCGGATCGCGGCGTCGTAGTCGCTGGGGCGGTGGAGGCGCTGACCACCGGTGACCAGCTCCATGCCCCGGAAGAGCAGGTCGAAGCTGTTGGACCAGCGTGGGTCGTCCGGCTGGGCGTGGGTGTAGAACGGCCGCTTGACCATGGGGTAGCCCTCGACCGCGAGGAAGTCGCTGCCGCGCTCCTCCTTGGCCCACGCGCCGAGCGCCCGCTCGTGCTCGGGCGCGAGGTCGGGCTCGTCGGGGTCCGCGCCGACCAGGGCGAGCGCCTCGCTGAAGTGGAGCACCGGCAGCTCCTCGGGCACCTCCGGCACCGCCGCGCCCGTCCGCTCGACGGCGTACGCCGCGTGCTCGCGGATGCCGGCGACCATCCCGGCCACCACCTCGCGCAGCATCGCGAGGACGTCGCGGTGGTCGTGGATGAAGCCGAGCTCGACGTCGAGCGAGACGTACTCCGCGAGGTGCCGCACCGTGTCGTGCGGCTCGGCGCGGAAGACCGGGCCGACCTCGTAGACCCGCTCGAAGACACCGACCAGCTGCTGCTTGTAGAACTGCGGGCTCTGGGCGAGGTACGCCGGCCTGCCGAAGTAGTCGACCGCGAACACGTTGGCGCCGCTCTCGGTCGCGGACTCGACGAACTTCGGGGTCTGGATCTCGGTGAAGCCCAGGCCGTCCAGGGTGCTCCGGAAGCCGCTCAGGCTGGCCGCAGCCAGCTCCCACTTGGCGCGCTGGGCGGGGTGACGCCAGGAGACGGGTGCATGGTCGAGCTGGGCGGGCAGCCCGGCCGTGAGGTTCGGTCGCCACAGCTCGAAAGGCGGCGTCTCCGCCGGTTCGGTCAGCGCGGTCACGGTCGCCTCGGTCACCTCGACCCCGCCCGGCGCCTGCTCGTTGGGCGTGGCGATGCCGGTGACGGAGACCGTCGTCTCCTCCGGCGGGACCTGCGTACCGGCGGGCAGGACGACCTGCGCCAGACCACTGCGGTCGCGGACCACCAGGAAGGTGATCTTCGCCAGCTCGCGCCGGCGGTGGACCCAGCCCTGGAGCAGGACCTGGGAGCCAGGGGTCGCGTGGGGGAGTGCGGATGTGAGTGTGCGTGTCATGCGTCCTCCAGTAGCGGCAAGGCCCTGGAGGTGTGGGCGGGGGCAAGGTCGCGGTGCCACCACACCTTCGCCGGGTCAGCCCCGGCCTCGGTCCCCGTGCCTCTCGGTCGGGGCCGCTGTCACGTCGTACGCACGGGCGGCCGCTTCGCTCCCGGGTCGGAGGGGGTTCGTCAGGCCCCGCGGTCGCCGGGACCAGGGTACGGCGAGCGCGGGGCCTCGTACCAATCAGAGTCGACGCGTGCGTCGCCGACGGATCAGGCGGCCGGGGAGTCGATCTCGACGCTGAGGACACGGGTGACCGGGTCGCCGGCCAGCGCCGGGCTGCTCGCGGGCGAGCTCCAGATGCGGGTGCGGAGGAAGCCCAGGAACGCCCTCGCCTGCTCCACCGTGTCGAAGTCGAGGTCGACCAGCACGTAGCGGTCGTCGTCCGTGGGCCGGAGCACTCGATGGGAGCGCACGCCGGCCTCCGTCCGCGCCTCGGCGACGGCGTCGAAGGCGCGTCTCCACTGGGTGAAGTCGCTGATCGGGTGCTCGATACGAAGGGTCTGCATGCGACCAGTCTCCGGTCGCGAGAGGTGCCGGACCATCCCAGGTCTGTGGGGATGTGAGTGGCCACGAGCGTGCGTACGCTCGCAGCATGCGCGTGTCGCGGAGGCGGAGGATCCACGAGGTCCTCGACCGTCTCGACGACGTGACCGACTCGCGCTCCTACCGCTCGGAAGTGCTCGCCGGGCTCCGGGACGCCCTGAGCTTCGACTGGTATGCCTGGGTGGGCACGGACCCTGCCACGACGGTGGGTGTGGATCCCCTGGCCTCGGTGCCCGACCTGCGGGAGCTGCCCCGCGTCGTCCGGCTGAGGTACCAGACGCCGGTCAACCGATGGACGGACCTCGACGGCGTCGCGGCGCTGGGTGACCGGAGGGAGGAGAGCCTGGTCTGGCGCGAGGCGCTCCGGGACCACGGTGTGGCCGACGTGGCGTCGGTCGTCTTCCGGGACCCCTTCGGGACCTGGGGCTTCCTCGAGCTCTGGTCGGGTCGGGTGTACGACGAGGACGACCTGGCCCTGCTGGCCGACCTCGCGCCGAGACTGGCCGTCGTACAACGTCGGCAGCAGGCGCTGCTATTCGACGACGTGACGGCCGACCCGGCTGCGCCGCTGGGAGCCGCCGTACTCCTGCTCGACGACCATCTCGAGGTCGTGGGTCAGACGTCGGCCTCGGACGCGCTCCTCGAGGTGCTCCTTCCGCGTGCTGACGGGTTCGCACCGGTGCCTGCGTGTGCCTACAACGTCGCCGCTCAGCTCCTGGCTCGGGAGGTGCAGGTCGACGACCACGAAGCCATGGCCCGGGTACACCTCGTGGACGGCGTGTGGCTCACCTTGCGTGCCTCGCGCCTCTCGCCTGGGAGCGTCATCGCGGTCGCCATCGAGCGGAGCTCGCCGGCCGAGCGGCTGGACGTCTTCTCACGGTCCCACGGGCTGACGCCGCGCGAGCGAGAGCTGGTGTCCCACCTGGCCCAGGGTCGGGACACCCGCGAAGTGGCGGCATCGATGTTCGTGTCCCCACACACGGTGCAGGACCACCTGAAGTCGATCTTCACCAAGACAGGCACCCGCAGTCGCCGGCTGCTGCTGACCCGCGCGTTGGGCCGGGGAGCGGCGACCTCGGCCTGAGCGAAGACCGGCAGCGGGCGACGTCCCGCCGCGTCGACAGGATCCGAGACCCCTGTGGATACTGGGGATTCTCGGCACTGAGTGTCGGTGGTCGGTGCTTGAGTAGTCCCATGACCACCACAGCGCATCGTCCGGCAGGAGCGGGCTCGGCTCTGGTGTTGGACCGTGCCGTGGATGCCCTTGCGGCGAAGCGGTCCGCGGAGGTGGAGCTGCTGGTGGCCGCGGTCGAGTGGGCCGAGGCCAACCCGGCCGGTCCGGGAGCCGGCGGGAGAGTGGAGGCCGCGGGGTGGGGTGACCCGAGCGATCTGTTCGGGGAGGGGTTCCTGCCGCTCGCCGGCGAGGGTGCTCCGCTGGTCGCGGAGTTCGCTCCCGTGGAGTTGGGTGCCGCACTGGGCTGGACCGCGGTGGGCGCCCAGCTGCTGATGGGTGACGGCCTGGAGCTGACGTACCGCCTGCACCGGTTGTGGTCGCTGGTGCTGGAGCTGCGGGTCCCCGTGCACCTGGCTCGTGAGGTCGCCCAGCACACCCGGAAGCTGTCCCATGAGGCGGCCCGGTGGGCCGACCGGCTGGTCTCTGCCGACCCGGCCCATCTCGACCGGGTCCGGGTCGAGGCCCTGGTCCGCGAGGCGCGGCTCTACCACGAGCCCGACCTGGTGGTCGCGGAGGAGGAGAACGCCCTGGCCGCCCGCCGGGTCGACCTGCGCCGCGGCGTCTCGCCGGCGACCACCGACGTGGTGATGACGCTCGACACCCAGGATGCGGTGGCCTTCGACCGGGCCGTCGCCCGGACCGCCGAGGCCCTCAAGCAGTGCGGCGACCCGGACGACCTCGACATCAGACGAGCCCGTGCGGTCGGGGTGCTGGCCGACCCGCAACGCGCCCTCGACCTCCTCACCGGCGGTTCCTCGCAGATCACCAACCCGATCAAGGCCGGCCCCGTGCTCTGGCTGCATCTCGACGAGTCCGCGCTGCTCGACCTCGACACCTTCCCGGCCGCGGTCACGATCGACGGGCTCGGCACGGTGTCCTCCGACCTGCTCGCGACCTGGCTCGCAGGGAGCACCGTCATCGTCCGACCCGTCCTCGACCTACGCCGTCACGATGCGGTCGACCAGCACGACCCGCCCGCCTGGATGGCCGACCTGGTCCGGCTCCGCGACCGACACTGCGTCTTCCCCGGCTGCCGGCGCGGGTCACGGGCCTGCGACCTCGACCACATCACCCCCTACCTACCCCTCGACCACGGCGGCCCACCCGGCCAGACCATCCCCGAGGGCCTCGCACCCCTGTGCCGACGACATCACCGCGCCAAGACCCACACCCGGTGGCGATACCGACGCCTGCCGGACGGCTCCTACCGATGGACCTCACCGATCGGCCGCACTTTCACCGTCCTCGCCGCCCGACGGCCCGAGTCGCCGCCAGTCTGAGCCGGCACGTACGGCTCAGGCTGCGTCGAGGAATGCGTGGACGCGAGCCAGGGCCTCGGTCCGGCTCTGCACGCCGAGGCGCAGGAAGACGTTCTCGAGGTGCTTGCGCACGGTCGCGTCCGAGAGGCCGAGCGTGCGAGCGATCTGCGTGTTGCTCGCTCCCGTGGCCACCTGGCGCAGGACCTCCCACTGCCGTGGGGTCAGGTGCGGTTCGCCACGGAGCTCCCGGTCGCGGCGGGTGTGGAGCTCGGCGATGTGGGGGCGTGCCAGAGCGAGCATCGCCTTCTCCCGCTCGGAGAAGTCGGGGCTGTCCTGGCCGCGGAAGAGCAGGAGGCGTCGGTCGGTGCCTCCCAGCGGCGTCATCGGTACCAGGATCTCGTCCTTCATCCCCAGCGCGGCGTACGCCGAACCCAGCGGCGTGTTCGCCCAGGCCCGGGGGCTCCACAGCTCCGCCTGATGAAGCAGCGTGGAGTAGTCGCCGGTGGTCAGCGGGCCCGCGCAGCCGTCCTCCTCCCAGAACTCCTGCCAGAACAGCTGGGTGTACTCGTCGGTCGCGCCGACGGACTCCTCGCGCTGCACTCCCTCGTCGGTCACGAACAGCAGCTTCACTCGTTGCTCGGCGACGTCCATCAGCTGGAAGGTGATGTCGTCACACGGGATCAGCTCGCGCAGGCCGGTGAGGACGTCGGCATAGAAGATGTCGTCGTCGGCGGCGGGCTGACACCGGTCGAACACGCCGAGCAAGGCGCGGATGTCGGTATCGGTCATCACCCAGGTACCCGTCACGGCGGTACCTCCGTTCTGTCAGTCCCGCCAGGCTACGGCGACCGTGCCCCACGAGACATACGCGTTAACGCGTACGTCGATCCTCCAGCGTCGAACGTCGCATTCCGTTGTGTCGACGCTCGGACCACTGTCGAACGACCAACCCATCAACGGAGGTCATCATGACTGCATCGTCGATCCACCACCGGCCGGCTCCCTTCATCGCCGCGGCAGCCGCCGTGGTGGCCATCGGGGCCGGCTCCGTGGCGCTGTCCCTCTCTCACCACGCCAGCCATCCCGGTGCGCCTGGACAGCAGGCGCAGAGCTCGGTGCGGCAGGACACGCCGCACGCCCACGTCCACCCCACCACCAGCGGCGGGCGCGTCATGGTCGGTGAGTGAGGCGTGCGGTCCTGACGTCGACGTGGCCCGATGCTGCCGGTCCCACGGACCCCTGGTCGCCCAGGACGGTTCGCCCGCCACGCTCTCAGCGTGCCCGACCGGTGGCGTGGGGCTCGGCACAATGGGGGCCTGTTGTCGCCGACGCCGAGGGGTCTACGTGCTAGCCACGAGCGACGTGATCGCGTTCGTCCCCACCCGGGACCTGGCCAGGGCGCGCTCCTTCTACGAAGCCGTTCTCGGGCTCACCCTCGTGGACGAGAACGCGTATGCCTGCGTGTTCGACGCGCACGGCACGATGCTGCGCATCACCGCCGTGGCCGAGGTCGCCCACCCCGGTTACACCGTGCTCGGCTGGCGCGTGGCTGACATCAGCGACACGGTCGCGCGACTGGAATCGGTCGGCGTCGCGTTCGCTCGCTACGACGGCATGGAGCAGGACGGCCAAGGTGTGTGGACGACTCCGCACGGCGATCGCATCGCGTGGTTCACCGACCCCGACGGGAACGTCCTCTCGCTCACCCAGCTCCACTGACGGCCCGTCTGCTGCCACACTCACCCGGCGCGCGAACTCCGCGATCTCCGAGGTGCAGCACTGCGTCACTCACCACATGTACGGCGTCAGGGTGTGCAGAGCTCCAAGGAGCCCGACCTCGCAGGTCGGGTGGGTGTGCGTGCGCCACCGACTCGGCAGCGCCGCTCGGTCGCGCTCCGGTCACGGTCAGCGCCAGCACGACGCGGAGCGTGCGAGACGCATGGCCCACCTACGGGGGCGGCGGCCCGGGCTCTCGTCTGGTCCAGCTGTCCTCGACGGACTCCACCCACCTGAGGGAGTCAGCAGTGCTGAGCTCGGTCCGGGTCAACGTCAGGGCGATCGCATAGCCGAGGCGTGCGTCCTCCGGACGGAACGGCGTAGTCGGCCTCCTTCACTGCGTGCCAGTCAGTCACCCGTCATCCTCCGAGATCACCTGGAACGTCTGCCGGTGCGAGCGTGACAGCATGCCCCATCGGGCCACCGCGGTGGTCGCCGCCTGAAGCCAGTCAGACGGTATGACGTGACCGCCTCGCCCTGAGGGGTTGCGGGCCGTGGCCTCTCATACGCATGTTCGTGGGTTACCGAGCAGGGGCTGCCTGCTCGGCCTATCCACAGTCGTAGGAGGCCCCGGTGATGATTGAGCATACGAGTGTCGGCCTGGATGTGCACGCACGATCGGTGGTTGCTGCCGGTCTCGATGGTGTGACCGGTTGACCAGCCGGCATCCGACCTGACCGAGGAGGCAGCTCCGGACGCCAACGGCACGTGCAGAACCGACCCGCGATTCGACTGTGAGCCACGAGCACCCTCGTGACGCTCGACCTCAGATCAAGCGGAGCGTTCCAGCCGAACACCGTCCTGCGGTACCCAACCCGCGCATATCAGTCTCGACCACGAAGCGTCGCAAGACCCGCTCGAGGCGTCCAGAACCCCCCTCAGCCAGAACAGAGGCGCCGCCACGACAAGCCAGCCGTGGCGGCGCCTCACCCTGCCACTTGACAGCAGGGACCTACATATCAGTCGAGGCAGAGGCAGAACGGATGTCCGGCGGGGTCGAGGAAGACCCGGAAGCGGGTGCCCGGCTGGTGGTGATGCTTGGTCGCACCGAGGGCGACCACGGCCTCCTCGCCGGCATCGAGGTCGTCGACGACGACGTCGAGGTGCATCTGCTGAGGCACGTCCTGGCCCGGCCAGTCGGGCGGGGTGTAGGAGTCGACGCGTTGGAAGGACAGACACGCGCCGTAGTCGGCGCGGATGTCGGCCCAGTCGGGCGTGGCCTCGACGCTCCACTCCAGCATCGAGCCGTAGAAGGTCGCGAGGACGACGGGATCGGCGCAGTCGAGGACAACGCTCGGGAAACGGGCTATGGCCATGGCCGCACCGTACCCGCGATTCCGGACGACCCGCGTCCGGTACTGGCGCGGAGGATTGAGGAAGGTAAAGACTGGGTACACATCCAGGAGGGAGGGGAACGCCATGACTCGCCACCAAGCCCTCGAGCTCCTGATCACGCGCCGTATCCCTCAGGAGGTCGGCTGCATCGAGGCGAGCCTGCGGGCGATCGCGGCCCGCATCGACGCGGCGGCCGACGAGGCGGAGTACGACGAGGTGCACCACCGCCTCGACGAGCTGCTGACGGCCCGCGAGCGCGCCCGCGTGGCCGAGCGTCCCGAGGTCTTCGTCTAGGGGGAAGGACGTTCCGACCCGGCATCGCCGGAGCGGAAACGGGCCGGAAGCGAGCCCCTTACCCGGAGCCGACCCGCAGATAGCGGTTGGTGTGGTGGATCCGGAAGCCGAGCCCGCCGTAGAGCGCAAGGGCCGGTTCGTTGTCGGTCTCGACGTGCAGCCAGACAGTCGTCGCCCCCTGCTCGGCACCCCACTCCAGCAGGGCCGCCATCATCGCGGTGGCGTGGCCCTCGCCGCGATGCTCGGGCACGACGCCGAGGCCGTGCAGGCCGAGCCAGTCGCCATCGAGCGCGGCCCGTCCGGACCCGATCTCCTGGCCGTTCTCGAGGCGTACGACGCGCACGCGCGGGCCGTCCTCCTCGACCTCGACCTCGGTGTCCCGGCCCGCACTGCGCCAGGCCATGGCCAGCGACGTCACCATGAAGTGCGCGTCACCACCCGCTACGGCCGTCCACCCGAGGTCGGCGAAGGCCGACTCCTGGGCAGACCCGAGCTCGAGCTGGACGAGCCCCTCGCGCTTGCGCGCGTCGTAGAAGTCGCGCACCACGCCGGCAGCCTCGGCCAGGGCCATCCCCGGGTCGCCGAAGGCGAGGCACGAGTTGGCCCGCTTGAGCAGCCGGCCGACCGGCGCGGGGTCGGTCCGCAGCTCCCACTCACCGAGGGCGACCCGCTCGACGAAGGGCCACAGCGGCAGCGAGTGGCGTTCGGCGTCGCGGGCCGACACCCGTTGCCGCACCGAGGCTCGTGGCGGGACGGGCTTGCCGGTCACGATGTCCGCCAGCGGGATGTCCACCGAGGCCCCGACCTCCGGCCGGACGGTGCAGACCCCGTCCCGCCACGACGTGCAGATGCCGAGCACGTCGGTCATGGCCGGGCCTCCGGAGGGGCCGGTCTCGCCCCGCACCACTCGGCGTACGACGACCCGCTGACCCACCACATGGGGGCCCAGGCCGTGGGCGGTACCGCTGTCGGACACGGGTGGATACTAGGCTGCGGTGCAACCGCGCAACCGTGTCGTCAGGAGGACCCAGGTGACCTACGTCATCGCCCAGCCGTGTGTCGATCTCAAGGACCGGGCCTGCGTCGACGAGTGTCCGGTCGACTGCATCTACGAAGGCAAGCGGATGCTCTACATCCACCCCGACGAGTGCGTCGACTGCGGTGCGTGTGAGCCGGTCTGCCCGGTCGAGGCGATCTTCTACGAGGACGACACCCCCGAGGAGTGGAAGGGCTACTACGACGCCAACGTCCACTTCTTCGACGACCTCGGCTCGCCCGGTGGTGCGGCGAAGCTCGGCGAGATCGACCACGACCACGCCCTGGTCGCGGCGCTCCCGCCGCAAGAGCACGACGAGTGACCCGGGGGCCGGTCTCCCAGCGGCTCCCCGACTTTCCCTGGGACCAGCTCACCTCATACGCCGTCCGGGCGCGCGCGCATCCTGACGGCATCGTCGACCTCTCGGTCGGCACGCCCGTCGACCCCACGCCCGACGTCGTACGTCGCGCTCTCGCGTCGGCGTCGGACTCGCCGGGCTACCCGACGACCATCGGCCGGGTCGAGACGCGCCAGGCCGCTGTCGACTGGCTGGCCCGCAGGCACGGCGTGACCGGGCTCGGCGTCGACGGGGTACTCCCCGTGATCGGCACCAAGGAGCTCGTGGCCACCCTGCCCACCCAGCTCGGCCTCGGGCCGGGTGACCTCGTCGTCCACCCCGAGCTCTCCTACCCGACGTACGCCGTCGGCGCGGCGCTGGCCGGCACCCGCGTGCTCGCTGCCGACTCGCTGACTCAGCTCGGTCCGGAGCGCCCCGCGCTGCTGTGGATCAACTCCCCGGCCAACCCCACCGGCCGGGTGCTCGGGATCGAGCACCTGCGCAAGGTCGTCGACTGGTGTCGCGAGCGCGGGACGCTCCTGGTCAGTGACGAGTGCTACCTCGACTGCGCCTGGGAGGCCGAGCCCCTGTCCGTGCTCCGCCCCGACGTCTCCGGCGGGTCTCACGAGGGGATCCTCGCCGTCCACTCCCTGTCCAAGCGGTCCAACCTGGCCGGCTACCGC
>Ga0302323_100001195_pt1 | contig 21066 bp, 23 predicted proteins | sample Fen_T0_3_FD_201950 | JGI IMG/M metagenome (GOLD analysis project Ga0302323, IMG submission 201950) | Peat permafrost microbial communities from Stordalen Mire near Abisko, Sweden - Fen_T0_3 | ecosystem: Environmental > Terrestrial > Soil > Wetlands > Permafrost | place: Sweden: Abisko... | reverse complement strand
AAGGGCCTGAATAATCCCAGGAGTGCATTTGCCGGAATGGGATACCCATTTTTTGGAAAATGTACTTTTCCTTGATACCGGAGCCAATCAAGTCTGGTTGCACTTTCTTGACGAATTCTTCAAACTCATAGCCAGTGACATCATCATAAATCAATGTCGCATTGCCCATTTCTTTGATGGTGCGGTCATAATCGTCGTTATGCCCGAATTCATAACCCGTACCAACCACTTCCATACCTAAGTCTTCATAGGCACCGATCACGTGACGTGGACGTAAGCCGCCGACGTACAACATCACGCGTTTGCCTTGCAGGCGAGGTTTGTATTTCGCAATAACCGCATCGTATTCCGACTGATATTTGGCGATAACTTTTTCAGCGCCTGCCATAATCGTTTCATCAAAGTGTGAAGCGATTTTGCGTAACGATTCTGCGATTTTGGTTGGACCAAAAAAGTTGTACTCAATCCAGGGAATTTTGTACTTTTCTTCCATGTGCCGGGCAATATAGTTCATTGAACGGTAGCAATGGATCAAGTTCAGTTTAACCTTGGGGGTCTTTTCCATTTCCGCAATCGTGCCGTCACCAGACCACTGGGCAACTACACGCAAGCCCATTTCTTCCAGTAAAGTACGCGATGCCCAAGCGTCGCCACCAATGTTGTAGTCACCAATGACTGCGACATCATAAGGCGTGGTTGGGAAGCTTTCATCACCATCACGGTTCTCCAATACCCAGTCCCGGATCGCGTCATTCGCAATGTGATGACCTAACGATTGTGATACGCCGCGAAAGCCTTCACAACGCACTGGAACGACAGGTTTGCCAATTTCCTTATTGGCTTTTTTAGCAACCGCTTCAATATCATCACCAATCAAACCGATTGGGCATTCTGATTGAATGCTGATTCCTTTATTAAGCGGGAATAATTCTTCGATTTCATTCATTATCTTGGCGAGTTTTTTATCACCACCGAAAACAATGTCTTTTTCCTGGAAATCGGACGTAAAATTCATGGTGCCGAAAGTATTAACACCGGTCGTACCAACATAATAGTTACGGCGTCCAGCACGCGAATACTGACCACAGCCAACTGGGCCATGGGAGATATGGATCATATCTTTAATCGGCCCCCAAACCACACCCTTTGAACCTGCATAAGCACAACCACGGATGGTCATTACGCCAGGTTGGGATTTACGGTTTGAAGTAATACATTTATTTGATTTTTCCAGGGATTGATCGTTAACTGCTAAATGTTTAGCGCGATCTTTCCGTGCTTGTTCTGGATAGACTTCCAGCACTTCTTGAATAAGCGCTTCGGTCTCTTCTCTTGTTAGAGCTGCCATGAGTGTCTCCTACTTATGCCGTGGGTAATCCCCCAACAGACAGGTTTTAGGACAGGGATCTGTAGAGACGCAAAATTTCGTCTCTACAGGTTTTCATTTTTTAAGCGGCTGCTTCAGCAGCTGCGGTTTTACCAATAATTGACTCGTCTTCCTGATCGATAATACCAAATTCCATCATTAATTCTTCCAGTTCATCCATCGTTATTGGTGTTGGAATGATGAAGTTTTTATTATCACGAATCTTCATTGCTAAATCACGATACTCTTGCGCCTGTTTATGGCCTGGCTCGTATTCGATAACAGTCATCCGACGAATTTCAGCGCGTTGTACGACGTTATCACGCGGTACAAAATGTATCATTGTCGTACCGATTTTTGCTGCCAACGCTGAGATTAATTCATCTTCACGCGCAGTTTCACGTGAGTTACAAATTAAGCCAGCCAAACGCACACTGCCTGAGTTAGCGTATTTCACGATACCTTTAGCAATGTTATTAGCCGCGTACATCGCCATCATTTCGCCTGAGCAAACGATGTAAATTTCTTGCGCTTTATTTTCACGGATTGGCATGGCGAATCCACCACATACCACATCACCCAATACATCATAAAAAACGAAGTCAAGTTCATCATCATAAGCACCTTCTTCTTCAAGAAAGTTAATCGCCGTGATAACGCCCCGACCTGCACAACCAACGCCGGGCTCAGGGCCACCAGATTCAACGCATTTGATGCCGCGATAACCCGCTTTCAATACATCTTCAAGTTCTAAATCTTCAACACTACCAGCTTCAGCCGCCAAACTCATAATAGTAGTTTGGGCTTTTGCATGAAGGATTAAACGGGTAGAGTCTGCTTTTGGATCGCAACCGACAATCATTACACTGTTACCCAGTTCTGCTAACGCAGCAACCAGGTTTTGAGTTGTAGTAGACTTACCAATTCCACCTTTACCGTATATTGCACATTGACGTAATCTTGCCATGATCTTCTCCTCTTATAGGACGTTGTTGTTAATGACATTATGGACTAAGCAAACGCTGTGCCAAGCGTTGATATATTTATATATAGTTGATTTATATATAAATTATTTTAATAATAAAAAATAAGTTTCGTTATCTTTCAAACATTTTGTTATGTCGCTGTAGGCTTACTGACAGTATGGTTATTCAATATTGTCCTCATATCCATAGGAATCTGCGCAAGTCATATCGCCGTCATTCCGGCAGGGATTGGCAACGAGAATTCCATATCCTCTTCCGCACTTCCTCCATCCATGGAGGTCGCCGGAATCCACGACTGCATGGACAGATATATTACTCCTGCAATATCTGCATTCACCACATCCCGGTGGCTCATGCAGGAGGTAGGGCAAAACAGGAGCAGTTGCCGAGAACACAGGGATGTGAGAATACTCGACGAAAAACTACTCAACAAATGCTTTCATCCGACTAAAAAACTGTCTGCGAAATTTGGCATTGCTATCCATGATGGCTCCCGGATCTCGTCAATCCCTGCCGAGATGGCAAGTTGGGTGATACCTTTACATTCTACGAAGAGAGATATTTACATGTGGTCTTGAAGGTTTTGTGCTCGTAAGTAAGTTAAGCAACATAAGGATTGTCATAAACAGGACAAAACACAAACTGCATATTACTGTAACCTAGCAAACAGGTTTAATTAACATGTTGTAAATCATACATTTGAACTGTTTATTAAAACCTAAGAAAACTGGATTAATAATTGCTTACGAAAAGACACATACTTAATAATGGAGTTTGCAATGCCTTCTACTGTCTTTTCTGAAATATTAAATGGCTTGTACGAAAACAAAGTCGTCCCTTACCTGGGTCCGGGTGTACTTTTTGATGCCACCAATAAACTAACCGGAACTACGATGCCGGCTGATAGCAATAGCCTGATATTGGCTATGAATAACGGCAATCCCATGGCTCCCAAGCTTATGTACGAGTTTCCCAGGGCAGCCATGAACCAGGAGTTAAAAAGAGGCAGAAACTTTTTGGGTCAGTTTCTCACTAAATTATATGGCGAAACCGAATGGACGCGTGCGTCAGTTCACAATTGGCTGGCTGAATGGAAACCGGCTTATGTCATCGACATTAATCGGGACACCCAATTGCAAGACAGCTATGCCGATGAAGAACATACGCTGATTGTAGGTGTCGCAAGGATCACCGCCAGCCAGTTTCGATTTAAAATATATCACTTTGATGGCAACGGTTATTTTGAAATACCGCAAGAACAAGTTGATCCCAAACTACCCATATTATTTAAACCCCTGGGCACCCCTAAACCGGAAGCCAACTACATTGCTTCAGATGCCGATTATGTCGATTACATAACTGAGTTAATGGGGGGCTTTGCCATTCCTGATTTCCTTAAAGAGTACCGTAAGGGAAAGCAATATCTATTTATTGGCATGCGGTTAAACAGGGATTCAGAGCGTATGGTGATGAGCGATATTGTTTATGGCGCGGCAGAACGAAAAGGTTGGGTGTTGAACAAAAATCCGACCGATAAAGAACAGCGTTATTGCAAAAAAATAGGCTTGGAAATCCTTAATGCAGGAGTTGAAGACCTACTGGATGCCGTTAAAGTTGCTAGTAATTTTAAAAAATCACTACGCCGATGAAGATAAATTGCAGTGCCCACCAACACCCGCAATACAGTGTGTTGGCATCATTTGATGCCAACAATGAAATCACAATCTGAACAAATATTTAAGGACTCATAACGGAGGAAATCCAACCTATAGACTATCTGCCCTGGCTCTGAACAGCTTTATTTTCACTTGTTTAAAATGAATGCCAACGTCCAAGAAGGTCGATTCGAGGCGGTCAACTTGTGCCAAACTTGGTAATCACCAGGGTCTGCTTTGCATCGGTTTTCTAATATTTAGCACCCAAAAAACAAAGGGCTAAGTCAAAAAGGCATAGGGGATTGAAAGGTTCTTATCGGAAAATGGCTTACCCTGAAAGGGTAATTTTAGTAATCCAAAAAATTATTAACCCAAACTATTGCTATTTAGAAGAACCAAACCTATTTACCTGCCAACTCATTTGCAATTATCTCAGCCTGCTTCAGCACCGTTTCGGTAGCGAGCAATTGCATATCCGGCGGATAGCCGTATTGTCTAAGGGTTCTTTTAACGATCACGTTCAACTTGGCTCTGACATTTTCTTTAATCGTCCAGTCGATAGTCGCGTTTTCTCGAACCCGCTGTGTCAGCACGGGCCACCAATTCCCGCAATTGAACTTGTTGCATCAATTCTCTGGCGCTGTCGTTATTGGCCACCGCTGTGTAAAAGGCATATTCAAAGTCGGTTATCACCTTGTACGGCTGCTTTTTGAGACCATTCAAAGGCTTTATATGGGTCTTTTTTGCAAGATTAATTTCCTATCCCTCTAAATACTTTTATCATGTAGCTTGTTTGGTCAGATTTTGGATTTTTTAACCACGAGGTAATAGTTATGCGCCAGGATGATGGACGGGAAAGTGAAAATATAGAAGATCGCCGCAGTATGGGTACAGGTCGCCGTAGGGGATTCGTTGGCGGCGGCTTGGGAGTTGCTGCTTTGGCTGTCGTCGCCCTGCTTTTTGGAGTCGATCCCAGGATAGTCCTGAATACGGTGGGGCAGCTATCCGGTGGTTCGCAGCAATCTGCACCAGTGGCATCCAGTCCACAGGATGAGCGGACGAAAAAATTCATGTCCGTGGTTTTGGCGAATACCGAAGATACTTGGGGGAAAATTTTCCAGCAATCCGGTAGCCACTACGAACAGCCTAAGCTAGTGCTTTTCAGTGGACAAGTGCAATCCGCTTGCGGCTACGCACAAGCAGCGATGGGGCCGTTTTATTGCCCTGGCGACCACAAGCTCTATCTTGATATGAGTTTTTTTAATGATCTTGCTACGCGCCATAATGCACCGGGCGATTTTGCTCAGGCATACGTCCTCGCCCACGAGGTCGGACATCACGTCCAAAACCTCTTAGGCATTGCCGATCAGGTTAATGCCGCCCGGCAACGTGGTGGTGAGGCTCAGGGCAACCAATTACAAATGCGTATGGAGCTGCAAGCCGACTGTTTTGCAGGAGTATGGGCTAATCGTGCCAATCAATTCCGAAAAATCCTTGAACCGGGCGACCTTGAAGAAGCCTTGGCTGCCGCCAGTGGCGTTGGAGATGACCGTTTGCAAAAACAATCACAAGGTTATGTTGTGCCTGAATCCTTTACGCACGGCTCTTCAGAACAGCGGATGCGCTGGTTTACTATCGGCGCAAAAAACGGCGACCTGAATCAGTGCGATACTTTCAAGGCGAATAACCTGTAATTGCTTGCAGGAGGCCAACAAGCTTTTTCAAGTGGGGTAGACACGGTGAAACGAGATAAAAAAACCAATAACCACGAAGGACATGAAGAAAAAATAATCATTTAATTTCAATTTATTGAAACTTCGTGTCCTTCGTGATCTTCGTGGTTAATCTTAAAATCTACACTAAAGCGCGAATTCTTTCACAGCCTCTTATGCAATTAACCCTTAGTTGTAGTTGCTTGCTTTTTACTTCAATGGACGGCCTTTGGCGTCTTTGTCGATATGCCCACCAAAAATCAGTAATGCGTCAACAAAACTCCAGAGTAGTATATAGCCTGGGAGACCGGCTACTATGAGTAAAATGGTTATTGTGAGCTGTATAATGGCCAACCTATAGAAGCCCAGATAACATCGATGCCCCCCTGCCCAGCCTAAAACAAGCGCCAGAAGAAGCGCCAGATACTTGTACTTGACTGCCTCACCTTTGTTCAGTGTGGCAACATAGAGATTAATGTTACAAGGTTTCACGCCTCTGAGATCAAACGTAACATGGTCACCTTGTTCAGGAGGTGCGCCTGCAATCCAATCACTTATATCAAATTGAAGCAGCTCTTTACCGTTGCTTATCGCCCCAGCTTGAGTTTCAGAATCGTAACTTTGTATAACTCCTAACACATTTTTTCCGCCTTATCTATAAAATGAAGCCATTATACTTTTATTTTTTGGACTCCACAGCACACACCCCACCGTATTAACGGTGAGCATCAATTATCCTGCAACCGCACCGCCAGCACATCGCACTTAGCGTGGTGGAGTATACCATTAGCGGTTGACCCCAGCAGCAGCGCGAAGCCATGCCGGCCATGCGAACCGACCACGATTAAATCAACCTGATTTTCCTCAGCAATGCGGGTTATTTCCAGCTTTGGACTACCTAACTCCACCCAAAGCCGGTCTTGTTCAACACCTAATTTTTTAGCGAGATCGGACAGTTTGTTTTTTGCCGCAGCAATCATCTCGCCCGTCAAATCGACGTTATAAGCCGTATCCAGCCCATAACCCGCATCAGGAAGCGGCATATTATCCACCACATGAATCAAGCTCAGTGTTGCTTGATAGGTCTGTGCCAACGCTTTAGCCCTGTCGATAACGACCTGTGCCGGTTCAAAAAAATCCACCGCTAATAAAATATGTTTGTACCTTTCCATTATGCCTCCTATTTTCACGGCTCATGATCGACCTGGAAAGAAAATGCCATCATACGGTCAGAATCCGGCAAGCACAACAACGCAATGCATATACCGAAAATTTAAGGCTAGTTTATCAGCCAGCCCATAGTATGCTCTAAGACCTACCGCAGGACTCAATCAGAGATTTCGAAATATTCAGCCTTGGCTGCTTCCAGGCGCTCTTCCGCCGCCATCCAGTCTGTCTCGGCGGCATCCAGTGCCTTATCGACTTCTGCCTTACGAGCCAGCAATTTTTTTAACTTATCTTTTTCAGATTCGGAATAAAGCGTTGGCTCGGCCAATTCAAATTCCAGATGACGTTGTTCATTGTGGTATTTTTCAACCGCTATTTCCGCTTTTTTTAGTGCATCCAACAAGGGCTTGTGTTTTTGCCTACGGTCTGCATCTTGCTTTCGTTGATCTTTGCGCGAAATAGTCGAGTTCAACTCATCCGTGGTTTTTTCTTCGCCTTTTTTGCGTTCCGCCAACCAAAGCCGGTAATCCTCAAGGTCACCATCAAACGGTTGCAACTTACCTTCGCCTACCAATAAAAATTGGTCGGTTACGGTTCGCAGTAAGTGACGGTCATGTGAAACTAAAATAATCGCACCCTGATAATCCTGCAACGCCACACTCAAGGCGTGGCGCATTTCCAGATCAAGATGGTTAGTCGGCTCATCCAATAACAGCAAATTAGGATTTTTATAGACTAATAGTGCCAACACCAAACGGGCTTTTTCGCCGCCGGAAAATGGCTTGACTGCTTCTATAACCTTATCACCTCGAAAATCGAACCCGCCCAGAAAATTACGCAATTCTTTTTCCGTAGCTTTTTGATCTATTCTTTGCAGGTGGCGTAAGGGGCTTTCATCCAAGCGCAATTGTTCCAGTTGGTGCTGGGCAAAATAACCGATATTGAGCCCCTCGGCTTCAAGCCGGGTTCCCGATAAGGGCTGCATATCGCCAGACAATACTTTAATTAAGCTGGATTTTCCTGCACCATTTGGCCCCAACAGGCCAATGCGGTCACCGGGTGATATGGATAAACTCGCACCTTGAATCACTTTGGTTTGCCCATAACCGATGTCAACCTTATCCAGTTTCAATAACGGATTTTGCATCCGTCCGGGGTTGGGAAAGCTGAAATCAAACGGCGAATCAACGTGCGCCATTGCGATAACTTCCATGCGCTCCAGTGCCTTGATCCGGCTTTGCGCTTGCCGGGCTTTAGTTGCCTGGGCTTTGAAGCGGTCAACGAAGCTTTGTATGTGGGTAATTTCCCGCTGCTGCTTAAGATAAGCGGACTGTTGTTGAGCCAATTTTTCCGCACGCATTTTTTCAAATGCAGAATAATTGCCAGTATAGACGTCTACTTTGTTTTGTTCGATGTGGACGATATGATCAGCGATGGTATCGAGAAAATCACGGTCATGCGAGATCAGCAATAACGTCCCATCGTATTTACATAACCAGTCTTGCAACCAGATCACCGCATCCAAATCGAGGTGGTTAGTCGGCTCATCCAACAACAACACATCGGAACGGCACATCAACGCCTGCGCCAGATTAAGTCGCATCCGCCAACCGCCGGAAAATGAATTCACAGGATTTTTTTCCTGCTCAGGCTTAAAACCCAGGCCGTTCATTAACCGCGCCGCTTTGGCCTGCGCCGTATAACCGCCGATGGTTTCAAGCGCGGCATGGAGTTCGGCTTGTTTTATGCCGTCGTGATTGGTTTCTGCAATCGTTAATTGTTGTTGCAGTCGCCGTAATTCCCTATCGCCATCCATAATGTAATCAATGGCGGAACTCGATACGGCAGGCGTTTCCTGGGCGACATGGGCAATTTCAAGTCCCGGCGGCATAGAAAAATCACCTTCGTCCAGGTGCAGTTCATTTTTGATTAACGCAAACAAACTGGATTTACCTGCGCCATTGGCACCAGTAAAACCCACTTTTTGGCCTTTATGGATGGTAAATGAAGCATTGGAAAATAGCACTCGTGCGCCACGGCGCAGGGCTATGTTTTTAAAATTTAGCATAGGGTAGGGACTTCAGGGTAAAAATACGGTAACTCAAATGAACATGGAAGGTTTCAATCAGCCAAAGAGCTTAGCGTGGACATATATCACAGCAGGAATCTATCAATGTCGAGCGCACTATGAAACACGCCTAGAATATCAATTTTCTCCAGGCTTTTTATCAAATATGCGATTCGATAATGTCCATACAGTAAAATGCGTATATCACCGTCAGCTTCCTTGCGATACATATATCCCATCTCTGGAAAATCACGTAAAAGCTGGGCTTTTGCATAAATTCCTAAAACAACATTTGCCGCTGCAATTGGTTTGTCTTGCGAAATATAGTCGTAAATATCCCGCAGCCACAGATCGGCTTCCGCAGTCCAGTTTATTTCTGCCACGTACGTATACGATGCTCCATTTCTTCGTTAGGGATTGTTCGGCCTAACCGAGAATCCGCTAAACCTCTTTCCACCATGCGCGAAAAAGCGAGTTCGCGCAAAATCTCATCAAAGCTGCTGTCGTCAGGTTGGGCTTGGATTATTTCAGCAACTCTTTCTTTAACTGTTGGCATAGTTAAAACTCTCCCGTGGATTATGAGCACATAAGTAAAAATTTTTCCGCTTTACAAGCCACACGCCATGTTTAAACATTTTCAATACTCAATTTCATGTTATATTTTTTGCAAGTTACAAAATTACTTGTAGAACATGCAGCTTTTAAGCCTTTATGTATTTCACTGGCGACAATCACCCCATAAACATCATTCTCTGGAAATTTTTCTTTTATATAACCCATGTACATTGATATTTGACCGAACACTCCATAAGTTGCCGTACCTGCTTTTAGCTCAATTACAAGTAACTCATTTTCCTTTTGAAGCAGCAAATCTAGCCGTACACCTTCGATTGAATATTCAGACCCTATTAATAAGACGTACCCAGGAAACAGCTCACTTACCTGGCTTTCCATTGTTTTGTGCAAATACCTCTCGTATGGATTAGGTGGGCTAACGATAACTGAACCTGAGTCAGAATCATACTCAGGTTCAGGACGGATATCTTTGTCTTCAATAAAGTTGTTGTATTGAACAATTGCATTTCTAGCAGAACCATTACCATAGTCGCCAATCTTTCTCTTAAGGCCACCAAGATCATACAGTTGCCTAATTTTCTGAACGGTGTCCAAATCCGTTATATTAAAAATGTCTTTACCATAATCTTTAGAAAGATGATTTAAGCCAGAAATATATCCATTCACAGAGGTTGGTTTATACCCTTCAGTGGTGAGATATTCTTTAAATTTGTCTTTCATATTAATTATTTAGATGTACTGTATATTGTCATCTGCAATATCTACGACTTCGTTTATCTTACAAAAACGATTTTGAAAAATTCTTCTGAACTTTATTTTACCCATGCATCTCAATCATCTTTTCAACTTGCTTAGCAAAAGCCTTTAAATCGCCTCTTTTTAAGGTAGATTCAGGGATTACCAAGGCGGTAGCCAAGTCGAGGTAGATATAAACATAGCCTTTACCGTAATCCACCCTGACCAGCTCCGACCAGGCCATTTTGTTCTTGCCGCTGGGTGATTTTTCATGCAGATGGTTGGGATTAGCCGGGTCAATCGTCAGCACGTAAGTGCCAAACATGGCTTTTCTTTCTTTATGTGTATAGGTTTTAAGTACCTGCCGTCCTATATTCAGCATGATGACTTGTGGAGAAAACAGTGCCCAAAGCACTGCAACCAGCATGATATAGCCAGTTGCTTTTAAATCGGCATAGTAGTAATAGTAGAAGGTACCAATCAGCATCATGATGCCCGGCACTATCCAACGGTTCTTTTTTATTTGATTCCGGTATTCATCGGTTCTCATGAAGCGCATTTCGTTAAAATGGATTAAATCGTCTTCTCTGAACTCGTATTCAATTTCAAGCATGTTGTTGGTGTGTGTGAAAGGTTAAAAGAATCATCGCAAAATTTTAGTAAATCTTTTTTCAATATCCCGTTAGTGCATCTTGATTTTTGCATGGGCGCTGCGCCTGAACAAATTGGATAGCGTCAATAATGCAGTCCGGTAATAGCCGTGTATCGCGACCTGGTGCATTTTATAAAGTGATAGATAAACCACTCTGGCAATAAATCCCCCAATCGTTACTGAACCCATCAGGTTACCCATTAAATTACCGACCGTGGAATATTTACCCAAAGCCACCAGCGAACCATAATCGTAATACATATATTTTACCAGCGGCGCGTCCGATAATCGGTTAACAATCGACTTACACAAGGTTGTCGCCTGCTGATGCGCGGCTTGCGCCCTGGGAGGTACATTACCCTTATGTCCAGGCCAGGGACAAGCGGCGCAGTCGCCGATAGCAAAGATGTTATCGTCATTCGTCTTTAGGGTTTCATCAACGACTAATTGGTTGATTTGATTGGTTTCCAAACCATCCAACCGTTTTATCCAGTCCGGCGCTTTAATACCTGCGGCCCATACTTTCAGGTCGGCTGGAATCATTACGCCATCCAATGTTTTGATGCCTTTTTTGGTTACTTCGATCACGCGGCAGCCGAGTTTCAAATCTATGTCCAGCTTGGCCAATTGGTCTTGCGTCGCTGTAGCCAGCTTACTGGGCAGAGCAGGTAATAATTGTGGAGATGCTTCAATAATGGTCAGTTTGACATTGCTGGATTCACTCAATCCATAAACTGCAAGCAGGTTGGTGACATGGTGTAACTCTGCGGACAGCTCAACTCCTGTGGCACCGCCCCCGACGATCGCAATCGACAGCGGCTTATTCTTTTCCGCATCCGCTCCAGCATGATTTTTAATGTAGGATTCAACCAATTGCTTTTGGAACTTGAAAGCTTGCGAAGTGGTATCGAGGAACAGGCAATGCTCTTCTACGCCTTTGATGCCAAAGGAATTGCTGACGCTACCAATAGCCATAACCAGCGTATCGTAACTGAATGTCCGCCTGGGAATAAGCTCCTCGCCGCTATCGCTGAAGGTAGGGCTGACATATATTTCCTTAAGCTTCCGGTTCAGCCCTTCCATTTTCCCTAACCGGAAACGAAATTTATTACGATATGCTTGCGCCAAATACTCTACCTGCTCAGCCTCATCCAGCGTACCTGCGGCCACCTCGTGCAGCAGCGGCTTCCAGATATGGGTTGAGGTCGCATCCAGCAACATGACTTCAGCCAATCCTTTTGTGCCTAACTTACGGCCTAAACGGGTGGCAAGCTCTAAACCAGCCGCGCCACCACCTACGACCACTATCTTATGTTTTTGATTATGCTTTTTATTATTATCCGACAATGCCAGTGTCCTCCCCATATTGTTAGTGCGATTTTATCATTATAGTTAAGGAATCGCTGATAAAATCAAGGACTACCTAAGCAACCTGAAAATGTTGACTTTACTAATGATTCGATTCGATAATAGTTTTATACTAACCTCGCCCTTACAATAAAAAAAAGGAAAACACATGACCAACAACACACCCGCAACTATCGCAACGCTCTGGCGTTATCCTGTTAAATCCATGATGGGAGAAGAACTGAATGGCGCAGAAATAACCAAAGGCGGCCTTTTGGGCGACCGGGCTTATGCGCTCGTTGATGCCGAAACCGGAAAAGTTATCAGCGCAAAAAACCCCAAAAAATGGCCTAATATTTTCTTTTTTCGCGCTGCTTCCATTACTCCAAACTCGCAAGACAGTTTGCAACCGCTTTCGCTTTGGATAACCCTTCCTGACGGCACGGTATTACGCAGCGACCAAAGTGACATCAACGAAAAGCTCTCTCAATTTTTAGGAAATAAGGTGGTACTACAAACCCAATCTCCAAAAGATGCCAAGCTGGAACAATTTTGGCCTGAATTTGAAGGTGAAGCTAACGAAGTTTCCAATGAAGCGGTTGCAGGAGATGCACCTAAAGGAACATTTTTCGACTATGCCGCATTGCATCTGCTAACTACCAGCTCCATAGAAGCCATGCAACATCACTACCCAGAGGGCAGGTTTGAGGTCAGGCGCTTTAGGCCGAATATCATGATCGACACGACTGGCTTGACGGGGTTCGTGGAAAATGACTGGGTGGGGAAAACCATCAAACTTGGCAACAGCTTACGCCTGCAAGTCACCGACCCTTGCCCTCGCTGCGTTATGCCCACTCTCGCCCAAGGCGACTTGCCCCAAGACAACGGTATCTTCAAAAACGGCATTGCGAAAAACAAACCGATGGTGCCGTTTGCGGGTAAAGAACTGCCCAGTGTGGGTGTCTATGCGCGGGTGTTATCACCTGGTTGGGTTAAGCGGGGGGATATGGTTAGTATTGAAAGTTAAGTTTACTGTTCTTTGATGTGTCGACAGCGCGACGATTCATTTTAATCGGGTTCTCGTGCCCGGTTAACAAAATTTTCGTGTTAGCGACACCTTCAAAGCCTACTTAACAAAGCAATTTTTTTCTGCATAAGCTTCGGCTTCTTTCAGTTGTTTCCGCAAATCTTTTGATTGTTGTGGGTCACGAAACACGCCGCCAGCTTCGCCGGGTGTACTTTTTAACATTGAAAAAGTCCTGGCTGCTTCATATTCTGCAAAATTGAGCTTTTCGGCGATTTTATCTATTTTGCAGCCGCAAGCGTACTGGGTGATGAACGTAAGTCCGCCGTGTTGAGCGACGCAGTTTAAAACATATTCAACACGATCACGGGTGGGGTAATCGTTAACATTGACTACTTGCGCTTGTTCAGGCACTTTTTCTGGGGTTGTCGTGCAGCCACTAATTGCAACCATCGCAACAAAGCTAATTAGTAAGGGTGTTTTGTGTTTTTTCATAAATAATACTTTTCCCTATTCAGTTAGAAAACATGTTTTGCTTAAACCCATGCGGTAAGTTAAGAAAAACCTCGTCGTTCCGGCAGGGCTTGCCGAAACCGAGAAGCCAAGGATGCTTTAAGTAGAGACACAAAATCTTGCGTCTCTACGAGCCTTCTAATCAAGTCCTTCGACAGGCTCAGGACGAACTGTAACGGATTGATTCCGTTCGTGGTGAGCACTTCGATAAGCTCAGGAGAGCCTCGTCGAACCATGAGATGAATCCGCCTATTCCTCCGCCGCAAAATCGACAATTTTTTTCAATACGTCATTCATTTTAACCGAAAATTGATTTAATGCCTTATTGTCGGTGTCTGTGGGCAATAAATGGGTTCTAATGATGGTCTTACCCTGGTATTGATAGGCGATTACATTACACGGCATGTGCCTAATAGCTTGAGGCGACATTAGCAATATGGTTTTTGCTTCGGTTAAGTTACAAAATTGGATGGTGTCGTATTCTGGGAAATTTTTCGTGCCACGGTCGCGGATGACTTTGCCAACGCGGCTATGTCCGGTTATCCTGAAATTGTTCTCGGCGATGGCAACTTCAAGTTCCGCCAGCACATCGTCGTAGGGCTTGTGAGTTTCTACCTGATAATAAGGTACGAACTCACCCGGTGGTTGTGTCGCACAGCTTGCAATTAGTAGTAAGCTTGAGAGAATGATACATCGTGTAAACATCTTATGACCGAATCGTTATATGTGGGGGCAGAGCTTAGCATTATGGACACACAAACAAAAGTAACCGGCGTAATTCTTGCGGGTGGGCTTGCGAAGCGCATGAATAATCAGGATAAAGGCTTGATACGCTTTAAAGGCCAGCCTATGGTGAGTTATGCCATTGCCGCTATGCGTACGGTTGCAGACCAGACTATCATCAATGCCAATCGAAATATCCCCGAATACCAAGCGTTTGGTTTGCCAGTGATTAGCGATCAAACCGACAGTTTTGATGGGCCTTTGGCGGGTGTATTGACGGCGATGATGTTTGCGGAAACGGGCATACTGCTGGTTATGCCATGCGATTCACCATTAGTTAATGCGGATCATCTGCAAAAATTGTTAGCAACCCGCGCAAAAAACGATGCCGATGTTGCAGTTGCCTTTGACGGGGAACGTTTACATCCAGTTTTTTTAGCGATAAAAGCGACATTACAGCCTAGCCTGCAAGATTACTTGCAAAGCGGACAACGCAAAATCGACCTTTGGCTGGAGCAACACAAAATGGTCATAGCCGATTTCAGTAATGCGTCAGATATTTTTACCAATATCAACACCATGACGGAATTGTCCGATTTAGAGGCGCAAGGTGAAGGGTAGCAGCCGCCAATCATTTCAACCCGAAATGACCAATGCCGGGTTGGCTTTTTCCATGACTACGGTAGCTGTCGATGAACACGGGGAAAAACGGGATATTGAGCTGGTCGGAGAACGCGCCAGCCCTTTATGTCGATAAAAAGGCCAAACAATCGGGTATTACCTTGATTTCACGGGCAATAGACAAGCATTTTCTGGTATTGAATGGCGTTGAGAATATTGAGTTTGATGAGGTAGTTGGGGACGTTACGGCAGATCGCAAATGAGTTACAACCAAATGACTTCTTGTTCTAACGCTTTGCCGTAGCGTTGCGACAGGCTGCCCAGCCTGATGAGGTTATCGTTTAAGGCATTCAAGGTTTGCAATTTCTGAATGGCATTTTCAAATTGTATGCGGGTTTTTAACCAAATCTCGGAGTTGCCATATGTTGCCACTTTATTTTCCCAATCTGGTAGCCAATAAAAATGTAATGCCGAATCGGGGTGAAGCGCATCGGCTAATCGGGCATAATTGGTCAAGCCGATGCCGTCATAATCCGGGAATAAAATCACGTCATCGGCTCGTTTTTGTTCCGAGAACCATTTCAGTAATACGTCGGATAGTTGCCCGGCATAATAGACTAGACAGCCGTTAAATCCATCGGGTAACCAGTCACAGCGATCAAACAAGGCTTGATTTTCGACTAACAACAACGGTCGGTTACAATGCCATCCATTGTTGGCACTGATCTGCAAAGCGGCCACACCCAAACGTTCTGTAAATTCAGAAGGATACATCACGGTATTTTCACCATGCCAAACCACATCAGGATTCCAGGCTTTCATCAGCAAATATGAACAAGCATGGCTGGTTTGACCTTTTTTGCTGCTCCGGTCTGTGCCGATATTACGGCTGCGCTTGGGTAAAAGCGATAACAATAGCTCATCATCCAAAGGATGGAGCTGACGAACATAGTTGATAATGCTTTGCCGATCAATCATCCGATAAACTACACCATTCCCTTTTTTGCTTAACTCAATAGACGAGTATCTTGAGCGAACTGTTCCAGCGCTTTGCGTTGGCTTTGGCTGAAATCCGACGCGTTAAGTGGTTGGCATCCCTGATTCTATATGGATAAATCCATCGTTATTGGAACTCCCAAATAAGTCACCACATGATGTGCATTTTCGTATTGCTATTGTAGGTGGTGAACTCATTGTTAAGCCCTTTGTTACAGAACCATTTCCAATTCAATTTTCCGCTCAGAAATTTGCTGGGTGAGTTGCCGTGCCAAATCACTTAAGGGTTCACCACCCATAGTTTTTGCTTCGGAAACGGTAACCATTAACTCGTGCAATTCTTGGGCTTTCTGGTCGGCAATTTCTAGTTGCGCTTCATCCAATCGACGGCGCAATTGGGCAATGCGGCGAATCGTTTTAACCAAACGTGCGGAAACATCTTCACCGATAATGGCTTCAGGGTCGTGGCCGAATTCGATAATCAGTTTTTCAATAGCGGCCTTATCCCCTTTCTCATAGGCGACATTGATCTTTGCCATGATTACGGTACGGCGCTTGCGTTCAGCATCGCTAGTAGCACGATCTGGATGCATGAGCTTTGCAGCTTGCCGGAAAGCTAGTTTTAATTCCGGTGTAATTTCCGGCGGCGGTTGCGGCTGTTTTTCTGTTAAACCTGATTCTTCGGCGGATTTTTGCGCTTGTTGTTCGGCGGTTTCAGCTTCTACTTGCGCTTTGTCATTGTCCGGCTCTAGCCCTGCGGCTACCCTGGCAATTTGTGCTACCAAACGATCAAGTTCGGCATAAAGCCGTCCAACGGTTTGATAATAATGGCGCTGAAATTGGGCGGTTTCTACCTTGAGGGTTTCCAGGGTTTCTTCGGCGGTGACAACCTGATCTTCCAGTATCGTCTGTTCGCTTTCCAGACGGGCGAGTTCTTGTTCTTCTGGGAGCATTATTTTTCGTTCCAGGTTATGCCTAGTTTTGTAAGATTTTCCTGCGCTTGAATATGGCCTTGTTTAGCGGCCTTACGATACCAAAAAATTGCTTGATTATCGTTTCGTTCTACGCGTCTGCCGCTTGCGTATAAATCGCCTAAATTGAATTGCGCTTTTGCTAAACCTTGCTCCGCTGCCTTGGAACACCACAGCACTGCTTGTTCATCGTCCTGATCCACACCAAGGCCGTTAGCATACATAAGGCCTAAATTTAATTGTGCGACCGGATGGCCTTGTTCGGCAGCCTTACGATGCCAGTGTACGGCTAGCCCATCGTCTTTCTCTACGCCATGACCTTTGTGGTACATCAAGCCTAAACGATTTTGCGCTTCTGCATTATCCTGCTCGGCAGCCTTGCGAAACCAGAACACGGCTTGTTCATCGTCTTGCTCTAGGCCACGACCTTTGGCGTACATAAATCCTAAATTTAATTGTGCTGTCGCAATACCTTGTTCAGCGGCCTTGCGATACCAAAATACAGCTTGTTCATCGTCTTGCTCTACACCATGACCGTTCGCGTACATTGAACCTAAATATTCTGATGCATAATCATAATAAACGCCATCTTCTTCTTGTTCTGCGGCCTTACGAAACCAGAAGGCGGCTTGCTTGTAATCTTGCTCAGTGCGATTTCGGTAGTCGTCATGTCCGAGATAGTACATCGAGCCTAAATCGAATTGACACACATCATTTTGTTCAGCCGCCTTGTGATACCAGAACATGGCTTGTTTATCGTCTTGTTCTACGCCTTGACCGTTCTGGTACATCTCGCCTAGACTCCATCGCGCTGTATCATTACCTTGTTCAGCGGCCTTGCGATACCAGAAAATTGCTTGGTCATAGTCTCGCTCTACGCCACATCCGTTCAGGTACATAAAGCCTAAAGAGCTCTGGGCAGAGCGCATGACCATGTTCAGCAGTCTTGCGATACCAGAATACAGCTTGTTTATAGTCTTTATGTACGTCGCGTCCGCTCTCGTACATACGGCCTAATTTTAGCTGAGCCCCCGCTTTACCTTGTTCAGCGGCCTTGCGATACCAGAAAACGGCTTGTTCATCATCTTGCAATATGCCACCTTTTTCTACGCTACGACTGTACTCATACCTATTGCCTAAATCGTATTGGGCAGTTGCTAGATCAAGTCCAGCAGCTTTGCGATACCAGAATATCGCCTGTCCAATGTCTTTTTCTACTCCGCGCCCACCTTGGTACATCCGGCCTAAATAGAGTTGCGCATCCGCATTACCCTGTTCGGCAGCCTTGCAGAACCAGAAGGCTGCTTGTTTATAATCTTGCTCTACGCCATCTCCGTAATAGTACATTGAGCCTAAATCTGTCCATATTTCTGGATCGTTCAATGCTTGATTAGCAAAACACCAGTCAAATGCCAAGCGAGAGTAATAATCGGCTTTTTCGATATTTTGGCTTATTCCTTGTCCACCCTGGTATATGCTTGCAAGTGGAAAATAAGCTTTGCCATAACTTGTATCGGCCAATTGCTGAAACACCGTAAAAACATCTGCCAATTGTTGAATCATGACAAAAAAAGGCTGTAATTGAAGCAACTGTTTGTCTTCAACCAGTTCGCTTGGTTTTGGTAGTAAATCAGCGTTAAAGTGTTTTTCCCTGCCGTAATCGGTTATTCGATTATAAATATCCCGAGCCTGCCAATAGCGGGCATCCAGTTCAGTCCGAGCAATGCCGTTTTCTTTGCGCTGAATGGCGCTTAAACCACGACCGATGAGACTGGTCGGTGCTGTTGATGCGGCATTGATGGCACGGGTGCTGGTAATAATTGGTAGTTGCTCAGCCATGTCGGTTTAATGTTTGGTTTTGCATCTGCAAGATGAGTTTGCCGAGTTCATTGTGTCCCAACAGGCTTACATTAGATTGTTTGGCAAGCTCAACCGCGTTGGTCGTGTAATTGCCAGTGGTAACGACCCAGGCTCTATCGCAGCGATAATAAGCCATGCCGGATAAGGCTTCTTGTACTGCCCCTACGCCGACACTGCCAACCCAGCGTTTGGCTTGCACGGCGATACGCTGTTTATCTTTAAGCAGTATCAAGTCTGCGCCATAGTCCCCGGTTATGGGCGTTATTTCTACTTGATAACCGTGGCTTTTAAATAATTCGGCAAGATAATCTTCAAACTCTGTGCCAGTGAGTTTGGTTAGCTCTTTAACATGAAGGGAACCATAATGCTGCTCCCAACGCTCATGCTCGTTCTGCTTATGGCGCAATCCTTGGTGTTGTTGCTTGGCAAAGGCTAAGGTATCGCGCAAATAGCGGGCTTGCGGGTCTTCTTTAGATTGTCGCATTGCCTGTTTTGCAGGCATATTTTCACCAAAAATCCAGTTTTTTAGCCAATTCATACGATGTTGGTTTTATAGATGACCAGTACATTATAGTTGCCCGAATTAAGCCTGCATTGTAAACAGGCATCTCCATATTTGGAAAGCAGAATCTAACGCTTAGATTAATCAGATGACAATAAACCAAAGAGCAGCGAAGTGGAATGGAAAACTGGAATCCAGATGATAATGGAATCAAAAAAGTTTAAGTTCTCTTACTTTATTGCGAACCGGGGTGACCACTTCCTCGGGCGCGTTTTTGATGTACTCAAAGGCAGTGTCACGCGCTGTTTTTGGAAGACTTAGAAGATATTCAATAGCATTATCAACAGAAAACGGCTTTCCTGTTTCCGTATCGAATTGAGATGGCAAGGCCGTCCAAACCACTGCATCAAAGTGGTTAATTTTGCACCATTCCGACATAGAATCAAAAACGTCAGCATGTTCAGGAAACTCTGTTTTTGAGGTTATACCTGAATTAACATCCACAAATCCAATACGTTTTCGAACTGACCCTTCACGATCTCGCAGATCAGCAATAGCGTCTCCCAAATCCTTTCTTGAACTCACAGCATATCGACTTGGCACTTGTGCGCCATGTACTAAATCTATTACAAGAGTCAATCTTCCATCTTTTGATACGCGCGAAAACTCCAGCGGTAATGTGGGGCCACCCGTCATCCAAGCACTTTGTAATGGCAGATCACGAGAATCCCATACCAGAGAACCCCAGCCAAGAATTGCTATCTTCATTTCCATGACTTTCATTATGAATAACAACCAATTATACATCAAACCTTATATTATTATTCAGCGGCTCAATACCTGTTCGATGAAGTAAATAATTTAAAAAAATCATCATGTTATTCTGAAATTTGGAGCTGTGACAGTCCGAAAATAGATGCTTAGAGCGGATGCAGTTGGCCGAAAATTCGCCTTGAAATGGAGATATTGAACGTTAATTTTTTCCCACATTGGTCAACATGCTAAAAGTGTTGATCGATGGTTTTATTGGTTATTATGCAATTTGTGGTCATCTGTGTTTTTTATGGTCAAGATAGATGAAAATACCTGGTCATCTTCGTGAGAATATCTAATAAGTTCGGTCATGGGTTGCACATAACGGTCGTAGGCTTCCAATACTTCGCGGTAACGTCTTGACAGTGGCATGCGTTCATTAGCCGCTTTGGCACGTTCGGCAATGCGGCCATATCCCGATCCTGCAAGGCTTGATGCAATTGCTCCAAGCCGGATTTAATGTCAATAATCCGGGCTTTTAAAATGTCCGATAACCCCAGCTCGTGTTCATGTAATAAGCTGCCGACAAATTGGCGGACATTTTCGTTGAGTTGTAAGGTATTGCTGTGCGACATTTCGATCAACAATTCAGCATTGACCAGTTGTTGCAAACATTCTACCTGTTGTTCGGTTGATTCATGTGCATAGACTTTTCCCAGCAACGCCAGTACCTCGTCACGCTCATAGCCAATCTGGTCGCGACCTAGGAGGACGAAGCGCTCTATCGCCTCCCAGTGTTTGTCGAGCGCCCTAATCAGGCTTCGTGGGTTAATCATTTT
>Ga0302323_100001191_pt1 | contig 21120 bp, 23 predicted proteins | sample Fen_T0_3_FD_201950 | JGI IMG/M metagenome (GOLD analysis project Ga0302323, IMG submission 201950) | Peat permafrost microbial communities from Stordalen Mire near Abisko, Sweden - Fen_T0_3 | ecosystem: Environmental > Terrestrial > Soil > Wetlands > Permafrost | place: Sweden: Abisko... | reverse complement strand
TTACGAGCTTCATTCCTGCCACGCGGCGGGCGGCAAAGGTCCGTTGTATTCTCGCGTGGAGCTGGCCGAAGACCTGCTGCAGCTGGTGAACGATCATCCCGAATTCCTGGAGTATCATCGCCCGGCATTTTCCGTCAGCAAGTTCCTGTGGGAGCATGGCGAACTGCCCAAGCCTCTGTTCGACTCCTGCACCGGCACCAAGACCGAATGGGCTTTCGATTATCGCGGGAACATCTTCGCCTGCACCGCCACGGTGGGCAAGCCCGGTGAGGAATTGGGGACGTTCTGGCCTGAAGCCAGGCTCGACCGCGAAGTGGTGGGAAAATGGAAGGAGCGGGACACCGTTTCGCTGTCGGACTGCCGCGACTGCTCCCAGGCGCTGGCCTGCGGCGGCGGTTGCACCTCGGTGGCCAAGAATCGCACCGGGGAGGTCTTGTCCACCGATTGCAGACCCAGCAGGGAGCTGTTGGAAATGGGGATCGGAGCCTACATGGAGTCGGACGGCTAAACCGAATCCCGGCATCCTCTCGCAAGAAATGGCATCTTTGACGGTCTATGCCAAAGACAGATGCGTCCGCCGTACCACCGACCAAAGGCCTTGCCGAACAACGAGGCAAGGTTTGTCCCAGGCATGGCTGCAAGGGATGCGCGTGCGGGATGGGGAATCTGTTCCGTTTCGTGGAACCGCTCATCCTGCTGGGATTGCGCAACCAGCCCGGTGCCAGCGGTTACGACATCCTGGCGAATCTGGACGGTCATACCCTGACAGGGACGACCATCGACAAGGCGGCGGTCTACCGGGCCCTGGCGGTTCTCGAGGCCAACGGGATGACGGAGGTCGAGTGGACGGAATCCGTCCGTGGCGCGGGTCGCAAATCGTACCGGCTCACAACCAAAGGAGTCGATCACCTCGCCGAATGGACCGATCTCCTGAACGGACTCGCGGCGGGATTGCGGGATTTCGTGAAGGATGCGCGAACCAAGCCGTCCGTGGTCCGCAAGGCGAAGTAGCCAAACCTGCCCGTGTCGATGATCCGTAAAGGATTGCCTGCGCAATATAGGATGTATATTGCATCTATAGTTCCGCAACACAAATCCGGGAGTCCATCATGCGCGTCGCTCTTCCCATTTCCGAAGGCAAGTTCAGCATCCATTACGGCCGCGCCGAGGCGCTGTCCCTCCACGAGGTGGATCTCGCCACGGGCAAGGCCTCCGATCTCGGCATGCGCTTGTTCCCGGCCGAGGGCACCTGCAGCGCGGCGCCTTGGGTCGCGGCTCAGGGCGTGGAAATCCTGCTGGCGGGCGGATTGGGATCCGGGGCCGCGCAGGGATTGGGCAAGGCGGGGGTGAAAGTGTTCGCGGGAATCGAAGAGACCGATGCACGCAAGGTGCTGGAATCGTTCCTGGCGGGTGTCGCGCAGGCGCGCGAATTGGCTCCCGGCGAATCGATGTGCCAGGGTCACGACGACGACCACGAACACGGCCACAGCCACGGTGCAGGACACGTCTGCACCTGCAAACACTGATTCGTCCATGAGTGTTCTGACGATTCTTGTCGACAACTGCGTGCGTGGCCGAGGCTTGCTGGCGCAGCACGGATACGCCGCATGGATCGAATCGGGGGAGCACCGGATCCTGTTCGACACCGGCGCGACGGGCGAAGTGCTGGCGGGAAACGCCGCGCAACTGGGCGTCGATCTTTCGACAGCCACGGATATCGTCTTGAGCCACGGGCATTGGGACCATGGCGGAGGGTTGGTTGCGGCCATGGATGCGAGCCCATCTGCCAAGGTCTGGATTCCCGCGGGGGCTCTCCTGCCGCGCTGGCACCGCGATGGAACGGAGCTTCGCGACATCGCTCTGCCATGCGACGTCCGCGAGCGGTTGGTCGTCGATCGCAAGCGCTGGTCCGAGGTCTCCGAACCCACGGCGATTGATGACAAAATCTGGATCACGGGTCCGGTTCCCGGCCTCCGACCCGAATGGACGCATCGGTCTCTGTTGCGCAACGAGATCATGGACATCCCCGACGACGTCCCCGAAGAACAGGCGTTGGTGATCGAAACCCCCGAAGGCCTCGTGGTCGTGGTGGGTTGTGCGCATTTCGGAATCGACAACTTGCTCGACCGGCTGGCCGCGCTGTTTCCCGTCAATCCGCTCCGATCCCTGGTGGGCGGTATGCATCTTGAGTCAGCGCCCGAAGGGGAGCTTTCGAGGCTGTCCAAACGGTTGCGCGACGCGGGAACGAAATGCGTTGTTCCCTGCCATTGCAGCGGTCATGCTGCCTCCGCAAAGATCGCCACGGTCGGATTCGGCTGTGAACCCGGACAGGTTGGAAAAATGATCTCATTCCCGGACTGATCGCGAGCACGTCGTCGCGATCGGATGCGCTCTTGGTGTCCTGGTTGCGACGACCGATCGGAATGTGGTAGCATTTCTTTGAATGCGACCGACACCCATTCCGGAGTTCCCCACATGGCCGACTGTCCCAGCTTGCCCAAGTGCCCGTTCTTCCACGACAAAATGGAGGGGAGTCCAGCGATGGCGAACATCATGAAGAACCGCTATTGCAAAGGCGACAACTCCGCTTGCGCACGCTGGATGGTGTTCCAGAAGACGGGTCCGGGAACGGTCCCGGCCGATCTGTTCCCTAACCAGGTCGAGAGGGTCGCTGCGTTGTTCCGCTGAACTCGAACCCGACAAACGCGGCGACGTGATCTTGTCCTCGTCGCTCCGCCTGGACTCATGTCCGTGGGTCCGTCAAACGGCTGGTTCGATTCGGCACCTCAGCGTACGAGCGGCACGACCATGCTTGCGGCCACTCCCAGGAGCAGGATGGCCAATCCACGTAGGAGCCAACGCGAGGGAAGCCGTTTCGAAAGTGCGCTCCCGAATTCCATTCCGATCAGGGTGGCGATCAGCGCGGGCAGAACCAGTGGCCACCGTAGGTTGCCTGCTGAGATCTGTACGGCCAGACTGGAAGCCGCGCTCAGGGCGATCACGCCCAAGGTCACCGGGATCGCTGCCGCCGCCGTCAATCCACCTTGCAGCACCAGCGCCGGGGTGGCGACGAATCCACCCCCTACGCCGAAGAGTCCCATCAACAGGCCAGTCCCCGCGCCGGACACCCACAACCGTTTCACGTTCGGAGTTCGTGCCACATTGGGGACGGTACCCGGTCGTGGACGAAGGAGCCCGACACCGGAATACAACAGGATCGCGACGAACATCCAATGCAGAATCTGCCCGTTCATCCATCCCGTGAGCTTCGATCCGACCGCGGCCAACAGCATGGCGGGTACACCGAATCGCGCCAGCATCCCGAGGTCGAGGCGCTTGTCCCTCCAGGCGTCCCACGCTCCGGAAAGCGCCGCGCCTCCCACCACCGCCGCCGTTGCCGGCACGGCCTGGTCGGTGGGGATCTTGAGCACCACCAGGAAGATGGGCAGCGCCAGCAGCGAGCCACCGCCGCCCAGGGCGCCCAACATCGCTCCGGTCAGTGCGAAGAGAAGGGACGAGAGCCAAGTGAAATGGAAGACGGGGCACATGAACATTGGACGGTAGGCGACGACCGGAAGTTACGCCCCGGCGGGAATATCGGCCGTTTTGTTGCGCAGCGACAAGTTGCGGATGGCGCGCAGCGGATCATGGACCGTGGTCCGGTCCTTTACCACGAGCGTGGTGGCGGGAATGCCGCCGATCCCGGTGCGAAACAGCATGTCGTGCCCTAGGCACAATCCCATCTCGACCACCAGGTCCACCGCGGCGGATTTGATCTGTTCGGCCTGTCCCAGCGGATCGCATCCCACCTTGTGGATGGACGATGCCTCGTTCATCTCATCCTGCGCCAACGCGCCGGTGGAACACGAGACCGCTTCGACACGCAGTCCCTTGGAACGCAGGTAGCGCGATACCAGGGTCGCGTCGGCTTCGATCCCGTAGCAGTAGGCCAATCCGATGCGTTTCCAGGAGCGGTCCAACGCATAGGCGGCGATCTCCTCCAACCGCGACAGCGTGCCGGCCCGGACCCCGTCGACCAGGCGCGCCGCGGCCTGGACGGTCTCCTGGGTTGCCGGAGCGTGGTAGGCTTCGAGCACGTCTTCGCGCGCGAAGGATTCGTTCCCGCACGATTCCATGGTGCGACAGGATTTGACTTTGCAGATGGTGCATTCCATGGCGGACTCCCCTCGACGTCGGTCGTACCCCCTCTATATAGGATGTTTTATACATCCTTAAAGGTCGCACCGCTCCGGAGCCCCGATTCCTTTGCCATCGAGAGCCCTGTTCCCCGGGTTCGCCTACGAGTGTCCACCCACCACGATGCGCATGATCTTCAGGTTGAGGACCACGAACCGCACCATCTGGTACGGGATGAACTTCCGCCAGAACCGTGTCGCGCGGGTGGGGAGCGGGGGATAGAACTCGTCGGAGTAGGTGTCGAACTTGCGCAGGTTTTCCATTTGGGGGAGTGCCTTTCCTATTCTGGGATAAGCGACCTGCCGAGGTGACCCGTGTCGGTTGCGCGAATCTCCGTTTTCAAGGTCCCATTAGGCGCTGCAGGCCTGTCCCAGTCCTTACCCGAACCGACCCGTGACGTAGTCCTCGGTCGTCTTGTGCGATGGCTTCTCGAAGATGGTTTTTGTTTCGTCGAACTCCTCGAGCTTTCCGTCGAGCATGAAGGCGGTGCGTTGCGAAACGCGCGCGGCCTGCTGCATGTTGTGCGTGACGATCACGATGGTATACGATTTCCTGAGTTCACGGAGCAACTCTTCCACCTTGGCGGTGGAGATGGGATCCAAGGCCGAGCAGGGTTCGTCGAGGAGCAACACGTCCAGATCGACCGCCAAGGCCCTGGCGATGCATAACCGCTGTTGCTGTCCCCCCGAAAGCGCTGTGCCGGGCTTGTCGAGCGAATCCTTCACCTCCGACCAGAGGGCCGCTTTTTCCAGAGCCCATTGGGTTTTCTCGGCCAGCTTGTGGCGATCCCGCAGCCCATTGAGGCGCAGGCCTGCGACGACGTTCTCGCGAACCGTCATGGTGGGAAATGGTGAAGGCTTTTGGAAGACCATTCCCACCTTCCGCCGGATTTCGACGGCGTCCACCGATCTTCCCAAGATGCTCTGGCCGTCGATCAGGATGGAGCCCGCCGACCGTGCGCCCGGAACGGTCTCGTGCATCCGGTTGATGGACCGCAAGAGCGTCGATTTGCCGCATCCCGAAGGGCCGATGATGGCGGTAACCTCGTGTTCACGGATGTCGAGCGAGATTTCGTGGAGCACCTGGAGCTGCCCGAACCAGGCCGAAAACCCGACCACGTTCACTTTGGCTCGAGACTCCCCGTTCCTCGTCGTGGCGGTTGCGTCGACCATCAGATGCTTTCCTCCGGAAATCGTCTCGATCATGTCCGTCCCATGGATGTGCGGCCCAGGAGCAGGCGGGCCGCCAAGCTGATTCCCAACACCATGCCCAGGAGAACCAATGCGCCCGTCCAGGCCTGGTCGTGCCAGTCCTGGTAGGGGGAAATGGCGTAGGTGAAGACTTGCACCGTGAGCGAGGCCGTCGGCTGGCCGGGGCCCGAGGGCCAGAACTGGTTGTTGAAGGCGGTGAATAGAAGCGGAGCCGTTTCGCCGGCGATGCGCGCCACCGCGAGAAGCGCTCCTGTGACAATCCCTGTCTTCGCGGTGGCCAGAACCACGCGTACGACCGTTTTCCATTGTGGAACGCCAAGAGCCAGGGACGATTCGCGGATGGCCCCTGGCACCATCTTGACCAGCTCTTCGGTGGTGCGGGTGACCATGGGGATCATCATGAACCCCAGGGCGATGCCGCCGGCCCAGGCCGAGAAATGCCCCATCGGGCGCACCACCAATCGATAGGCGACAATTCCCGTCACAATGGACGGAACCCCGGAAAGCACGTCGGCGGTGAACCGGACCGTCCAACCGAACCATCCCTTGCGACCGTATTCGGCGAGGTAGGTGCCTGCCATAAGACCGATGGGGATTCCCACCAGCGAAGCGATGGCCACCAGTTCCATGGTTCCGATGATGGCGTTGGCCATGCCCCCCGTGGCCTCGCCGACCGGAGCGGGAAGGTGCGTGAAGAATGCCAGGTCCAGCCGATGGATCCCGCGGGTGGTCACATACACCAACAAGCTGACCACGGGCACGAGCGCCAAGACCACCGCGAATCCGCAAGCGATGGTCATGGTCCGATCCATCCAGCGGCGTCGTGCAGCTACGTCGAATTTCATGCGCGCGCTCCCTTCAGGCGATGGGAGGTCCACCATACCAGAAGTTGGGCGGCGACATTCAATACGAGTGTTACACCCATCAAGAGCAAGCCGACGGCCGAGAGCGCCGACAGGTGGATGTCGCTGACCGCCTCGGTGAATTCGTTGGCGATGACGGCGGCCATGGAATGCGAGGGGCCAAGGAAGTTCAGGGAGACTTCGGGGCGATTCCCGATCACCATGGTGACAGCCATCGTCTCGCCCAGGGCGCGCCCCAAGCCGAGTACCACGGCTCCTACCACACCGGGGCGCGCGGACCGGACCACCGCGAGCAGGATGGTCTCCCAGCGCGTGGCGCCCAGTGCCCGTGCCGATTCGCGCAACGATTCTGGTACGGCGAGGAAGACTTCGCGGGTGATGGCGGTGATGGTGGGCAAGATCATGATGGCGAGGATGATGCCCGCCGTGAGAAGCGAAAGCCCCGTGGACGGAGTCGTGAAGAACGGCTTGCCAAGGTGCTCGATGAAGAATGGATAGACCTTCTCGCGCAAAAGCGGTGCGAGGGCGAAGATTCCCCAAAGCCCGTACACGACGCTGGGGATGGAGGCGAGGATTTCCACGGCGAAGGCGACCGGCGCTCGCAGCCGTTGGGGCGACAGCTCGGTGAGGAAGATGGCGATGCCCAAGCCCAGCGGGGTGGCGATCAGGAGGGCGATGGCGGATGAGGCCAGCGTACCGTAGATGAACGGCCACGCGCCGAACTGGTCGTTGACGGGATCCCAATCGGAGGAGACGAGAAAGTTCCATCCGAATTCGGCGAAGGCGGGGCGGCCCGACAGCCAAAGCTGCCAGGCCACCACAAGGGCCAGGACCACGACGGATCCGGCGAAGACGGCGGTCGTGGCGCGAAACGCGGCGTCGGCCACGAACGAGGGAACGGCTAACCCCTTTTGGGGGCCGGTTCTCTGTGGTGCTTCGTGGACAATGGCGGAGCGCTCCACGTCGAGGCTCAGTACTTGATGCCGTCGATTTTGGCTTCGACCTTCTTGATCAGGCTTTCGGGCAGCGGCGCGTAATCCAACGAGGAGGCCATGCCTTCGCCCTGGGTATAGGCCCAGCGAAGGAATTCGACCAGGGTCTTGCCCTTTTCCTTGTCTGCGTAGAGTGGGTGCACCAAGAGCCAGGTGAATCCGCAGATGGGGTAGGCGTCCTTGCCGGGGGAATTGGTGATCATCACGCGGAAGTCGGCGGGCATGGCCGCCAGGGCTCCGGCGGCGGCGGCGGTGACCGCTTCGTTGGAAGGCTCGGGCCAGTTGCCCGCGGCGTTTTGGAGAATGGCGAAGGGGAGCTTGTTCTGGTGGGCGTAAGCGAGTTCCACATAGCCGATGGAGCCAGGGATTTGCTGAACAAGCCCAGCGACGCCTTCGTTGCCCTTGCCTCCGGTCCCGGCGGGCCACTTCACCGCCGTGCCGCTACCGACGTTGGTGGACCATTCGGGGCTCACCTTGGAGAGGTAGTCGGTGAAGATGTTGGTGGTGCCCGAACCATCGGAGCGGTGGGTGACGTTGATGTCGGTGGCGGGAAGTTTCGCGCCGGGGTTGGAGGCCGCGATGGCCTTGTCGTTCCACTTGGTGATCTTGCCCAGGAAAATTTCGGACACAGCCGCGGGAGTTAGGCGCAGGTGGTCCACACCGGGCACGTTGTAGGCGAGGACCACCGCACCCATGACGGTGGGCAGATGGATGATGCCTCCGGTGACCTTCGAGATCTGCTCGTCGGTCATGGGCGCATCGGACGCGCCGAAGTCCACGGTTCCTTCCGTCACTTGACGGATTCCGCCTCCGGAGCCGATCGACTGGTAGTTGATCTCGCTGCCGGCCTTCTTGTGGAATTCAAAGAACCACTTCGAATAGATCGGGTAGGGGAAGGTGGCTCCAGCTCCGTTCAGCGGAACGGCGTAGGTCGCCGCGCTGGTGATGCATGCCGCAACGGCAATCCTCGTCAGGTTTCCAAACGCCATGTTGCACTCCTTGGTTCGGTTCCGGTTGGACGGGATGTCCGTCCAGAAGCGGGAATTTCCAAGGCGAGATCGCTGCCGACCTCCGAACGAGCGAAACGAAACGCTACTGAAACCGAATGGTTTGAATTGACTGAATGATGTTAATGGATTCGGTAATCTTGATTGATCTCGAATCTGTCAATTTCTGGTCACAAGCGAATTCTCGGCTTTCGATCAAGTCCGGAACCTTTGGACGAGACTTGACGGATTCTGGCTTGACGGAAGGGGGGCGTGTGGGCAGAAATTCGCCTTCCAGAAGCTCGCACACCATCATCAACCGGATGGGGTGCTTCAACACGCCCAGCACGTCCGAGATGACCACCGCCTCGCTGGGGAAGATGAGCTTGTGGACGACGGTGGTGGCGTCTTTCATTGTTTCGCGCTTCCTAAACAACTCATGTCTAGAGACTGATAAACGAATAGAAGAACCATGACTCGTTTTTGAAATCAATTGGAATCACTGCCATCGTTCCCCGAACACGGAATGATCCGGTTTGGAGCGATTTGTGCCGGTACCTGTAACCTTTGGATGTTGGTTGCGTCCATCGAGGCATACACATCATTCTTCGATAGGAAATCCATGTACACGTCGAACCTTCCCTCACCGAGGGCATGGTTGTTCGTCCTGCTCGGGAGCTTGAATTTCGCCTCGGCCGCATCACTGGATCTGACCACCGCCTTGCAGATCGCTGACGAGAAGGCGTTTGGGAACCAGATGGCTTCGGCGCGATCACAAGCCGCTTCAGGCCAGAATATCTCCGCTTGGGCTGGCTTCCTCCCCACGGTGCGCGTCGAGGCGGGCGCCATGCTCACCGACGACCCGTTGAACTCCTTCGGAACACGGTTGCAGCAGCGGCGCGTTTCAATGGCGAGCTTCGACCCTGCAACTCTGAACGATCCGGACGCCATCGCGAGCCTTTCGACCTCGTTCATCGCCGAAGTGCCGATCCTGAACCTGGACGCCTGGCACGGCAAGCTGGCCGCCGAGCGCAACCTCAAGGCCAGCGAACGCGCCGTGGACCTGGAGCGCAACCGCATCCGCGCCCAAGTGGTGGAAGCTTGGTTTGGTGTGGGGTTGGCCCGCGCCGCCGTGGGCACGTGGGAATCGGCGTTGGCCGTGGCCCGCTCGTACGAGAACCAAGCCATGTCGGGACAGCGCAACGAAACCGCCACGCGGTCGGACGTGTTGCGATCGCGTGTGGAAGTCGCCTCGATCGGGGCTTCGCTGTCGAAGGCCCGCACCGACGCGACCTTGGCCGAAAAACGCCTGGCCCTGTTGTTGGGAGGAGGACCCTTGCCGGGATCGGTGCCCGCCATCGAATTGACGGATTCTGTCTTGAAGGCCAACAGCCACCTGGCCAAGCCCAACGAGACCACCTTGGAGCAAGAGGTGGTGGGATTGCAGGCCGACGCCGCGCGCGCCGCCTGGTGCCGGGCTCAAGACGCCTTCCTGCCCCGCGTGAACGGGATGGCGCGGGTGGATTGGCACGAACATGCCTCGATGTTCCAGAAGGATCCGTCGTGGACGGTGGGCGTGGTCGCCTCGTGGAACATCCTGGGCGGCGCGCAAGCCATGGGCTCCGAACGCGAGGCCCATGGACGCTGGCGCGAGGCCGAAACGGGTCGCGAAGCCTTGCGCTCGCAACAGGCCATGGAGCGCGACGCCGAACACGCGCGGTTGGCCGACGCGCTGGAACGGCTGGACATCGAGCACGGCTCGCTGGAGCAGGCCGCCGAATCGCATCGCATCGTGAGCCTCCGCTACGACGAAGGATTGGCGACCATCACCGAACGCATCGAGGCCGGAGCCCTGGAAACCAAGATCCGCCTAGAGATGGTGGGGATGCGCCAGGAGATCGTTTCGTCGCTGGCCAAGCTTTCGCTTTTGGAGGGGCGCGACCCTTCCGCATTGATCTCATTGACCGCAAAAAACTGAGCAAAGGAATTATCCAATGAAGATCGCAAGATCGATGCTGCTGGCCGGCATCGCGATGGGAACCCTTGTAGGCTGCAAGAAGGAAGAGGCGGCATCGAGCGCGCCGGTTCGGGTCGACGGAACCGTGACCGTGGTGCGCGACAGCCTGGTCGAGACCTACCTGGAAGCCACGGGGACGGCCGCACCGCGCCTGGTGGCCGACCTTTCGACGCGCCTGATGGGCAAGGTCCTGAGCGTGTCCGTCAAGGAAGGCGACCGCGTCCGCGAAGGACAATTTCTGTTGCAGGTGGACGGACGCGATCTGGACGCCCGTTCCGAAGGACTTGCCTCGGGCCTGGACGCCTCGCGCTCGCAACTGGCCCTGGCCGAAGCGCAGGCGCGCCGCATGAAGTCGCTGTACGCCGACAGCGCGATCCCCAAGGCCACGCTGGACCAGGCCATGGCAGAAATGGACCGGGCGCGGGCGGGACTCTCGCAGGTGCAGTCGCAGGACGCCGAACTGCGCAACATCCAGGGCTACTCCAAGATCGTCGCCCCCTTCGCGGGCAAGATCGTCGCTCGACGCGTGGATCCCGGTATGATGGCCACTCCGGGTGCTCCGTTGCTGCGCGTGGAAGACGCTTCGGTGCTGCGCCTCTCGGCGACCACCACCACGACCACGGCCCGCAACCTTTTGGCGGGAATGCTCCTGACTGCGCGGATCGATGGACACGAAGTGCAATGCAAGATCGAAGGCATCGTCCCTTCGGGGTCGGGCAATCTCACGGTGGTGAACGCCATCGTCGAAAATCGCTCCGACAGCTTGGCCAGCGGCGCCGTCGCGACCCTCCTGTTGCCGCGCGGCAAGAGCCTGGTACGCCTGGTTCCCCGCGAAGGTTTGGAGCGCGAAGGCGATCTGGTGGGCGTGTGGGTGCGCACCCCCCAGGGCGACCTGAAGCGCTGGATCCGCACCGGGACGGAATTTGGCAACCGCGTGGAGGTGCTCTCGGGATTGGCCGAAGGCGATTCGCTTCTGGTGCGTTCGACTTCCGTCGGGAGGAACTGAGCCATGGGCATCGCAGGACGCATCGCCAGGACGTTTCTTGGCTCCAAGCTCACGCCGCTGATCACCATCGCCTCGCTGGCCACCGGCATGCTCGCCATGCTGGCCACGCCGCGCGAGGAAGAGCCCCAGATCTCGGTTCCCATGATCGACGTGTTCGTGCAAGCTCCCCAGCTCGAGCCGGCCGAAGTCGAGAACTTGGCCATCCGCGGACTGGAACGGCGCATGTGGGAAATCCCCGGCGTCGACCACGTCTATTCCATGGCCGGCGATGGCCAGGCCATGGTCACGGTGCGCTTCAAGGTCGGCGAGAACCAGGAAAATTCCATCGTCAAAGTGCAGGCCAAGCTGGCCTCCAGCATGGACGAGTTGCCCGCCGGAATGTCGCCCCCGCTGGTGAAGGCGCACTCCATCGACGACGTGCCCATCTTGGCGCTCACGCTACACTCCAAGCATTATGGGTCGAATCAGCTTCGCGAGATCGCCGTCCATCTGGAAGACGAGATCCGCACGCTTTTCGACGTCGCGCAGACCCGCGTGATCGGTGGAATGCCGCGCCAGTTCCGGGTGCGCCTGGATCCGGCGCGATTGATGGCCAATTCCGTGAGTCCCGGCGAGGTGGCCCAGGCCATCCAGAGCAGCGACGCCCGTTTCGTGGCTGGCGAATTCAGCCAGCGCGACACGGTGGTGAATGTACGCGTGGGTGCCCGCCCCGCCACCAAGGAAGACCTGGAACGGCTGGTGGTGGCTTCCCGAGCAGGGCATACCGTGTCCCTGTCCGACGTCGCCACGGTGGAGGATGCCTGGGCCGAAACGACGGATTTTGTCAGCAATCATTCACGCGAAGGCGACGCCTCGGCGGTGACGATTTCCGTGGCCAAGCTCCCCGGCGCCAACGCCACCGAAGTCGCCGAAGCCGCGCTGCACCGCGTGGAGGCCGCCCGCGAGCGGCTGGTGCCGTCCGACGTCAAGATCGAGATCACCCGCAACTACGGCGAGACCGCCGCCGAGAAGGCCAACGAGCTGATCCTCCACATCCTGATCGCGACGCTTTCCGTCACGGTCCTGATCTGGATCTTTTTGGGCTGGCGCGAAGCCTTGGTGGTGCTGGTGGCCGTGCCGGTCACATTGGCCTTGACGCTTTTTGTCTACTACGCCATGGGGTACTCCCTCAACCGGATCACCCTCTTCGCCCTGATCTTCTCCATCGGCATTTTGGTGGACGACGCGATCGTGGTGGTCGAGAACATCTACCGACACCTGGCGATGGGCAAGCGACGCCCCGAGGAAGCCGCCATCGAAGGCGTCGACGAAGTGGGCAACCCCACCATTTTGGCCACCATCGCGGTGATCGCGGCCATCTTGCCCATGGCCTTCGTGTCGGGTATGATGGGCCCCTACATGCGACCCATCCCCATCGGGGCATCCGCAGCCATGATCGCCTCGCTGGCGGTGGCGTTCGTGATCACCCCGTGGCTGGCCTTCCGGCTTTTGAAGGGTCACGTGCACGCCGGCGGTCCCGGCGAAGAGAAGGAAACCCGCTTCGCCCGGATGTACCGCGGACTGATGGAGGGCCTGATGGCCAACGACCTTCGCCGCAAGTTCTTCTACGCCTCCACGATCGTCCTGTTGCTCGCGTCGATCTCGTTGTTGTTCTTCAAAGCGGTACAGGTCAAGATGCTGCCCTTCGACAACAAGAGCGAGTTCCAGGTGATCCTGGACGCCCCGCGCGGCACGTCCCTGGAGACCTCGCACGCGATGGCTTCCGAAGTCGCGCAGGTCCTGCTCCAACTGCCCGAAGTGACCAGCGCCCAGGTGTACGCCGGAACCTCGAGCCCGTTCAATTTCAATGGATTGGTCCGCCACTACTTCCTGCGGCGCGGCGGCGAAGTCTCCGATGTGCAGGTGAACCTGTTGCCCAAGGGCGACAGAAAACGGCAAAGCCACGAGATCGCCATCGCGGCGCGCAAGCTGGTGGCCCCCATCGCCGCGCGCTACCACGTGCGGGCCAAGGTCGCCGAGATCCCTCCCGGACCTCCGGTGATGTCCACCCTGGTGGCCGAGGTCTATGCCGCCGATGATACCACCCGCACACAAGCAGCACAGGCCGTGATGCACGTGCTGGAAACCACGCCCGGCGTAGTGGACGTGGACTGGAGCGTCCAGGCTGCGCAGAGCGAACGGATCTTCCATGTCGACGCCGTGGAAGCCGCCCGGATGGGCGCCAGCGTCCAAAGCCTCTCGCAGACCTTGGCCCTGGCGCTGTCGGGCGGCGAACTCGCCCGCATGGAGGCCCCCAACGCCCGCGAAGAACGCCTGGTGAATGCGCTTTTGGGCGTTACAGATCGCTCGTCGGTGGAGGCCCTGTTGGCCATTCCCGTGGCCACGGCCTTCGGCACCCAGCCGCTGGAGCAGTTCATTCGTGTCGATTCGGTGCAGCGCGCCTCATCGCGGATGCGCAAGGATCTTCGCTCGGTGATCTACGTGACGGCCGATGTCGCCGACACGATCGAGGCGCCGGTCTATGCGATCCTTGCCATGAACAAGCGATTGGACTCGGTGCGCGTCGCCGGCGCCGAGATCGCCCGCTACAACTCCACCGCCCCCAAACTGTTGGATCAGACCGCCTTGAAGTGGGACGGCGAATGGCAAGTGACCATCGAGGTGTTCCGCGATCTGGGCATCGCCTTCGCCGTCGTCCTTCTGCTGATCTACGTGCTTGTGGTGGGCTGGTTCCAGTCCTTCTCCATCCCACTCGTGATCATGGCGCCCATTCCCTTAACGCTGATCGGGATCCTGCCCGGACATGCCATCGCGGGAGCCTTCTTCACCGCCACCTCTATGATCGGCATGATCGCCTTGGCTGGCATCATCGTGCGCAACTCGATATTGCTGGTCGACTTCATCCAGCTTTCGGAGGAGCGCGGGGTGCCGGTAGCGCAGGCCGTCATCGAGGCCGGCGCGGTGCGCTTCCGTCCCATCGCCCTCACTGCCGCCGCGGTGGTGTTGGGTGGCATCGTGATGGTACTCGACCCCATCTTCCAGGGCCTTGCGGTAGCCCTCATGAGCGGCGCCGTCGCGGCCACGCTCCTCACCATGGTCCTGGTCCCGCTGCTGTACTGGGAATTGCGCAAGAACGTGAAAGGAAATGCCCCATGAAGATGCTCGTGATCCTCTATACCGGCGACAACCCCCGCTTCGTCCCCGACTTCCTGTCGGGGCGCGGATGCCCCTGGACCGAATTCGTGGGCGGCATCGGCCAAGGCCAGCACAACCGCCACGACGGCACCCGGACCTTCCCGGGCGAGACCATGATGGTGGTCAGCATCCTGGAGGAAGGAAAATGCCAGAATCTGTCGGCCGACCTGCGGGCCGCGGCGGTGGGCCTGTCCAGCCTCGACCACCTCCACATGGCGATCGTCCCGGTGGAGCAGTTCGCATGAACGTCGAACGGACGATCCGCCGCGTGGCGGGAGTCTTCGTACTGGCCTCGCTGGCCATGGGCTGGTGGGTGAACCCGGCGTGGTTTTTCATCACCGCGTTCGTCGGCCTGAACCTGTTCCAGTCATCTTTCACGGGATTCTGTCCGTTGGAGTCGATTTTGGTTCGGTTGTCGCGGAAGGGTAGAGCAGGTTGACGGGTTCCGGTGTCTTCCACGTGCGTCGGAACACCGGAGGAGATGAAACCTTTTGCATGTGTCCTACATCTAATGGGAAAATCACCCTCGGACAGGAGAACTCCCCATGCACGCCAACATCCACGAAATCGACGCAGATCGCTTCGACGAGGTCGTCCTGAAGGCGAAATTCGCCGTGGTCGACTTTTATTCGGACGAATGCCCGCCCTGCGAAGCGCTCGCTCCCAAGTTCGAAGGTTTGGCCGAGTTGTACGGCAAGGACGTGGCGTTCGTGAAAATCTTCCGCCAGAAGAACCGCCCCTTGGCCGAAAGCTTGGGCGTGAAGGGTTCGCCTAGCGTGCTGTTCTTCGTAAAAGGCGAGCGCGTGGGACCCGTCCTTTCCGGCGGGATCAAGAAGTCTGCGTTGCAGGCGCAGTTGGACGAGATGGTGGGGCAGCCTAGGGCTCTCACAATCCGTGCCGGGGAAGTGAAGACGGAAACGGTCTGCGATGTCCTGGTCGTCGGTGCCGGCCCTGCCGGCATGACCGCCGCCATGTACGCCGCCCAGGCCAAGAAGTCGGTCATCGTGATCGATTCGGCACTTGCCGGAGGCGCGATGGGAGCCACCCACCAGGTGGCCAACTACCCTGGTTTTCCAAAGCCCGTTCCGGGTTGGCAACTAGCCGAAAACTTCCGCGAACAGGCCTCGAACGCGGGTGTGCAGTGGCGACTGGCTTCCGAAATCACCCGTTTGGATCTGGGCGAGCGCACGGCCGTGGTCGATCGATTGGAAACCATCCTCGCCAAGAAGATCGTCTTGGCCATGGGCACCACGCCGCGGGCCATCGGGGTACCGGGCGAAAGGGAGCTGTTGGGCCGTGGCATCAGCACCTGCGCCACCTGCGACGCCAAGTACATGGTCGACAAGGACGTGGTGGTGATCGGCGGAGGTGATGCCGCCCTGGAAGAAAGTCAGCTCATCGCGCAATTCGCCAAATCCGTCACGATCGTGCACCGTCGAGGCGAGTTCCGCGCCAAGCCGCAGCACGTCGACGCGGCCCGCGCCAATCCCAAGATCTCGTTCTTGCTGGACACCAGGCCCACCGGCTTCTGGAAGAGCGGCGACGGGATCGAGGTCGAACTGGAGTCCGTGGCCACCGGTGACAAAAATCGTCGCGCAGTGGGAGGAGTATTCCTGTTCGTGGGCATGCTGCCGAACCTGGATCTGGCCAAGAACATGCTGGAGTTGGACGACGAAGGCAACGTGCTGGTCGACGAATGGCGCCACACCAGCGTTCCTCACGTGTTCGCGGTGGGGGACCTGGTGAAGAAGCCCGTCAAGCAGGTGACCATGGCAGTAGCCGACGGCACAGTGGCCGGCATCGCGGCCGCCAAGGAAGTCGACCACGAGAGCGAAGGTACGTCTGAATCGGAATGCGAAATCTGCCCTCCGGCCTTGCGCGAACTGGGGTGTGTCCAGATCTGAATCGCAAACCGTGTGCGTAGCGAACTTGCCAAGTGACTAGGCGGTAAGCAAACAGCTATCAAGGCTCGACGGGAAGTCCTTGGCTCCGCCAGGCATTGATCCCTCCGGCGATGTCTTGAACGTCAAGGAATCCCATTTCCTTCATCGTTTCCAGAGCCATTCCGCTGCGATGACCGGATCTGCAGTAGATCAGGATCTTTTCCTCTCGAGGAAGACTCGCGAGCTTGATCTTGAAATCTTGGGCGTAGAAATCGATAGGAACGGCCCCCTTGAGATGGCATGAGCCGTACTCCTCGGGGGTTCGAATGTCGATCAGGTGGAACGCCGTCTTCTTGCCCGTCTGTGTTTGGATCAGGCTGTCCGCTTGGGCGGGTTGGAGATTTGCCGTGCTGGCAGGCGATGAGGCGCAGGAGCCGAGGGACAGGGCTGCGATCATGGCGATGGTGCGGATCATGGTTGCTCCTTGTTGCGTTTTCTACGGGGCATGCCTGGATTAGACGTTATAAACATCTATTCGTCACATCGTAGCTTCTCCTTGCCGGGATCGTCCGTTCGAACCAGAAAATCTGCCGGAACCGCGTCATTTCCCCGGGGAGGTGGTCTGGCACGAAGGGCAAATGTCCCTCATGGCCCAGAACAAGACGCCCATACCAACCCATCGCATCCATTCCACCCCGGGAATCCGTCCTGCCGTAAGCAGTAACGCCAGCGCTGCACCAATCTTCGCGGCCAGATGCCATGCTGGTCTCCCCACTGGTTCCGAGGCTCTCGCCTCGCCGGTCGCCGATTTGAAGAACGTCCGCAGACCTTCTTTGTCGAGCCCTCCGCTGTGGCGGCGCACTTCCTTCCCCTTCGCGTAGGCGATCAAAGTGGGAACGCCCCGCACTCCGGCCTCCTTGGCCAGGTTCGGCTCTGCATCGACATCGATTCGCACCACGTCGACCCGGCCTCGGAACTCGTCTTCCATGACCGCGACAACGGGTGCGAGCGCTTTGCAGGGCCCGCACCAAGGCGCATGGAACTGAACCACCACCGGGCGGTCGTATTCCTTAAGTTTCTCCGCCAACGTCACGTGCGACTCTTGGTGGACAGTCCAAGCGGGAGGTAGAGCGGACAGATTCCGACAGCCGCCGTCAGAAGAGGCACGAAGCCAACGATTTTCAGGACCAGGCCGGGTGTGCCGGTCACGAATCCACCGAAACCAAGGGCGAGCATCGCCACTCCTGCGACGATGCGGACAACACGATCCATCGAGCCGATGTTTTCCATTGCAAACCTCCTACGCGGTCATTCGGGCAATACCGGCAACGATACCGGTGTTCCTGGTGTTCGACGGAAGGGGAGAGGTGGAGGTTACAGGGGCTTGTTCGAATTCTTCGGGGAGAGGCGATCGTGAGGGGATGATGGCCTCGGGTCGTCTGGGCGCCTTTCCGTGGCTGCGAAGGCGTTCGATCAGCCCTTCCGGACCTCCACGACCCAATGCCCCGCCGCGTCCCGATCCTGCCGCACAACCGCGTGCCCTTCCGACGCGAGCGAGACCGGCACGTTGCGGATGGGTTCCCCGTCGTCCAGGAGCACGCGCAGGACATCTCCCTTCGCGAGGTCTTCCAGGGCGATCTTCGACTTCACGAAGTTCATGGGGCAGGCGACGCCGCGCAGATCCTTTTCGCGATCCCGCGCCGACGACGACGCGTGCGCCGCCTCGATGGCTTCCTTGGAAAAGCGCAGCGAATCATCCATGCCTTGGTAGAGGGATTCGACGGCCTTGGCGAGTTGGACAAGTTCGGTCGTACGACGAACGAGGGACTTTCCGTCGCGAGCGGCTTGCACGAGGTCGCGGAAGCTTTCGCTCACCAACCCTTCCGACACGAAACCCAACAGGAACCCGTCGAAGACCCCGGCGGGTGAGGAGGGCTCGATGCCTCGCGCCACGAGCAGGGTCCTGCTGGCATGGAAGGCCAGGCTTTTCGCGACGGATTCCGTCGGGCCGTCCTGTGCCAGTTCGCCGAGAGCCTTCGCGGTGGCTTCGCGGTCGATCTCGATGAGATCGAACAGGCCGGCCGAGCATTCGGCGCCGCCGCGGGTGGGACTGAAGGCTTCGGTCGCGCCCCAGTCGAAGTAGAACGAGTTGTCGGCGTCCCAATCGGGAACGGTCTCGAACGGAGAAGCGATGGCCTTCACGCGCTCCTCGCCGGCACCATCGATCCACGCGCCGAATTCGCCCACGCCCGATGCGCGCCAGTCGGCCACCACCTTGGTGACAAATTCCGGCAAGTGCTTGGCGGCCACCTGGCCGATGTCGCGTGCGAGCCGCGATTTCCCCCGTCCCAGCGTTCCCCCCACCACCACGCGGTAGGCGGGGTACATGCGCTGACCCTGGCGTCGCGCGGCTCCGAAGAAGCCGATGTCGGCCAGCATGTGCTGGGCGCACGAATTGGGGCATCCCGAGATGTGTACGCGAAGTCCGCGAAAGGCGTTGTCGGCCAGTCCGGCCTTTGCGGCCTCTTCCACCAGCGCCCGGGTGGCGCCTTTGGGGAAGCACATGCCCAGCTTGCAGGTGTCGGCGCCGGTGCAGGCCACCACGTCCTCCACGCCGCCGGTGGTGCGGGCCAAACCCAGGGGCGCGAGCAGGGTGTGGAGGTCGGGGAGTCGTCCGGCGGGAATCCCCACCAGCACCAGATCCTGGCGCAATCCCAGGCGGATCACGTCGGTCCCGAAGGGTTCCAGTCCTTTGCCGAAGGCTCGGGCCGTGGACGTGTCCACATCGCCCAAGAGCACCGGCACCCGCACCAGGGCGGTTTCGGTCCTGGGATGGATTTCCACGTTGCGCGAAAGCCACAGGGCGTATCCGGCTCCCGGCTTTCCGACAGATCCTGTCCAAACGGGAACGGAGGGTCGGGGAGACGGGACCAGCGGCTCGAAGCCCGCGGCTTTCTCCTCGTCGATGGCCTGGTTCAGCTTTTCGATCAGGCCTTCGTCGCCGAAGCGGTCGCGCAAAAAGCGCAGGCGGGCCTGGCGCTTGTTGCGGCGGTTGCCGTTGGCGTCGAAGAATTTCTTGATGGCCAACGCCACCACGTGGGCTTCCGACGCGGGGCTCCAGGGACGCAGCAAAATGGCGGTGCGCGGCTTGCCGCCCAGGCCGCCGGCCGCCCACAGCTCGAATCCGGGTTCGCCGGACGGGCCGAGGATGGGATAGAACCCCAGGTCGTTGAATCCCGCCAGGGCGGTGTCGCGGTCGGAGCTGGCGAAGGAGATCTTGAACTTGCGGGGCAGGTTCCACGAGTCCTTCTCGCGGATCAGGCGGTCGGTAAGGGCGTCCACCCAGGGCCCGATGTCGAAGGCCTCGTCGGGATCGTGCCCTGCCTCGGGCGAGCCAAGGAGATTGCGCACCGTGTTGCCGCCGCCGCCGCGCGACGAGAGCCCGATCGCGGCCAGATCGCGAAGCAACGATGGGATCCGTCCAATCGCGACATCGTGGATCTGGATGTCCTGGCGTGTGGTCAGATGCAGGAATGGGCTGCCATACCGGTCGGCGAGGGTGGCCAAGGCCGCGAACTGGGGGGGTGTGACGGTTCCGGCGGTGCAACGGATGCGGGTCATGTACGTGCCGGGCGTGCGTTGCTCGTAGACCCCGAACGGCACGCGACGCGCTTTGAGGATCCCGAAGTCGAGCTCGCCGGCCTCGAACTGCTGGATCGCCCCTTCGAGTTCGTCGATTTCGGGAAGCAGCGTGTCCGGATTGGAGTAGGGCATTCGAAGGCTCCTCGAAAGGTCGACAAAGACAGTGGTAAAACGGATCGATTACTCTTTAAAATCTAATCCTATAATACATACATGGCAAGTATGTAGATTGACGCCAGTTACGGGTGAATTTGGCGGCAAGCCCGATGGTTAAAGGCCTGGGGAAGCGAAGAATTCAGCAATGTGAATGCTTCAACTTGCCTTTGCTATAAAATCCATCTAATCTATAGATATAAACGGAGGCGTCTATGGTTTGCCCGATTGCCGGATACAAGATCGATGAAAAAACCGCGCGGGTCGTGGCAGGATTTGTCGTACTGGCGACAATTCTCGGCGTGGTGCTCCCGTCTTCGGCGGCGCAATGGATCTTGGTGTTCCTGGCGCTGGATTTCGGGTTCCGCGCCTTTTCGCGTCCGCGCTGGAGCCTGCTGGGCCGAATCTCCGCGGTCCTCCTGAAGTCGATCGGGGTCGTGCCTCGCCTGGTGGATGCCGGGCCCAAGCGGTTCGCGGCCCGCATCGGGCTGTTGTTTTCTCTCTCCCTGGTTGTTCTGACAGAATATGACTTGCATTTGGCCAAGGAGATCGTGGCGGGAATCCTGTTGGTTTGCGCGGCGTTGGAGTCGTTCCTGGGGTTTTGCCTGGGTTGCCAGATGTGGACCGTTTGGTACGCGCTTCTCGATCGGATCTCGGGCGGCCGCTCCAATGGTCGGGAAATCTGATATGTCGGAGGCCGAAGGATCCTTCCAGAGGGCACCGGGAAGCCCCGAATTGCCGCCCACCACGGTGGGTTTCCTGTGGTACTTCGTGAGAAGGGCTCCGCATCTCTACTTCGCCGCCATCCTGCTGACCACCTTGGGGACGGGCAGCGGCATCATGCTTCCCTGGGCGTTGGGCAAGATCGTCCGCAGCGTGGTGTCGTCCCACGACTCCACCGCGGCCACCCTGGCGTCCCTGTCGGGGCCTCTCAAGACGTTTTTCGCGTTGTGCCTCGCCGAAGTCCTGTTCGGC
>Ga0302323_100001190_pt1 | contig 21125 bp, 20 predicted proteins | sample Fen_T0_3_FD_201950 | JGI IMG/M metagenome (GOLD analysis project Ga0302323, IMG submission 201950) | Peat permafrost microbial communities from Stordalen Mire near Abisko, Sweden - Fen_T0_3 | ecosystem: Environmental > Terrestrial > Soil > Wetlands > Permafrost | place: Sweden: Abisko... | reverse complement strand
AAAATAGCTCGAATAATTTCCCAATTTCTAATCATTCAAAGTTCCTGTCTGTGTAAAGACTAACAAACTTGGTTTGGCTGGAATAGAACTAGCGTTATAGGTAACAGAATAATAGACTTAGCAGATTTTTACCCTTTCACCGTCTCAGCAATAACATTAAAAGCATCAACCTTAGCCTTACCCGTTTTGATCAAATCGACACCCGTATCCACAATCATCTGGCAAAGGCCAGGTGTTTTGTAAACCATCATGCACAGATAGCCCACCGCTGGAATCGCAATCAATGCACCGATAAAACCATGTATCCCAACCACGCCCATCAATTTGACGAGTATTGCAACCGCATCCAGAGGCAACAACACCATCGCGCCAAAATAGGCGATGACAACGAAAGTGAACACGGCAAAAACAACAAATTGAAGCAGCTTTACTAAGACAAAATTTAGTTTTTTCATAGGGTTTTGTATTTTTCCTGACAAGAACGTAAGCAGATGATCGACCACACATTAATAGCCTGATCTACCCTGGAAGTTGATTTTTAATAGCCCAATTATAGCTTGAATGCGCTCAAACCACCTCATCTTTTCGCAGAAAAAAGCGATGGAGAATAGCACCGGCAATAAACCCTCCAATATGCGCCCACATGGCCGAGCTAGAAGTCGCTCCTACTACATAAGTAGAGGTGGTGATATCGTAAAGTTGAAAAATAACCCACAAACCCAAAAAAGTAACCGCTGGAATATGCACGACAATAGGGAAGAAGAACACCACAACCCGTTCAAACGGGTAGAGAAAATAATAAGCCGCCAATACCCCGGCGATAGCACCCGAAGCGCCGACAACGGGTATCTGGAGAGTAGGACTAGCATACCATTGCATCATGGTCGCTAACAGACCGCATATTAGGTAGAAAGCTATAAACCGCCATCGTCCCATCCTGTCTTCAACATTGTCCGCAAAAATCCACATAAACCACATGTTAAAGATAATGTGCAGCCAGTTTCCATGCAGGAATAAGCTGGTCAAAAATGACAAATAGCCATCGAATGGCATTCCGTTAGCCAACCCCCACCCAGGATTGGCGTAACGGTTAGGCACCATCCCGTACAGATAGATGATCTTGTAGCTCAATTCGTAAGGAATAAGCTGCATGACCAGGAAAATCAAAATACAAACCGCCATCAAACTCCAGGTCACATAAGGTGTTGAATTGCATGGTGCTGTATCTCGTATCGGTATCATAAGGTAACCTCGTATGAATGGTTGGTCTCAGCTTAACGGTTATCGGCACATTGGCAACAACAAAGTGATTTAATCATAGCCTTAATACAATAAGTTTATAATAACCCAAACAAAATCTTTTCTCCTTGATCCCGCCCATCTTTTTTAAGTTTAATGCAAATTCCCAACGCTATACCCTCATTTTCAGAATTTGGACTGGATAATCGCTTGCTGTTGGCGATTGCGAAGATAGGCTATGAAACACCTACCCCAGTTCAACAGCAAGCCATTCCTCCCACACTTGGGCATAGGGACTTACTGGTCAGCGCCGAAACCGGGAGCGGCAAAACAGCTGCTTATTTATTGCCCACCCTGCAACAGTTGCTGGCTTTACCCGCCAAGCCTATGGGTGTCCAGGTATTAATCCTCTGCCCTACCCGTGAACTTGCGCAACAAATTTTTGGTCAATGCCAGCAATTCAGCGAATTCACCTCGCTAAAAACCGGAATCATTACTGGCGGCAGTGACTTCAAGAAGCAACAAGCGGCGCTGACAAAAGACACAGATATTATTATCGCCACCCCAGGCCGTCTTTTAGAACACTTCCAGCTTGAAACAACTTATTTCCAACATTTAAGCGTACTGATCCTTGATGAAGCCGACCGTATGCTGGACATGGGTTTTAGCGATGACGTGCTGACGATTGTCGAGCAATGCAATAAACAACGGCAAACCCTGTTATTTTCGGCGACTCTGACCCATTTCGGCGTGATTAAAATTGCCGACAAAGTGCTTAAAACGCCTAAAGTAATTGCCTTAAACACGTTACACGATGGTCATCGCAACATCACGCAACACCTCGTACTGGCTGATGACCATGACCATAAGCTGAAACTGCTGGCACATCTGCTCGCGCATGAAAGCTTCGACAAAGCCCTGGTTTTCACCAATACCCGTCTAAGGGCTGATGAACTGCATAATTCAGTCCGTGGCGATGGCATACGCTCCGGCTTGCTGCATGGCGAGCTGGATCAAAAAGACCGCAACCGCGTCATGGCGCTGTATCGGGACGGCATCATAAACACCTTGATCGCCACCGACCTGGCCGCCCGTGGCCTGGACATCAAAGGCATCAATCTTGTCATCAACTTTGACATTCCCCGCAACGGTATTGATTACATCCACCGTATCGGTCGCACCGGACGTGCCGACGAACAAGGCACAACCATCGCCCTGGTAAAACACACCGAATGGAATCTAATGGCAGGTATCGAGCGCTTTTTAAAGCAGGACTTTATCCGTCGTACCCTTAAAGGGCTGGAAGGCAGCTACCAAGGCCCGAAAAAACTCAAAGCCTCCGGCAAAGCCGCAGGCAGCAAAGATAAAAAAGAACCGGCTAAAAAAGCGGTGGTTAAAAAAATGAAGGTGCGGGACAGGGATAAAAAAAATGTGGGGAAGAGGCGTGTTCCAAGTAACAAACCAGCTACGGAATAAACCTGAAGAGTAGATTTGTAGGGTACGCATCGCGTACCATTTTTAAAAGTAGTTAGCTATCGTTTAATTCGTGGATATCATCATTTAAACTATCGTTACTATCAAAATCAAAGCTAACGTCATTGTCTGATAAAAAGGCGACAATATATAAATTATCATCACTATTCACCCCCTTATCAGATTCGTGACCTTCTAAATTGTTGGTGGAGAGATCATTATCTGAGCGGTCACGGTAAAAATTAGCAGCGTACGCTACAACAGTGCTAAACAAAGCAAACTTTCGGTATCCTAACATGGAAAACCATAAACCTAATCCAGCAAAGCTTAGAATAGTAAAAAAAGAATCTATAATCTCCCCTTTTTGAAAATAAGATGCACTGAATAATACACCGACTAATGATCCAAAAGAAAATCCACCGACTAACCAATAATAGCGTTTATCCAATGGTTCATTTAGTTTGCCGTTCTCCCCTAGAGCTTTAGAAACATTTGTTATTAACCTATTCAGGTCAAAATTAAATCTGCTACTGTTAATCTCGAAAGCGTGTCTTCGCGTTAGCGGTCGAAGGGATTCTGGCAATACTTCTTCATTTGGCATAGATGTCCCATCAAGGAGCACAGGAATTAGGCGAATGTTACGTGATAACGCGGTAGAAATTTCAAGTCGCACGTAGTCATTTGGATCATTGATACGCAAGTTATTTTCACCTTGATTACCTAACCAATGCTTACCGATGATCGCAATAAATACGTCGCAACTACCTATAGCGAGTTTAATCGCTTCGTCAAATTCTAAACCTGGTTCGATTGTATCCACATCCATGAAAATACGTTCTTCAGAAAAGTACTGGACAAGCTGATTATATATAGCACGTGCGTAACCAGCCGAATCATCGCGACGATAACTAATAAAGACACAACCCTTGCCCATAATGTTTTTTATTAATTGTTAAAAAATTAGTTACCGCAAAAAGCTAAAATATCGGACTACAACTATTTTATTTAAAAAAAACATACAAAAATTCAATTTATTATAATTGTAAAAACAACATATACTGCCCCAATAAAGGCATCAAACGCAAAGCACCATTTTAAAATCTTCTCGTCTAAAAGTTTAGGCAACTTTTCATATATTGATGACATTTGATATAAGACTTGTTCAAACTCATCCATGTTGATTGGGTTTTTTACGATGTAACTTGGGTCTTGAAGTATGTTCACAGCTTCATCATATTGCCAATCTAAACACACGTGAAGCTTACCAAACATTTCCCATGTTTTTTTCCAATTCAATGATGTTAATGACGTTGCTAACATTTTCTCCCGTGGCAACATAGTATTAAGTTGCATCACTTGCCAGGGCATCTGCCAAGGTAAGAATGCGTAAGGTGGGATCGTCGGTATTCCACCATCATATAGTCGATGCCATGCTTTTTCGAATAGTTCTACGTTATTTGTGCAAAAGACTGGTCGCATTATAGTAATTGATAAAATGTTAGTGACTATGTTAGGAATCCCTGAACAAGACAGTTTTCAGACGCAGTGAATATTACCCCTTCGAATTTCTGTTGTATATCATTTATTTGCGTGAATATTTCATATTATTTTGGTATGTTTTATGCGCTAAGTCGCGTAGGGTGCATTTCATGCACCTGATTTGGTGCGTAAAACGCACACTACATTATTTTCTAAAAAACAAATTCACTATCAACGTCAAAATAATGCTCACGATTAACATGGACACAATCGGGATGAACACAAAGCTTTTTTCATTCTGGATGCAAATATCGCCCGATAACCTGCTGAACCAGTTAATCGTCCAAGCGCATAGCTGACCGCAAGCCCTTATAATATAAATATAGGGCCGTAGGGCAATGGGATGGACTCCTCCCACCTATCGGCATCAATGTGCCAGACTGATATGATTAATCTATCAGACAAATTAGCAAGGTAGCCTGGATGAAACGCAGTGTAATCCGGGATAATCGAAATCACATTTGCCCTGGATTCCGCAAAGCTCCATCCAGGCTACTTCCTATTTCCGAAAAAACAAATTGATAATCAACGTTAAGACAATGCTCACGATTAACATGGATACAATCGGGATGAACACAAAACTTTTTTTATTCTGGATGCGAATATCGCCGGGTAACCTGCCAAACCAGTTAACCAGCCAGGGCGCATAGCTGACAGCAAGTCCTATTAAGACTAACGCAATCCCAACAACCGTAATAATTTTTCCTGTCGCCACAACCTTTCCCCTTTTGTGAGTTTAACCGTCATAATATGTGCAATGTTGCTTAATTTCACATTGCCAGATGCAAAACCTACTTTCAAACACGTCATTCCGGCAGGGATTGCCGGAATCCAGACTCCATGGATGGATTTTAGATTGCCATCCATGGCACTGGATACCCGCTTCCCGGCGGGTATGACGAGTTTAAGCACCACTACCTAATAAAGTAAGATTAATAATACTTAGCAAAATCCACCATGCTCCGAATCACCGAACTCAAACTACCCCTAAACCACCCAGAAGGCGCGATCAAATCCGCCATCCTAGCCCGACTGGGCATAGCCGAAGCAGACCTTATCACCTATAAGATATTCCGCCGCGCCCATGATGCCCGTAAGCGGAATGATATCCACCTCATCTATACCATTGATATAGAAACTGAAAATGAGGAAAGTATCTTATTGCGTTTAAAAGACGATCCGAAAATCTCCTTAACACCGGACACGTCTTATCGCTTTGTAGCCCAAGCGCCCAAAAATCTTAAACTGCGCCCTATTGTTATAGGCACTGGGCCTTGTGGTTTATTTGCCGGATTAATCCTGGCGCAAATGGGATTCCGACCGATCATTTTGGAACGTGGTAAAGAGGTAAGGGAACGCACCAAAGATACCTTCGGCCTGTGGCGAAAACGGCAATTCAATCCCGAATCCAATGTGCAATTTGGCGAAGGCGGCGCGGGTACGTTTTCCGACGGCAAGCTGTACACGCAAATCAAAGATCCTAACCATTACGGTAGGAAAGTGTTGACAGAATTCGTAAAAGCTGGAGCACCTGCCGAAATCCTGTACGTCAGCAAGCCCCATATTGGCACGTATAAGCTGGTTACAGTAGTCGAACAAATGCGGGCAGCAATTGAATCATTAGGCGGAGAAATCCGCTTTCAAAGCCGTGTAGATAAGATCGAGATTGAAAACAATCAAGTTCAGGGCGTTACCCTTACTAATGGCGAAACTATCGCTAGCGATCACATTGTGCTTGCTGTCGGCCATAGCGCCCGTGATACCTTCAAGATGCTTTATGAGCAGGGCATTTATGTTGAAGCCAAACCTTTTTCTGTCGGCTTTCGCATAGAACATCCGCAATCTTTAATAGATGCTTGCCGTTATGGAAGCAACGCAGGTAATCCGATACTAGGCGCAGCCGAATATAAACTGGTGCATCACTGCAAGAATGGCCGTTCGGTGTACAGTTTTTGTATGTGTCCGGGCGGAACGGTGGTGGCTGCCACTTCAGAAGCAGAACATGTTGTCACCAATGGCATGAGCCAATATTCCCGGAATGAACGCAACGCAAATAGCGGCATTGTTGTTGGCATTACGCCGGAGGATTATCCTGGACATCCGCTGGCAGGTATCGACTATCAACGCCGTCTTGAAGCCCATGCTTATGTCTTGGGAGGCAAAACTTATGCGGCTCCAGGGCAGTTAGTCGGTGATTTTCTAGCTAATACTCCCTCAACTTCCTTCGGTAAAGTGACACCTTCTTATTTGCCTGACGTGCATCTGTGTAATCTAGCTTCAGCCTTGCCGGATTATGCTATCGAAGCCATTCGTGAAGCCATCCCTGCGTTTGACAAAAAAATCCCTGGATTTGCCATGCCGGATGCGGTGTTGACTGGTGTTGAAACCCGCACCTCATCGCCTATTCGGATCAAACGTAATGAACATTACCAGAGCATCAACACCAAAGGACTTTATCCCGCCGGAGAAGGCGCGGGGTATGCTGGCGGGATTCTGTCTGCTGCTGTAGATGGTATTAAAGTAGCTGAGGCTTTGGCGCTTGATATGATGGCAATCAAATAATCTTAAGGAAACCCTGAACAAGTTGATTCCGATCATGGCTCGACGACCAAAGGAAGTGCCCGTGGCGCAGGCTCACTACGAACGGAATCATCTCTTAACCCGTTCGTCCTGAGCCCTTCGATAAGTTTAGGAGAGCCCTGTCGAAAGACTTATCTAAAGATTCCTTAGTATGGAATCCGTCACGCAAACCTAACCTTGTCATGCACTTCTGGCAATACAGACCCTTTCCAACTAAAATGAGCAGTCTTAAACATTCTCAACAAGCATTCTGAACAAACATTCAGTACAACCGCGCCGCCTATAACCACAACGAACATTCAATGACCGATTACACACTCACCCACCTCAAACAGCTTGAAGCCGAAAGCATCCATATCATCCGCGAAGTGGCAGCCGAGTTCGAAAAACCTGTGATGTTGTATTCCATCGGTAAAGATTCAGCGGTCATGTTACATCTGACCATGAAAGCTTTTTATCCCGGTATCCCGCCGTTTCCAATGCTGCACGTCGATACGACCTGGAAGTTCAAGGAAATGATCGAGTTCCGTGACAAAATGATTAATGAATTGGGACTGGATTTGCTGGTGTACATTAATCAGGACGGTGTCGATCAAGGCATAGGCCCGTTTACGCATGGCAGTAAAAAACACACCGATGTCATGAAAACGGATGGGCTAAAGCAAGCCCTGAACCTTTACCAGTTTGATGCGGCATTTGGTGGAGCGCGACGTGATGAGGAAAAATCCCGCGCCAAAGAACGTGTGTACTCGTTCCGCGATAAAAATCACCGCTGGGATCCAAAAAACCAGCGCCCAGAATTGTGGAATATCTACAACGGTACGGTGGACAAAGGCGAAAGTATCCGGGTATTCCCACTTTCAAACTGGACTGAATTGGACATTTGGCAGTACATCCACCTGGAAAGCATTCCCATCGTACCCTTATATTTCGCCAAGGAACGCCCAGTGGTCAATAAAGACGGCATGTTGATTATGGTCGATGATGAGCGTATGCCCATTGGCCCTGACGATAAAGTCGAAATGAAAATGGTGCGCTTTCGTACCTTGGGCTGTTATCCGTTAACTGGTGCGGTTGAATCGACAGCGACAACATTGCCCGAAATTATCCAAGAAATGCTGCTGACCACCACCTCAGAACGTCAAGGCCGTTTGATCGACCACGACCAAGCTGGCTCTATGGAGCAGAAAAAACGCGAAGGCTACTTCTAAGCCGCCACCCTACAGCATTAAGAGCACAAAAATTTAGGAAACCGAATGTCCCACCAATCCGATTTAATCAGTACCGATATTGATGCTTATCTAGCCCAACACGAACGCAAGGAAATGCTGCGGTTTTTGACCTGTGGCAATGTCGATGACGGCAAAAGTACGTTAATAGGCCGGTTACTGCACGACTCTAAAATGATCTATGAAGACCAGTTAGCAGCGGTGCAAGCAGACAGCGTTAAATCCGGCACCACGGGCGCAGGTAAAATTGACTTGGCGTTATTGGTTGATGGGCTACAAGCGGAGCGTGAACAAGGCATTACCATTGACGTGGCCTACCGTTATTTTTCCACATCCACCCGCAAATTCATCATCGCCGACACCCCAGGCCACGAGCAATACACCCGCAACATGGCAACGGGCGCATCAACCTGCGACCTCGCCATTATCCTGATCGATGCCCGTTACGGCGTGCAAACTCAGACCAAACGGCATAGTTTTATTGCATCTTTATTGGGCATCCAACACATCATTGTCGCCGTAAACAAAATGGATTTGGTCGATTACAGCAAGGCCGTGTTCAACAAAATCAAACAGGATTACCTGGACTTCACCAGCACCCTGGATTTGCACGATATTTGTTTTATCCCGATGTCCGCACTGGATGGCGATAACGTCGTTAACCGCAGCGCTTACATGCCTTGGTTTACCGGCTTACCGCTGATGGAAGCGCTAAACACCGTAAAAATTGCCAACGACCATAATTTTGACGATGCCCGTTTCCCCGTTCAGTACGTCAACCGCCCTAACCTTGATTTTCGCGGATTCTGTGGCACAGTGGCTGCCGGCGTGTTTCGCAAAGGCGATATGGTCACTGCCCTACCCTCCGGTAAAAGCAGTAAAATCAAAGCGATAGTTACATACAACGGCGAACTTCAAGAAGCGTTTCCACCCATGGCGGTCACTTTTACGCTCGAAGACGAAATTGATGTCAGCCGTGGTGATATGCTTATCGGCAAACAGAAAACAACTCCGGTAGTCTCGGATAAATTCAAGGCCAGTATCGTCTGGATGACAGAAAAATCGCTCACCCCAGGCCGTCAATATGCTATTAAACTGGCAACGCGCAGCGTGTATGGTTCCATTTCCCTCATTCATCACCGGATTGATGTCAACACGCTGGAACATCATGATGCCAGTGAACTCAAGCTCAACGAGATAGGTTCCTGCACCGTTTCCGTCAATGCCCCTGTGGTTTTCGACCCTTACAAAACCAGCAAATGGACTGGCTCCTTCATCATTATCGACCGCCTGACCAATGGCACTGTCGGCGCAGGCATGATTACCGACATAACTGACGATGAAGAGCTGCAACCCGTCAGCGCCGCAGACCGCGCCGCCCGCTTCAGCCAAACCCCAACCGCCATTGCCTTAACGGGCGCAAACAGCAAAGCGTTCGCTTATCAACTTGAAAGAAAACTGTTCGATAACGGTCATGCTGCGACAGTACTTGAAACACCCAGCGTGAGCGCGGCCTTGATTGAAGCCATCAAAAACGCTGGGCTGCTTTGCCTTTGCCTTGAACACAGCGGGTTGACGGAAATGAGTTTCGACACCAGCAAACAGTCGCTTGATGATATTTATGGCGTGTTGAAAAATAAGAAGCTCATTTATTAACAGGCTCGTTTCGGACGAAAGCCATTAAAGTCCGGGGAAGAATTTTACAAAATTAGCCTGAAATAGTTTTTACCACATTAAGCACGAAGAAAATAATTAAATTAATTCAAACTATTGAAAACTTGGTGTTTTCCGTACTCTTCATGGTTATACCAATCCCAATAAGCCCTCATTGTTACCTTCTCCAAAGGGAGAAGGCCAGGATGAGGGGATTCATATAACAACTTTTTGGGATTGGTATTATTTCTTAACCTGACGAATAATATTCCTAGTCACGTTCAAAATGAGGTAACGCACTTGAAAGTTACCTTTTACTGGATTTCTTGATCCACTATAGTCGCCAAATCTAAGTGTGACACTACATGTTTCAAGCAACTTAGCTGTGAGATATTTCACATTTTTCAAGTGACTTATTTCACTAACATCAGGCCTAAATACCCCTAAAATAGACTCAGTTTGAATGTTTCGGCATTGGCTTTTCTTTTCAATGAACTGACATCGCACTCCACCTGACCGGATATAACACCTGGATTTTTATATGACGATCCATGCCACCCGGTTCTATGTCTGAATGCCTGTTGTTCCATGGATCGACAGCAATAGCAATGGATTACAGATGCCCTACACTTAATTTTAAGGAAGTTAAAAATGACTGATTTAATTACCAAGATACCCTTTGCATCTGTAACAAATCCCATCCTGCTTTGGCTCTTCAAACACGGATGGGAAGATCCGAACTGGGGTCATCTTCCAGTTAACCAAGTCGCTTTGGGTTTGATTTTGCACGACCTGGGAAATAAACTCGCTGACCGGGCTTTACAAGAGCAAGTTCAAGAAATAGCGCAAAAAGTCATCACAGAAAATGCACGTTCTGTCGTTAAAGCACCTGGAGATCCAACAACAAAAGGCTGAAGCTATCAATGCTTTCGATAGGGATGCAAACAGGACAGGGCATCCCACTACACCGACCTGATGTCAGATACCTCAGTTCGCCTTGAGCGTGTCGAAAGCTTGCAAACATAATGGAGGCCGAACAATAAAAATATTGTCGCCACTTAAATAATTTTCACCTCTTGAAAAAAATAAAGCCATCCCAATATTTGTTGCAACGACAGTCGTTACCTGTATTTAACTAATTTTGGATGCCCCATCCGAGGAGGTCTTATGGCTATTACACGTTACGAACCTTTTAATGTTTTGACCCAGTTGCAACGCGAACTTGACCGCTTTCGTGGTGAAAGTGACGATGGCAGCGGACGCATTGCTACGGCAGAGTGGGCGCCCGCTGTGGACATCAAGGAAGAGGAAAACCGCTTTGTGATTCATGCCGATATTCCCGGCGTGAATCCAGAAGACATCGACATCAGCATGGAAAAAGGCGTTTTGACGATTAAAGGTGAAAAAAACACAGAAGCCAAAACGGAAAAAGACAACTATAAGCGGGTTGAACGTACTTATGGTTCATTTTACCGCCGCTTTAGTTTGCCGGATACGGCGGATAACAATGCGATCAGTGCAAAATCCAGGAATGGTGTGCTGGACATTGTGATCCCTAAACGGGAAGCCGTTAAGCCAAAGAAAATCAGCGTGGCAATTGATTAAATTGGCCGTTTGATTGCAGGCCGTAGAGACGCAAAATTTTGCGTCTCTACAGTTAGATGCTTTCAAATAAGTCAACCTGTTCAACAGGTGATAATGCGGTCCGATCTTCAAAGGACGATAAGGTAATCCCCAGCAAACGCACATCACGACGACCCACGTCGGTATTCTTGAGTAACACATTGAACAGGCCTGCAATGTTGGTCGCAGCAATAATCGTTTGCAGTAAAGTACGGCTACGGGTGATCTGCACAAAATCGTGATATTTGATTTTCACGGTTACGGTGTGGGCTGATAGCTGTTTTTCCATTACCTTGCCCAAGGCCTTATCAAAGAGTTGTTGCAACTGTTCGAGTACAACTTGGATACTGCTTATGTCCTGCTGATAAGTCGTTTCCACACCGATTGACTGGCTTTTCCTGTAATTGACAACAGGCCGGTTATCTATCCCTCTGGCAATGTTGTAGTAATACAAACCGGACTTGCCAAAATGTTGCCGTAGATCTTCCAGAGACAGCATCTTTAAATCTTTGCCCGTTTGAATGCCTAAATCGTTCATTTTAAGTGCTGTGGCTTTGCCGACACCATGAAACTTATGGATAGGGAGTTGCCCGACAAATTCAGCACCTTGCTTGGGTGTAATCAGATACAAGCCGTCCGGCTTATCCAAATCGGAAGCGATTTTGGCAAGGAATTTATTGTAAGAGATGCCAGCCGAAGCGGTCAGTTGGGTTTGTTGCTTTATCCTTGCTTTAATCGCTTTGGCAATCAGCGTTGCTGAAGCATTGTTGCTTTCAGACTCCGCGACATCCAAATACGCCTCATCCAATGAAAGTGGCTCAACCAGATCGGTATAATCGAAAAATATTTGCCGAATAGCTTGAGAAGCTTCGCGGTACGCATCGAACCGGGGTTTTACAAAAATGGCTTGCGGACACAAACGATAAGCGCGAGTGGTTGACATGGCTGAATGGATACCGTATATCCTCGCTTCGTAACTACAAGTAGCGACTACGCCACGCGAGAACGGGTTGCCACCTACGATCAGCGGCTTATTACGGTATTCGGGGAAGTCGCGCTGTTCCACCGCCGCAAAAAAAGCATTCATATCGATATGGATGATTTTGCGGACAGTGGACATAAAGGTTTATTTTTTCTGGCGTTTCTTGGGCTCTGGCAGTTTCAATTCTTCGGTTGCTTCCCATTCTGCGAATGGGTAAGGCAAAGTGTCAGTATTGAATGTCAGAAAAGTAATGATGTGATAGGTGTACAAGGACAAATTACGTCCGAATTTCAGCACATTTTCATTCGGACTGCCTGTAAAGAGTACGGAGGCAATCTGCAACAAGATCACTGCCCAAATTAACATCCTGACCAACCCGCCGATGGCGGCAAAGATCAGCATGAAGAATATGCGTTTCCAAGTACTGATTTTTTTCAAGTTTTCGTTTATTTGTTCATCCATAAGTCATTACCCTCTATTCATGATGTCACGTAAATCCAGCGCGGCCGCGTTAGCGCGGGCTATATAAGTTGCCATTGTCAACGAATAATTGGCAGTTATCCCGTAACCACTGCCACTCAAAACCATGGGACTCAATATCGGCGACAACGCATTTTCCAAGGCTTTAATCATAATATCGACGGTATTCATCGCCCGTTTATCCAACAGGATATCGTGAAAATCGTATTTTATCGCTTTTAGTATGTGCAACAACGCCCAACTAGAGCCACGGGCCTCGTAGAATACATCGTCAATCAATAGCCAGGGCGTCTCACCCATAGGTGCAACCTTGGCATTTCGAACAGCAACATTAGGTTCAATCACCTCAAGACCAGGGATAAGTGTTGCACCCGATGTACTGGCGCTTAAGCGTGTTGAAAGATTACCCAAGCGTTTGATAACGACCTCAGTGTATTGCCAAAGATTGTCAGCGCGGGAATAAAATTGTGCGCGTTTGACCTTTCCGCCATAATTTTGCAGTCGGGTCATATACTTATGAAGCGCGTCAATCCCTTTCTGATATTCCGCCTCAGTGGACGGCAAAGCCCATGAATCATTTTCATAGTAAAAATGCGGCTCCGCTTCTTTTAAATCGGGGTCTTCATCAGACTGTGACTGGTCCCTGGAAAAGTGATTCCGCAACGCCGTCGTAGCGTCGCGCAACATAATCAAGGCACCGTACTCAAAGGCGGATATGTTATCGAGGAATACCCCAGGAGGCGCCACATCGTTGGTAATGTAACCGCCATCTTTATGCAGTAGAACCTCGCCGATATGTGCCAGGGTATTGGTGTAGGTATAGCCTAGGGGGATGTCAGTGGTTTTAGTGAGTTTAGCCCGCTCCATCGCTTCATCCTGGATGCTGAACTGCTTGGGTTCAGTACCCCACCATGCGCCGAGAAAAAATAATATCAGCGAGGATATAAGCACTACAACACCAAAACCCCAGAGTATGCCCCTAGATTTTTCATCGTGGAGTGAATCGCTAGCTGCCATTTCAGGTTTCCTGTGAGCTGTGGTTTGTGTTGAGAAAGGATTGAATTGTTCTTGAATATATTAGCAACATGGTAACAGGTTTTTGAGTATTTTGCCTATCCAGAGGACTTACTGAGATTTTTTTTTGGCACGTGGATGCGCCTTATCGTAGATTTCCGCGAGATGTTGGAAATCCAGATGGGTATAGATTTGTGTGGTGCTGATATTGCTGTGTCCCAGCAACTCCTGGACGGCCCTTAAATCCTGGCTGGATTCCAGCAAATGACTGGCGAATGAATGCCTAAGCATGTGCGGATGGATATGTTCCTGAATCCCCTTTTTTTTGCACCATTGCGAGAGCCTTAGCTCAATGCTTCTTTGGCCTAGCCGCCGACCTTTAGTCGTCACAAACAGTGCCGTATCAGTACTGGCACTCATTTTTACGCGTTCCTGCAACCAATTGTTAATCGCCGTGACCGCTTTGCTGCCTATGGGCAGCACCCGTGACTTTCCACCCTTCCCTAATCGGACTAGCAGTGAACAGTCGGACAAATCCAGGTCAGCAATGTCAAGCGAACTCAGCTCACTTAACCTCAACCCTGATGAATAAAATAATTCAAACATGGCAAGGTCGCGTATTTCCAGCGGCGAACTCGTACCTGCGTCCAAAAGCCCGTTGACCTGATCGACATCCAGGGTTTTGGGCAACTTTCGTGCTTGTTTGGGGGCTTTTATATGCTGTGCAGGGTTGATTTCAGCCAAGCTATTTTTCAACAGGAAGGTGTAGAAGCTGCGGATAGCAGATAGCTCACGTTGCAGACTTTTACTGCCCATGCCTTTACGGTGTCTGGCGGCGATGTGGGCGCGAATATCAGCCTGCTTCAAGTCAGTCCAGTTGAGGATGAGCTTTTCCTTGCAATAGCTTGATAAACGTTCGATATCACGCCGATAGTTTTTTACGGTGTGTACAGACGCACGTTTCTCAAATTTAAGTTGGTTTAAAAAACCAAGCAGCATTTCCTCGGCAGTAGGTGACATTATTGTCCTTGTAGCAGCGCAATCAGCCGAGTTCCCACAATTTCGCTCATTTGGGTCAAAAACAGGCTGCCCATGCTGTAATGAAACCGGCCATCTTCCCGGCTACCGACCACCAGAAAACCTTCTAACTCAGTAAACATCATCGGCATGATGGCATACGATTGCACCTCAAGAGACGATTCACCAAACAAGATTTTGGCCTGGGTTAAAGTAGGTCGTCCACAGGTTGGTTCACTGCTGGAAAGCTCTTTGCTGAATGGCTTAAGATCGTCACTGTCCGGCTCGATAAAGAGATTGGAAATCGTCGCATCAGGATTGTTTTTGATGATGCGGATAACGACAAAATCGGTCAGGAAATACTCCGAAAGCACTGTTTCGAGATTCGCTACCGCTTCTTCAATGGTCTTGGCATCCAACAATGCCAGAGTAAGTTTGTGCATACGCACATAAGACGTATCATTTTCCCTGGCAATTTCTATCAGCTCAGTTAACTGGCTTTCCAATTCTTGATGCCTACTCCTGAATATTTCCAATTGCTTGGAAATAAGCGATACGGCATTGCCGCTGGGGTGTGGGATACTCATCCGTTCCAGCAGGTGCAAATGTTCGTTAAAGAACTCAGGGTGTTCACGAAGATATTGCTCAATCTGTGCTGAAGTCAGGCTCGACTTTTCTTGTTTATCCATAGCGTTGTGTTTCCATCAAGCTTATTTTCCCATCAAAGACTGTAGTTGCAGAGCCCATCATGTATACCGGCTGTCCACGACCTGCCCAGCTTATAGTCAACTCGCCACCAGTTAGGGCTACCGTGACCTCGTTGTCCAGTAAGTTTTGCTCAATACCCACGACCACAGCGGCGCAAGCACCGCTGCCACAAGCCAGGGTTTCTGCCGCACCACGTTCATACACACGAAGCTTGATATGTTTGCGATTGACCACTTGCATAAAACCAATATTAGACCGTTCAGGAAATAGTGGATAATTTTCCAAAATCCGACCTACTTCAGCCACCGGTGCCAAAGTTATGTTTTCCACTTGAATAACAGCGTGAGGATTTCCCACAGATACCGCACCGAACTCTGTCAACGTGCCATTAATTTCCACAAAATACGTTTGCGCTTCTTGGGCGACAAGCAACGGAATCTCAACGGGCGCATGTCTGGGAATGCCCATGTTGACCGTCACCAAGCCATTATCGGTAAAGGTAAGCACGAGTTGGCCTGAATCGGTATCAACGGTGATCTCATCACCAGCAAATAAGCCCTTTTCCCGCACAAAGCGCGCAAAACACCGCGCACCATTACCACACTGCGCGACTTCACTGCCGTCAGCATTAAAAATTCGGTATTTAAAATCGGCATTAGCGCTTTCCGGTTTTTCCACCAGCAACAGTTGGTCGAAGCCCACACCAAAGTGTCGGTCAGCCATGAAACGGATTTGTTCCGGGGATAACTTAATGGTCTGGTTGATCGCATCGATCACGACAAAATCGTTTCCTAGACCGTGCATTTTGGTGAAGTTAATCATTGTTTTTACTTTGCTTTCAAATTTTCAATTGTAACTCTGTAGGTTGGGTTAGACGCGCATGGCAACATAGAAAAAACGACCACTATCGTTGGGGCGCGTCGTAACCCAACGATGGGTGTTTGGGATACTCCAGAATGTTGGGTTACGGCGCACCCAAAGGTACGCGATAGCTAAACCCCAGTGATTTTGCGAGCCTAACCCAACCTACCATTAACCCATCTTACGAGTTGAAGCCACGAAGTCCCGGATTTCATTCCATCCGAGCTACCTTACTGACTTCTAGCTTTAGTATTGTGTTTCCCGTATACGAGATTCTCACTGGAAGCCCTCCTCTTATCGGCCCGCCTTGAGAAGCAGCATTATTAAAACCTGGCGTAACCACAAAATCTGAGTACTCGAATTTGACACCTTTGACAGTAAAGCTCTCCATTTTGTGACCGCTTGCTGGCATAGGGTCGAAATTCTCCACAACGCCCTCGACCATTTTATAATTCCCGCTTTCGTATGTATCCCTAGCAGAACTCTGGCTGATAAAAGTGCCTCCAAAAGAAAATACCGTCCAAATGACTGAAAAACCTAGCCAAAATGTAGCAAAACCTCTAGCCCATCGTTCAGACCAATTTCTTGCGAACCATTTTGGAAATTTATACATAACTATGCCAATGGCAATGAACAAAAATCCGGGCAAAGCAAACATTGATATACCTAACCCGCTTTTTGAAATCTCGAAGACAACTTCGTAATCCATTTATGCCTCTTAGGCACTAACGTAAAGTCTTGTAGGTCAGGTTGCGCTTGCGTGCGCTACCCAACAAAGGAAGTGTCGCGTAACCGCATTCGCGGCAACGTGACCTACATCGTTCCAAATTTATCTTCATAAAGCCAACAAATGCTCCCCAGCCCACAAATGCGAGATCCGCTCCCTATCACGAATCACCCGCACTTTAGCTCCATCAACCATAACCTCAACCACACGAGGCCTGGAATTGTAATTGGAACTCATGCTAAATCCATACGCGCCAGATGAACGTATCGCCAATAAATCGCCCTGCTTTATTGATAAAACCCGATCTTTGCCCAGGAAATCGCCCGTTTCACAGACTGGCCCGACAATATCCCAATGCTGTTCGTCCACGTCGCCCTGTTTGGTCACCGGAATAACCTCCTGCCATGCGTCATATAAAGAAGGTCGAATCAAATCATTCATCGCCGCATCAACAATGGCAAAGTTTTTGTGCGGCGTGGTTTTCAGGTATTCCACCTGAGTCACTAATATTCCCGCATTCCCGACGATGGCGCGTCCTGGCTCGAGCAGGATTTCATAAGGTTGATTACCCAAACGCGCCAAAATCGCCTGTATGTATTCGGACGGCTCTGGCGGCTGTTCGTCTTTATAGCAAATGCCCAGGCCTCCGCCTAAGTCGATATGGTGTAGGTGAATGCCTTCACCCTCAAGGGCAGTGACCAGTTCAAGCACCCGATCCAAGGCATCCAGGAATGGCCTGGATTCGGTCAATTGCGAACCGATATGGCAATCTATGCCCACAACCTTAACATTAGGCATTGCCGCTGCACGACGGTATTCAGACAAGGCTAGGTCAATATCAATCCCGAATTTGTTTTCCTTCAAGCCCGTGGAGATATAAGGGTGGGTTTTGGCATCCACATCAGGATTCACCCGAAAAGACACGGGAGCGACAATGCCTAACTGTTCTGCAAGAACATTAATTCGATCCAGTTCGCCGCTGACTTCAATATTAAAGCAGCGGATTCCGGTTTTAAGCGCGGCCAGTATTTCATCCTCGCGTTTGCCTATCCCGGAAAAAACAATCTTCTTCGTGTCGCCGCCTGCCGCGATAACCCGCTCCAATTCCCCCAAGGAGACGATATCGAAACCAGAACCCAATCTCGCCAGCAGGTTCAAAATGGCAATATTGGAATTGGCTTTTACCGCATAGCAGATTAAATGTTTTTGTCCGCCAAAAGCACGGTCAAACGCTTGCCAGTGCCGCTCTAAGGTTGCCCGTGAATAAATGTAACAAGCGCTGCCATGTTGATAAACGATGTCCTGTATAGAGACATCTTCAACGTATAATTCATCGTTTTGGTAGTTAAAATAATCCATTGTTATTGGTCTTTTGCTGGTTGCTTGATTTCCGGTTGCGGCGGTGGCTCTGGCTTTGTTGCCTGTTTTGGTTCTGCGTTTTTTGTTTCAGTCTCTGGCTCAACGTAGACGGGTGGCTTATCAGTCGGCAAATACAATAGTCCAGGCTGCCCACAAGCCGATAATATTAAGCATAATAACAACGCAAAACTGTAGTCTTTCATACATCTATCAACATTTAGTCATAATTGGCGGCATGATAAGCTGAAATTCAACAAAAGGCATCAGAAAGCAACAACTGAGTTCGATTTAAAACTCACCCAAACCTGCTCGCCCAGATGGATTTTTATGTCATCTAACGCTTCATAAGTGATTAATACCTGAAAAATCTCACCTGCGTCAACTGTAACCCTGACTTTGCCCATTTCGTCAGAGGTCGTTAACACTTTCCCCTGAAACTGATTACGGATACTCGAAACCAAAGGCTGCCTTGATAACACAATCTCATGTGGATCAATCGAAACATGCTGGCAATCGACTATATCGGCGGTCAACACGATGTCTATTTTACCGGTACTGAACACATGCTGCTTACACACACCGTGATACAGGTTAACCAACGGCGATTTGATTTGCTCACCTTCCACCAGCGAAATGACTTCATCGGCAAGCGCCAAAGCCTGTAATCGGTCATGGGTGCTGAAAACCAGGGTTGCTTGAGTTTCGCGGAGATAATAGGTTAAAACTTGGGCCAATAACTGGTTGCTGGCCTGATCGAGATAACTGAACGGTTCATCTAGCAATAAGACATCTGGCTCAGTCACCAATGTTCGTGCCAAAGCTGTTTTTTGCAATTCTCCACCTGATAAACTGGCGGCTTTGTGAGTCCTTAGATGACCAATATTTAGATGTTCCAGTATCGTGTCAATCTTGCTCTGCCATAATTTTTTGGGGATGTCTCTCAACTTTAACGCTAAGTTGAGATTATCAAACACGGTACCGCGCAGCATATAAGGTTTCTGCGGCAGACAACCAATACGCTGTCTATAACTAAACCATTTTTCCGGCGGGGCCTGTTCATCAAAAAACAGGATGTGTCCGCAGCTTGGCTTTTCAACAAAAGCAAGCAAATTCAATAAGGTACTTTTACCACAACCATTCGGGCCGACTAACGCAGTCACCCTGCCAGCACCAATACTTAACTCCGGCAATGACAAAACGGTTTTTTCACCGTAGCCAAAGCGAACAGTGCGTAACTGGTAAGCATGGCTCATTTAAGCGCTGCCAAGACCACTTTACGGTTGAGTTCCGGCACCAAAATATGGATAAAATCGTAGACATAATCGCGTAAAAAAGCATCGCGGCGCAAGCCGAGATAGGTGGTGCTGGCAGGGAATAAATGGCTGGCATCCAGCATACGCAAATTACCGTCGCGCTCCTGATCGTATGCCATAGCAGCCAACAATCCGATACCCAAACCCAGGTTCACGTAAGTTTTAATCACATCGGCATCAATGGCGGTCAGCACCACATTCGGCTCAAACCCGGCCTGATTGAATACGCGTTTAACGACTGAGCCGCCGGTAAAAGCAAAGTCGTAAGTAATCAGTGGATAGCGAACGATTTTTTCCAGGGTAAGCGGGGTATCATCCCATATTGGATGCTCCTTCGGCGCGACGATACAACGATTCCATTGATAACAAGGCAAACACAACAGGTTTACGTACGTGCTGATGGTTTCCGTGGCAATACCAATATCGGCCTCACCACTCGCAACTTGTTCAGCGACTTGCGTTGGATTGCCCTGATGGATGGTCAACGTAACATCGGGATATTCCTGCATGAATTGTTTAACGGCAATCGGCAAGAAATAACGGGCTTGGGTATGGGTCGTCGCAATAGTTAACGTCCCTTTGTCTTTTTGGGTGAATTCTTCACCAACACGCTTGATATTTTCCAGCTCGCGCAAAACCCGTTCGGCGAGATTAACGATAAGCTTACCTGGCTCGGTAATGCCGATCAGCCGCTTACCGTTGCGTTGGAAAATCAGCAGCTTAAGCTCTTCCTCTAATAACTGAATCTGCCTACTCACCCCTGATTGCGAGGTATGCAAGGCTTCGGAAGCATTCGAGACACTCAAACCTTGACGGACTATTTCACGGATATAGCGCAATTGGATCAGGTTCATTATTCATCCAGAATAAGATTTTAAAATTTTTCTTTATGCCTAATTTGCATAAGATTAGCATAACATATTATTAAAATGCGGGGCATGTGGCAGGTATAATGTCCTCTTATCTCAATCAATCATTCAACAGGGATTATCTTTCATGAATTTGATGTACTCGATTTCAGGTTTTGCAGTGGGTTTATTAGTCGGCATTACCGGCGTAGGCGGTGGCTCACTGATGACACCTTTGCTGGTTTTCCTGTTCGGCTTTAAAGCGGCAGTCGCAGTAGGAACTGACCTCTTATACGCCGCCATCACCAAAACTGCCGGAGTGTTTGTACATCATGGCAAGCATCGTTCAGTGGATTGGCCAATTGTTGCCTGGCTGGCGTTGGGTAGCATACCTTTCGCCATCCTAACCCTGTTTGCTATTAAACATTTTATGGAGATTGGCAAGGAAACCACCGGTTTGATCACTTACTCCCTTGGAAT
>Ga0302323_100001189_pt1 | contig 21133 bp, 19 predicted proteins | sample Fen_T0_3_FD_201950 | JGI IMG/M metagenome (GOLD analysis project Ga0302323, IMG submission 201950) | Peat permafrost microbial communities from Stordalen Mire near Abisko, Sweden - Fen_T0_3 | ecosystem: Environmental > Terrestrial > Soil > Wetlands > Permafrost | place: Sweden: Abisko... | reverse complement strand
ATAGGTACAAGGTGTGGAGTCGAGTGCACTACCGCCATCGAGTCTTTCTGAGCTGATTGATAGTACTTGGTCTCCGTAGCAATCGCCCGGCGTACGAATGGATAGAGACGCAGCTTCGCGAATGTCTTATCTACCCATTCGCGATAGGTTGCGGCTTTTTCCGGTACACCCCAGTGATCCTGCAGAAATTCGAAATCGCTTTGGATGGCGTGACAGAGATGTCTTTGGCAAAAACCGGCCCAGTGGCTCCAACCGACCACCCGTGCTTCATAGTGTTGGTCAGGTGATTGAATGATACAGTACTCTGGCTCGGTATTGAGCACCTCATCCTTGCCCTTAAGGTATGGTTTACCATTGGAGTATTCATATACGTGCGACAGTTGAATCGCCTCGGCCATGACGCATCTTCCGGCCAAATCGTGTCCTAGTTCCACCCCAGCTGAATTTGCATTCAGGATCCGATACCAGTTTGCTGTTGAGGTGAGCTCATCGTCGAGGCCGGAGTTTTTAGCTGCGATTTCGGCTTCGAGCTCCTCGGCTTGGGCGCGGAATCGCTCCAGTCGTTCGATCAAGCTGGGATGATCTGCTGTTATCAGTCGGTAATCTCTGGTTACACGCGTGCGCATCGCAAGTTTCCATGCTCGAGCAGCTGACAAATCGTCGGGGATCTGATTCATTTGCTGCAACGCGTGAGTCTGATTGTCGCACAAAACTGAGAATGCGATCGTAGCTATTTTGCCTTCAATTGAAGGCTCGTGTTTTTGTCGCAGCAGTTCGGCAAATATTTGGTGCGCGGTGATACGGCAAAGCTCCGGCCGTATTTCGTAATAGTCTCCGGAAGATTCCTGGAGCGCAAAGACCGAGAGCAAAAGCGCAGCCTCCTCATGTGCGATGGGTGAAAGAAAGTTTTCGGTCAATCGCGCAGAGAGTGTGTTGTCTTCCCGCGCGATGATTTCGCTCGACGGATTTGTGAGTGTTCGGAGCAAGGCATGATTGTCGTCCGAGCTTTCTGGGCCGGAAGGAGCGAGTGCGAGATGGTCGAAGAGCGTCCGCATGAGGGTACGGTATACGTCCGCCGAGAAGATTTCGTCGTGCACCTCTAGCCTACTCTTTATCGCTGGTTTGCCGGGCAGTTTGACGACGACGTTGAAAACCAACGGCATCCTGTCGGGGCTGCCCTCCGGAGTCACGTCGACAACGATCTGTGCAATCTGCGATTTTAGATCCTGGCTTCCAAATGCCGCCATTTTGACAAGGTCAGTGGTGACGGATTGGACGATGTAGGCGGACTCGGTCTGCCATGGAGTGGCAAAGTCTGGAGCCGTCGTGGGAGTTGGTTTGGAACAGCCTCCAAACAACGCCAGTAACACTGATACCCCAAGAGCCTTTGCCAGAATTTTCATTCGTTTGATTTCAAATCGGAAAAAATCCATCGGCAAGGACCAAAATCGAGATCGGCATCTGATAGATGAGCGGTGCGCAAACGCGATGTGATTTATGGAACCATCCCGCCACCAGCAGCGCGCGGTTGTTTCCCACATTTCCTGTCCGACAGATTCATGCTTTTGACCTAGTACTCCCATTCGATGTCATGCTGCGCCTTTTTGCGTTCGTCATCGACGGGAGGCCTTCCGTATTCGTCCATTCCCCATTACGACCCATCTTTGTATCCGACGAACATTTCTCCTGAGAATCCAACCCTACGGGGATCTGGTCTGAGAAAAAATTCACCGCCTAGGTCACGCCATACCTTCGTTTTGACGTTCTCTTCGGGATAAAGCCATTCTCTCTGACCTGCCGCGATGAACTTTCTCGCCCGCTGTTTGATGATGAAGTTCACTGCTCGAACCTCTCCTTCATTTAGCTTCCGGCCGGTATGGATGTTCCCCATGAACATTATCGTGTCGCCAAAGGCTCTCGGGTTTACGCGTTGCGCTTTGCCGTTCACGAAATGGTTTCTGGCGAAACCGAGGTTCGTTATGACCAGCAGCCGCTGGTCGAAGAAGCGGCGCGACTGCCGTCATTCAGGCTTCTTACGAATGATTCTAATTTGAGCACACAACTGAGCACACACGCCGGGTTCGTTTCGGGGCAGGTGGTGTCACCGACTGGCGCAACCAGTCATTCGGAACCTACTTTGGAAGTTGCTGATGATGTCGCGTTTAGACGCGAAAAAACCGCCGGGGTTAATTCCGGCGGTTTCTTCAAAATGGAGCGGGCGAAGAGACTCGAACTCTCGCTGCACTTCTGCAACTAGTTGCTTATCAAGCTAGGGAAATAGCCCGACTAGAGGCAGCGGCACAGGGAACGGCACAAGGCGTTGGGAGGCCAGCCAAATGAGCCTCTGCGCACTCAAGCTGGATCGGCGGAGCGAGCATGAACGGTCGGCGCAAAGCGCCGATGCGCTCAACAGCGCAAGTTCACGCGCAGCGGGAGGGTTCCCTGCCCTTGAGGGCGGGGGAAGGGGCGTGGGTGCTGAATCTCAAGCTGCGGTTGAACGCGGGAACGCAGCTTTGCGTGCCTGGATGCAACTTCTGGAAACCGGTACTGACGAGCAAATCGCCACAGAAGAATGGCGACGTGGTGCCATGATTCGCATGGACATTGTCGTTGCCCGTGCATTGGACGAATTTCGCGGATTGGAGGCACGTCGGATATGATCGCAAACACGTCTTTGCCGCGCCGTTCGTCGCCGTATCTGCGTAGATTGGTGGCGTCGGGTCACGACTACATTTTGTCTCCTTACGGGCCGCACAGCTGGTGGCATGAGTTAGGGCGTGGCAAGATGGTTCGTCGTCTTGAGGCACGCGGCTTCCCTTCCCTCTTCGGCTGGCTATTCGTAACGCTGACAATTGACCCTGAGCTTTTCGATGGGCCAGCGCAAGCGTTTGAACGAGGCCGTGACCGCATACGCCGCGCTGTAGCGCGGCTGCGGGAACAGTATCCAATAAGGCGATACTTCGTCAAATTTGAGCTTACAGAAGCAGGTTGGCCTCATTGGCATCTCGGTTTTGATTGCCACGAATATATCGACAATGAGCACTTGGAAGAGGCCTGGGGGCTTGGGTTCACGAAGATCAAGCGGGTGAAGAAACCGCGCGATTTTCGTTACCTTTTCAAGTACATCGTCAAAGACAGTGCCGGGGATGGCGTGCCGGACTGGGTTCTAGACTATCCGAAGACAATCCGAGTGTTCCAAACCTCTTCTGGCTTCTTTGGGGACACAAAGAAACGCGTTCCATCGGATTCAGATGGCGAAAGGGAGCCAGGGCGTAAGAGCACGACCCTCCGAGAAAAATGGTTGGGCTGGCTCAATCGGGGAATCCTGCGTGGTCGTGCCGTGGGACGCTTCGGCGTTCCCGTGCATATGAAGCGAAGCTTCACAGACATTTTTATCGAGCAGGCGGAATCAGGGCAACGCCCGCTAGATCTATACCATATGCCCATATCCAAAGACGTCATAAAAAACATCATCAAAACTCATGGAAACTACGACCGAAAAGAAGAAAGAAATATATTCAAACGTGCATACAGATTCGAAGAAAGAATCGCAAATGCTGCCTACTACGAAGGCGGAAGAATCAAAAAAATTCTCTCTGGAGCGGCTCTCTGACGGAATGTATTTGATCGCGCGTTGCATCGATGAAACGACCCGACGCGAGACTACGTTTCACGACGAGAAGACCAACAAGAACGTAACGCGCGTCACCTATGTGACCGGATATCGCTGCGATGGCGCCACCTTCGAGCATACGGCTTATGCCGATCCTCAAGCCGATAGACCTGTGACAGAGCGCGGCGAAGAAATTACACTCGTACCCTTCGGGGCGCGGGTTATTTTCTCGAAGTCGACTTTTGCCAAGGATGACAAGACGGGGCAGAAGTTGGTGCAGCGCATCAATGGGAAGGTTCTCGATGTCCAGAAAAACTGATACCGAGATCGCGCAGCTTCGAGACGCGCAAACGGATTCGATGCAGGCGTTGCTTTTTACGCTGACTGAATTGGATGAATCCTCGGCGTTCCTCCAGTACGAGTTTGACGGTGTGCTGCACTTTCTGGCGGCACGTAAACTTACCCAAACGGAGTTTGATGAGGTGGTCCGACAAGCCGTCTGCAAAACGTGAAGGAGAGGTGGGCGGATGCGACCGCGGACGCGGTCGCGCCGCCCATCTCCTTAACTAGATTAATGAGACCTTAACTGTCCAAAACCACTAGTTTCATCCGTGAGCGGAAAACAAAAACAACCTGATCGGATTCTTGCCCATGTGCGGTGGCTACAACCGCCGTACGTCGGGCGCGCCTGCTACATGGTCGAACGTAACGGGAAGACAGGTTTCGTTCCAGCGACGGAGACGGACGCACGCTTTGAGGCATTCATTTCAGCGCAAGACCCATTGGCTTGGGATAAAGCGCTAGGCCTACCGAAACAACCACACAGACCCAAGTAGTTCTTTCGTGAATCATTTTATCCAAATCACTTTCTGCGCAACGTGCGCGAAACGGGTACGCAGGCCGGTGGCGTATCTGAATTTTACTCCGGCGTTCCAAACAAAATGAAAAGCATCAAATCCAAACTCGCACTCCTAGTCGTTGTCGCAGCTGCTCCCATGTCAGCTTTCGCTGACACCCCCACCGACTACGGTGCCACGCTAACCAGCAACCTCACCCAGATCAATACGATCTGGGGAACGGTGGCCACCATCATGATCGCCGTGGCGCTCGTGACAGTAGGCGTGCGGTTCTTCCGCAAGGCCAAGTAAGTGACAATCTCCGTGCCGGGAAACTGGCACGGAGCAATTTCCTGGCTAGGAACGGCCCCGACCGATGATCCGGTCGCTGGAACTCGTAAGCGCGGGGAAGTCGGGGCCGATTTGTATCAATACTTCAAATACATGCAAAATGGAAATGCTACTTTTCTCCGCAGGTTTTATCTGTGCGTACTACTGCTGGCAATACTTCCGCAGGTAACGCAGGCGGCTTGGTCGGGTGGTCCAACGTACTATACGTGGGTTGGTTCACAGACATTTAGTTGCACATCGGGTGGACAGACATTCACAGGATCGATTACGATGACAGCTGAGAGCTACGGAAACGGTTCGTATCGCATCACTCCAAGCGGTACATCTACAGGTTCGCCGTATATGCGATTTAGTGGCCCAGGGTTTTCGGCGAATTGGACCTCTGGAGGCCAGAGCTACACAACAAATGCCGAGGGACAAGTAGTTTTGTCGGTAATGGATATCTCGAATGGTCAATATATCCCCCAGCTATATTTCCAAACACCGCATTACGCACTCCCAAATCAGTCTTCACTGACGGTCAATTTGACTGTGAAAAATAACATGAACCGGCAACAAACGATCAGTTGTGGAACAGCGCCGACACAGACATTAGCCGGCCTTGGCAACGGATCATTGAGCTTTGTTATCACTGGGACAATGGGAAATTCGGTATCGCTTGGTTCGTCACCGGACATGCTCGTCCTGGAAGGGACCCCCGATCCCCTGATAATTCCTGCAGTAAGTGGGACAACAGCGAGCCGCACGGGACATATCGGTGCGTCAACGTCAACTCGTGCAGTAACCGTATTTTTTGTGTCATACTCGACGACTGCCTTGCTGATGACAGGAGTTCTCGACGGGGGCACACTTGGTACCGTCACGGCCAATGCATCGAGCGACGGCGTTACTCCTAAAACTACAACCTACGATTGGTTGGTTGATCTTTCAGGCGAGTCGAGTTTGACGTTTCAAGCTTCCTCCGGGCACTCGGCGAATACACAAATTTCAAAAACCGGCGACCTGTGGACCTACGTGGTGGTTATAGATAGACCAGCCACTGCTAAATCGAGCACGACAGGTCCTGCGGCAGATGGCACAATTACGACTACAACCACTGATCCGGCGACTGGCACAACCACGATTGACCGGGCTGCGCCGATCACTCCCATCAATACGAGCACTAACCCTGGCACGATCTTGAACGGTGCGAATACGCCTGGCGGTAGCAAGGTGACAACCTACGGAAACACGACGTCAGATGCAGGCAGCGCGGCGAGCCAGGATGCCGCAAACTCGCTTGCGGCCATCGTAAATAATACTGCCAAAACGGCTGCAAATACTCAGGACAGCGCATCGGTGGCCAAGAAGCAACTGGCAGACGAAAGTGGTGCGCGGGGCGCATTGACCGCGCTGCAAACCGAGGCGGATGCCACGAGTCTGATTTCCACCGCCAATACCCGCGCAAGTGGCATTCAGACGAATGCACAGACGGTCGTTTCTCAATTTGGCACGATACCAACTACAACTGGAGAAGGCAGCGATCCTGCCGATCCGACGGTTGATCTTCAAATTAGCGCAACGAAGACGATCACCATGCACCTCAACCCATTCTCGAGCGCAGGCCCATTTGGAGGGGTGATCGGCACTGTGGCCGGACTGATCAAGCGCCTCATCGCATGGGGGCTCGTGATGACATTTCTAATCACAGTGATGAAGGAAATGCGTTATGTGATGGGTACTATTTTCCTAACCAATGCGAACCAGTCTCAAATTTTAGATGCGTTGAATAATGTACGCGTCTTCGGAAACAGTCTTGGCGTCCCGGTGAGCGTGACTCTGCGCGTGGCTTTGACGGCTGGCCTCGTTTCACTGTTTCTCACAATACCGCTGGTCATTTCAGCGGCGGTGGAAGCAGGCCTTCCTTGGACGTCGCTGGTGGCGACTGCAACGGCTGGACCAATCGGAAGTGGTGGCCCGTCGATGATACAAACCGCGATCGGCTACGCTTCGCAGGTTGTGCCGTGGGTGACCCTCATGTCGGCACCAGTCTATTATTTCGTTCTGCACGCCGCGCTTTTTCCGGCGCAAGCGTTCTGGCAGATGCTCATGAAAGTGCTCCCGTAATGTAGTTAATTAAAGGATACAATGACACCATCTACTCTCACAAATCTTCTGCTCACGGGCATCCTGCTAATGCAGGCGTATGCGTTAATATTCCGTGCACCAAGAATCAAAAATCCGGTGCCACGAAATTGGCGGGAGCTTGAGAAAAAACACGAACAGCCAAACAACCCGCCCAAATTCCCATTGATATGATCTCCCTCGCGCTGCCTACATCGGATGCCAGCACATTCGCCGGACAACTCCAGTGGTTCATGTACGGCTTCGGCTACTCCTCAGTCATCGCCTCCGTGGCATTTATGATTCGCCTCGTTAAATCCCTCGGACGGGAAACGCCGGACCTTTGACATGATTCATTTTTACGTTGGCAAGCCACGCAATGGAAAGTCGCTACGGGTGATGATGAAGATCATCGAGGTTCTCACCAAGACGCAGCAGCATGTGGTGACGAATATGGTGGTGCGGCTGGACGTCCTCCAAGAATACCTAGACACGCACGGATACGACATCCACGTAATTGATCGGGTCACCTTGATTGACGACGATCAAACGCGTGATTTTTGGCTGTATCGATCCGACGAATACAAGTTGCCTACACCAGAAGGCTATGGTGACAAAAAGGACAAAGACCCAGAAAACATCAGCTACCGTCCCCTCTTCGAGGACGCGGGGTGGCGAGTAGGTGGGAAGTTGTTCAAGGAGGACGGAAGTCCAGCCGATTTTAAGGGGACGTGCTACGTCATCGATGAGGTGCAGAACCTTTGGCCAGCGCGTGGCTGGCAGGGCACGGGGCACCACATTGCTTTTTACCTCTCGCAACATGGTAAGCTCGGGGACACGGTCTTTTTCATCACACAGAACGTGAAGAACGTGGACCGGCTGCTCTACTCAGTAGCCCAGGACTTCACGTACTGCCGGAATCACCGGATGGAAAAACACGGGCGCTTTCGTGGTGAAAACAAGTTTACGGCCAAGACCTACCCTGGCCCGGTCCAGGACGGCAACGAGGTGACTCTGAACGTCGAGGATTTCAAATTGGACCTCGAAATCGCCGCTTGTTACGACACGTCGGCGGGCGTCGGCATGCCCGGTGGTGGCACAGCCGATGCGGGGTTTCGGGCGAAAGGCATTCCTCTTAAGATGGTATGGGTTAGCCTGGCGGCCGTTCTCGTGTTTTGTTGGGCGTTCTTTACCTACGGACTGCCGCGGTTTACGAACCGCTTCCTAGCGCCTGCGATCAATCCAGCAGCAGTAAACAAATCCTTCTCGCTGGCCTCGGTTTCAAAGACGACCCGTGCGTCAATCGATAGCAATGTAGGTGAACAATCAATACGGCAGGGACCGCCAGCGCCACAGATCATAGCTTATTGGGAAAGCTCTGGTGCATGGGGAACGGTTGTGCATGTGAACCTAAGTAATGGCGTGACGATCCCTCCGCGCGAGATAGAGGCGTACAACATGGGTGAAGGGGAAGAATGGGTGCAGTGGCAGGGCCGCCGTTTCTACATGGCCAAACCGAAAATCCGGCCAATGCCTGCCGATAATACTGCGAAGTACGCGCAAAAAGATTGACGACTAAAACCTGTGGTTGCGGCCACCAGACAGAATGGCATAGTGGCTCTGTGACCTACACTGAGGCTTATCGGCACTACATCGTTGCGTTACGTGCTGATCCCAAACTGCGCGCTCCGAGGGTTCGTGCTGCCGGTGTTGACGCACTTCATGAATGGAAAAATGAAATGCGTGCGTTCGATGCTGCTCAAATCGAGCTCGGAATCGCGACCGCACAAGAGGTCCAAATGCGCAATTCTGCTGTTCGTCTGACGCCGGGATTCAAACCACGAATCATCAGCCACGCCAAATACACTTAAGTGTTTTCTGGATGGTTCTGACTTGTGCGAGCATCACTGAAAAAGGGCTTAGCACTTGATTTGCACAAACGAAGCCATAAGCCTGCAAAAGGAAAGAGGCTGAGGTGGTTGGTTACTCATTATGAATACCCGAAATTTTTGCACCCGTGTCGCAATTGTTGGGATGGTTTTTTCCATCCTGACGTTATCCGCTTTTGCTGAGTCTCGATCGGAGCGGCGTGAACGGGAAAATGCAGAGTCGGCGAAAGCGGTGAAAGTGCCAGGCGGCACAACCCTCGCCCTCGACCTTGCCTTTGCCGATGCCTTCCCGGCAATTGTGCGTACTCTGCAAAAAGCAGACTACACAATTGAAAGCGCAAGCAAAGACGCTGGTTCAATAGTGACCCAGTTGGTCGTTGCAGGTAGCTATCGACAGACCGGCACTCGTGCGCAGATTACCGTCATCGACGAAGGCAACGGCAAGACAACGGTGAAAGTCGCAGTGACCACGCAGAAGCGCTACAACGGGCTGCAAACTGAGCCGTGGAATACGGCGACGCTCGATGCAGACCAAAGTCAGAAGCTGGCCACGATTCTCCAAGATGCACTCGTGCCAAAAAAATGAGGCATACGAAAGACACTTAAAATTAAGCCCCGGCACTTCGCCGGGGCTTTTTTCGTGGGTTCATAGCGGGCTCTGATAGAGCGATGACGGTAGGTTTGAGGGCGAGAAGTTCGCTTAAGTTATTGATCCATCGACGATGGTCCTTTTCTGCACCTTGTCCTATCGTCCTACTGTCCTATTGTCCTACGTATGATCCTTTACACCAATGATTTACAAGCTTGACAGCATAAGGTTTCCTCCTTTGCCCTTTCGTCATGAATTCGATTACCTACCACCCCCAACTCTTGCGATTTTCCGAGGCAGCTGCACGGCTCAGGGTTTCGCGCCGTACGCTCGAACGTCTGATAGCAGCCGGAACGTTTCCCCGTCCGGTGAAGATAGGCCGTTGTTCACTGGTTCGCGCCGCCGACATCGAGGCTGTAGAGTCCGGCGTGGACACTGCAAAAAATGAAACGCAGAAGCAGCAAGCCGCTCTACGTAAGTCATGATTTGCGGTGTCTTCAGACGTAGCGAGGGAGGGAAAAAGTCCCGTCTTTACACGGGGCAGCTGCGCCTTCAAGGCTGGCCCAGTGTGCGACGGTTCCCGCTTGAAACCTCGGACAAGGTTGTCGCCCTGCGCCGTATTGAGGAATTGCGGCAACGTTTCGAGCGTGAAGAAGCTGGGCTTGCTGTGCCACTGGCACTAACAGTGGCAGCCCAAAAGCCCATCGCCGCTCATTTGGCCGATTTTCTCGCCGATCTTAAGGCAAAAGGGCGTGCAGCTAATACGATCACGAAATACCAAAGTGCCATTGGCAACCTTTGCGAGCGGTGCGGATGGACCAATCTCCGCGACATCACGCTCGATCATTTTAGCGCATGGCGACGTGGTGTGTCGTTAAAACCTAAAACACTCAATGACATCCTGACTTGCACGCGGACTTTCATCAATTGGCTTGAGCGTCAGCAGCGCATCGAAACCAACCCACTCCGCCACGCCGAAAAAGTAGCCAACATCAAAGAAGTGCAGTATCGGAGGTCAGTCACCAACGAAGAATTCCAGCGTTTGCTCGACCGAACCAAACCGCATCGGCGAACTGTTTATTTGACGGCTGCCTTTACTGGCCTCCGTAGAAATGAACTCAACAACCTAAAGTGGGACGATTTCGATTTTGAGGCAGGCATTGTTAGCGTACCTGCTACCATCGCCAAAAACCGCAAATCTTCGCTCCATAAATTAACGCCCGAACTTGTCGCCGCCCTCAAGGCTGAGCGACCTGCTGACGCCAAACCTAATGATTTTGTTTTTCGAGGACGCGTGCCGCGTGTACCTGTGTTCAAACGTGACTTGGAGCGTGCCGATATTCCGTTTGTGGATGCTCGTGGTCGCCGCTTTGATGTGCATGCCCTACGCGTCCAATTTGGCTCTTATGTTGATGGGTCAGGCGTGACCGTCCACCAGCACAAGACGCTGATGCGGCATGCCAGCCTTGACCTTTCGCTTGGCACCTACGCCGACATCGAAAAAGTGAAGGCTGCAGACGCGCTTAAGCTGCCGACTTTCCGACTAGGTACAGCATCGGCAGGAACGGTAAAACCGGCACAGGGAACGGCACAAAAAGTTTACGCAACGGTACGTCCTGAGTCGCACGCTGACGCTGTGTGTCGTGAAAGCACGTTAATGCAACCTGTTGATGCTGTCGCGTCTGGACGCAAAAAGACGGCTGGTGTCGGAACCAGCCGTCTTAATCAAAATGGAGCGGGCGAAGAGACTCGAACTCTCGACGTCTACCTTGGCAAGGTAGTGCTCTACCAACTGAGCTACGCCCGCAAGAGCGAAGGGGGATGAGAAGTAAGGTTCGGCGCGCGTCCGTCAACAGCTATTTTTGAATAGGTGGACGACTGCCACCCTCGCGCTCTGCGTAGGAAATCCGTTCGTCACGCGTTTCTTTTCCGCCAGAGCTCGAACGACGACGGTCGGAACGGCTTGAGCGGTTACTATAGTAGGAATAATTGCGCGTGTAATAACCGTAATCTTCGCTGGAGTTTTGCGGCACGCGGTTGAGCACAACGCCGACGATGTGCTTGTTATTGAGGCCCTCAATGATCTGCTGAGCGCGCAAAACCATGCTTTGCGGATTTCGGCGATGTTGAATCAGAAGCACGGTGTCGTCGACCACGCTGGCGAGGACCGAAGCGTCGCTCACGCCGATCACCGGGGGCGCGTCGAAAACGATACGGTCATAGTGGCCGCGCAGCTCTTTGAGCAAAGCCTTCAGACGGTCAACGTAGAGGAGGCTGAGCGTGAAACCGTTGGTAGCGCCGGAAGGGATGAAATCGAGGTTTTTGGCCACGCCCACTTGGGTGACAGCTTTGAGATCAACTTTGCCTTGCAGGAGATCGGCGAGGCCAGGTTCTTTTTTCCATCCGGCGAGTTGGTGTTGGGTCGGACGGCGCAGATCGGAGTCGATAAAGAGTACACGTTCGCCGGCCGCGGCCATCGCACGCACGAGGCGTAGCATCGTCGTGGATTTTCCTTCGCCAGGTCCGGCGGAAAGCATCACGAGGCTGCGTCCGCGCTCGTTAGTCTTGAGCGCGAGGTTAATGTTGGTGTGCAACACCCGGAATGGTTCGGTATCGGCGGGATCTTCTTCGCCGGGCACATTTTTGAGCGGATCTTCGCTGAACGGAATCACGCCGAGCACCGGGCGCTGGATGCGGTTTTCCACTTCTGCGACGTTGCGGAAACTCGTGTCGAAATATTCCACCAGCACTGCCGTACCTACTCCGAGCACCGTGCCAAACAGCACAGCGAAGATAAAATTGAGCATCAAGTTCGGCTTCGACGGACGACGGGCAGGTTCGGCATGGTTGAGGATTTCGATCGTGCGTTTCGGCACCTGAAAATCGATCTCGCGCTGACGGAGCGTGACCTTGAGCGTAGAGAGAAGGCGGGTCTCATCGTCGAGCTTTTGCGCGGCTTCCTCAAAAGGGCGCATACGATCGCGGGCAGAAAGGATCTGGTCGACCTTGGCTTGCGCGAGCTGGCTCTTGAGCTCGGTGACGCGGGCGTCGGCTTCTTTGTAGGCAATCTCGAGCGCGTTTTCGTAACCGCGAAGCTGGCCATCAAGCTGCTCGTGGATTTTCTCACGGCTCTCGACCGAAGCGATCAGATCGGGATGCGCTTCGCCAAGGCGGGAGCGGAGCTTAGTGACATTTTGATCGGTGAGCAAATAGGCCTGGAGCAGGTTTTGGATGTTGGGATCTTGGATCAGCTCGGAGTTAACGAGGTTCACTCGATCCTCCGTGGGAATGCTCTTGAAACGCTCGTAGCGGGTCTTGCGGCCAATCGCGTCAACGCTGAGCGCAATAAGCGAATTTTGCATCTGGCGAAGAGTTTCGATTTCGATGTCGCTATAGCGCGCATTGAGATCGACGCCGGAGATATTGAGGTCTTTGCGAAGTTTTTCGACTAGGTCGCGCTGGACGGAGACGTTGCGTTCCTGCGCCTCGAGTTCTTTCCGCAGCTGGGCAAGACCTTCGCGTTGCGATGACGTTGCGAGATTGATGCGGTCCTCGGAGTAGACGCGGGCAATCTCATTGGCGATGTCAGCGGCGAGCCGCGGATCTTGCGCTAGGACGCCGATCTCGATCACTGAAGAACCACGCGGCGACTCGATACGAAGCATGCTCTTGCGGAGATATTCTAGCGTAATGTCAGGAGTGAGCGTCGCACTCGCGCCATAGGGAGCAGCCAGTTTTTCGTTGAGGTCGAGCTTCTCAATAACGGGATTTAGAATTTTCGCCTCCTGCAAAATCTTGAACTGGTCCTGCAAAAAATACGGATCGTAGTAACCGCTCTGCTGCGCCTGAAAGAGCTTCACTTCGCCCTCCGGCTTTTCCACGCGAATGTTGGTCTTCGACTCAAACCACTTAGGCATGAACGCGGTCACCGCCAGCGTCGTGGTCAGCACGAGACCCAGGATCAAAAATATCAGGGCCTTCCGTAAACGCAGTAGCGAGAAGAAGTCGGCGAGCGAAGCACCGTCTTTTCCGAGGTGGTGGGTATGAACCATGAAACGTAGCTAGGGAACTTCCAGAGGCCGGGAGCAGCAAGCACTTTGTACCGGATTTTCTGCGAATATATTGCGGAAAGAAATACGTTTATGCAACGGGCAAACGGTAACAAGCGCCGCGGTACTAGAAAACGTATTTGGCGCTCAAACCACCGCGCGAGCGTTTTAGCTGCCGAAAAGGATCATCAGACGTTATATGATCGTAATCGAAAGTGGCTGAAACGGACCAGGTTTTCGACGCCCGATAAATGAGCGCAAATCCTGACTGCAGGTTGGTCTCGCTTTGGTCAGGGCGCACACCCTGCCTGCCATGCAACTTCGACGGCTCCAGAGTAACAGAGGTGGTCGCAACAAGCTTCGGCACGATCGTTTGCTGAATATTAATAAAAAAACGGTTCACGCTCATATCAGTATAGAGTTCGATATTCGACGTTTCTTCGACGGAATATCCGTATCCGGCAGATACATACGAGCCTTGGCCATAGTCGAGCTTGAGGCCTAACTCGGCATACGGCAGCGAGGCTCTGCGCTCCCCTTCGCGCTGTCGTTCTTCCATACCAATCCGACCGCTCAAAGAAAATTTAGCCGTCACCACACGGTCTGCACCGATGAGAACGAAGTTGGATTGTTTGTTTTTAAAACCACCGTCAGACGCGTAGTCGATGACGAGGTGCCTGTATTCCAAAACCGCCTGCAGCTCGGGCAACAACGCGTGACTAGCGGCCACGCCAACAAGAATTTCATTGCGGTTGAGACTCCGTGCCAGGTCAGCCTCTTGGTAATCGTAGCTCGTATGGCGGCCTTTAAAGGTCAGCCCCGTGCGTTTGGTCAGGCTCGTCGCATAACGAGCGTCGAACTGATTACGCCTATACGATTGATCGGTATTCACCACTGTGGCAAGCCCGGGCAACAACGACTGTGGATTTTTAGAAATCTGATAAGTGTCACTCAGATCGAGCTCCATTTGCGGCGTGAAAGTATGCGCCACGCGGGCAAAAAACTCGTGACTATCGAGCGATTTTTTCCCGGGGCGATCGGGCATGTAGTCGTAAGAAAGTCGGTAGGCCGCCGAAGCGAAGGTCCTTGCATCGAGTGAGGCATTAAAGGCCAGGCTCGGATTAAATTCGTAGACGTAGCTACCGATCTCGTTGTCGGAACTGCCAAAGATATTCGTATCGTAGTAAGCTCCAGTGGCGAGGTACACAGTTAACGCCTTCCCCTGCTCGATCTCCGGGATCGGCGCATAAACGGCAACCAGCCGTGAGGTGCAAAAAACGCACAAGATAAATAGCGAGGGCAGGTTTCGCATGGCTTACTTCCCCGCCTCAAACATGATTCGCGGATTAAATAACACGTAGAGATTATCCGAAACTTTTTGAGTCATGATTAGCGGAAAACCCGCAGGAAACTTATTCGTGACCAGACCGGTATAAACCTGCGACCATTCACCAAGACGCCCAGAATTGTCGCTCACCCGGTTGAGTCCGCCGAAAAAAGGCCGATCCAATGTACGTGGACTAAGCACAAGCGCGTATACAGGTTGATCGATGCCCACCGCGTGAAAGTCGTGCAAAGTGGCCGGCTGCGACCATACACGTTGACCACTGTACCAAGCCGCTCCCGCTGGCACGTCGGCCATCCACACGGGGCCGCCGCGATGCATGGAATCGTCGCGCATGCCGGCATAAACTGCAGGATAGTAAGGTGGAAAATTAAAGTGCAGCCTGCGCGGCTCGAGCACGTCATGCAAAAGTGGCAACGCCTGCAGTCCCACCAAAACGACCGCAAGCCATCGGGCGTGCGGCGCGAGCCTCTCGTTGCTTGCGACCAATACCGTAAAAAAACTGGCGCCAAAAATCGCTATAACGGGAACGACATAAATTGCAGGAAAACGCTCGCCCTCGCCTGAATCGAGAAACGCGTAAGCTACCAACAAAACAGTTGTGATGGAGAAAAACAACCAGCGCATCCTGTTCGCAGTCGAAGAACGAAAACGGTATAAGAGCCCAACCATAAACAGCGCAGTAAACAACATGCCTGAAGACCAAATTTGCTCACGCAACGCGGTTTGAAGCGCAGTGAGGCCCTTGTTGCCGAGCTTGTGAAGGTCTACCGAAGGTCCATCAACGGCCAAAGTGTTGCGCACGATCTCCGGTTCTGCGGTCGGATCGCCCGCTTTGAGAGCGACGTTCTGTCCGGCCAACGCAAATGGATTCCCAGTAAGGTTGATGTTATGCGACATCCACGGATAAACAACCAATATAAAACCTATGGCCACGCCCAAAACTGCAGTGCTGCTCACGCGTCCTCGGCATCGTAAACCGGCGTATAATAAAACCGGCACAACCACCAAACAGGCCATATAGTCGCACAAGCACATCAACCCGCAGGCTACACCTGACGCAAAAAACCATAGCCTCAACGGCTTTCCCGCCGAAACCGAACTATCCCCATGAGTAAGCAAATGGATCAAGGAAAGAAACAGCACCATCATGAGTGGGGTGCCGTCCACCGCTACCGTGTGGGTCCACACCGTGGCACAAGCGAGCAGCCCAAGTGAAGCGATCATTCCCACTGCGGGATCGAACAATCGACGACCTAGCAGGTAGGTCAACCAGGCGGAAAACCAAAGGAGAAGAATATTCAACCCTAACAAAAAATAATCCGCTTTAAAACCATCAGGCGGAACAGGAACACTCTGGAAAAGTGCATGATGAAAATGCGCCGGCAAAGCCGACAGCGCGCCGCCGATCACCGCAGGATAAAGTGGAGCTTGATGCAATTCCGGCCAAGCATGCTCAAAATCTGGCTTCTGCCCATGGGCACGCAAAGCTGCCAGTGTTTGTGGATAGCGTATAGGTGTGGTGTAGCCCTCCCCTGCTGCGATTTGACGACCAACCACCGCCTGGGCCAGCGTAACTTCCGTTTGCGGCCCTCGAAACTGGGTGTACCCAAGTCTCAACGACAGCAAAACGATTCCGATAAACATAGCTGCTCGCCTAATCCAACGCGCGCCCGGGCCGATTTCTAGCCAGTGAACCCATTCCTGAAGTGAACGGACAGTTTTCACCGGTCAATGACGTCAAGTTCTGGCCATTGCGACAGTTTGCGATGAAGCGTGCGCCGACTGATGCCCATGAGCTTGGCCGCACGGGTGCGGTTGCCACGCGCTTTGATCAAAGCCTCGCGCAAAAGCCGCTTTTCATTGTCCTCGACTAAGAGCGAAGAGGCGTCAGCCGAACCAGCCGCCTGAGAAACGGCCGAAGCAGCCGTACCGTAAGCTGACGAAGGGCCGTTCGGTAACGCCAGCGTCTCGCCACGGAATTTAGGTTCGAGTTCGAACTCGGTTAGCTTGCCACCACGATGCAGCACGACTGCGTTTTCCACGAAATTGCGCAATTCGCGTATGTTTCCAGGCCACGAATATGCCTGTAAATAACGCATGGCGCCTGGTTCGATGGTTAATGGCTGCACACCGTTTTCGTCGCTGAAAAGTTTATTGAAATGCGCCAGCAAAAGCGGGATATCATCTATACGCTCTCGCAACGGAGGCATGGTGATGCGCACGACATTGAGCCGGAAGAAAAGATCTTCGCGGAATTTTCCCGAACGAACCATCTGCTCTAAACCGCGATTAGTTGCTGCAACCAAACGGACGTCGAGCTGAAGCGGTTTCGATCCGCCGACGCGTTCAATGGTTTTGGTTTCAAGAAAGCGCAGAAGTTTCACCTGCGTGGACGGAGAAATTTCGCCAATTTCGTCGAGAAAAAGCGTGCCGCCATCGGCCGCTTCGAAACGACCAATACGTCTTTCCATCGCGCCGGTGAAGGCTCCGCGCTCGTGACCAAAAATTTCGCTTTCAAGGAGATTTTCCGAAAGCGCCGCGCAATGAACCGCGACGAACGTCGCACGTGCCCGCGGACTCGCCTGGTGAATCGCTTGAGCAATCAGTTCTTTGCCGGTGCCTGATTCGCCTTCAATGAGGATCGTGGCCCGCGACGGTGCGACGAGTTTCACGCGGCCAAGTACGTCTTGCAATTTCTCCGAGTGGCCGACGATGCCAGCGATGTTGAATTTCTCGTCGAGCCTTTCTTGAAGATGTTTTACCTCCACTTCGAGTGTCTTCGATTTCAGCGCACGCTGAATCAAGACCTCAAGCCGCTCGATATTCACCGGCTTGGTTAGAAAATCCACAGCGCCACGCTTCATCGCTTCAACCGCTGTCTCGATATTTCCGTAAGCGGTCATCATAAGCACTGCAGGGTGATTCGGCAGCGAGAGCGCCTTATCGATAACCTTGAGCCCGGATTTTCCAGGCATACGCAGATCCGTCAAAATCACATCGAACTCCTGCGCCTCAAAAAGATTGAAGGCTTCGTCAGCACTGCTGGCAATGGTGACATCATAGCTGTCTTCCAATGCCTGCTGCAACCCCTCGCGGGTGTGCTTTTCGTCGTCAACGATGAGGACGCTCGGGACCATACCGCCATTCACACGCCAGTCGCGTTTCACGTCAAGCACCGTGCAACTTTGGCACAGCCATTCGATTGCAGGTATAGACGTCAGGCCACAAAAAAGCTCGCGGCGTCTAAACCGCGAGCTTGCTGACTCAACTTACAAAAAGATTAAAGCTTGGCAAAACGACGACGGATCATGACGCCGACCAACAGGGCAGCGGCACCAATCATGCCGTAGGTCGAAGGCTCTGGAACAGCGCCGTCAATGACGGTGCCATTGCGTACACTAAAAGAATAGCGTCCGTCCATGTTGGCTCCGTCAAACGGTATGCCATACTGGTTGTAGATCAGGCCCGTAACTAGATTGCTGTCGAGAAAGAAGCCGCTGATGCCTGAGCCAGTCAGCTCGAACGAGGTTGGGTTCGTACCACCACTGGAATAACCAATACGGACAGGAGAACCACCTAGACCTTGACTATTGCCATTACTCGCCTGGCCGGTTTCCCAGTTAACGACGGTGTAGTTGAATTCGAAATCGAAATCGCCTGCAGCAATATCACTGCGGTCGATCAATACCAGTTGGAAGGTGTTGTAGATCTGAAGATAATTATAATCACCTACATGAGGCCAATCGACCACAAAGGCGTTGTGACCACCGAGCTGGCCAGAGCCGTAAGTCATCAGACCTGAACCAACGCTGCGAGTGTCAACATCAGCAAAAAACGGAGCAATAATGATAGAATCTGTGCCAGCTAACCCAAATGGAGTGAATGTCTCTAGTGGAGAGCTAAAAGTGATGTTACCATTATTATTGATATAAGCTTGATTATAGGTCGCACCAAAAAAATTGGCCGAAAATCCAAAATTCACGAGGCCTGTAGAACCGTCGTCATTCGCTGCGAGAGTTGAGGGCGAATAGCCCGAAAGCGTGCGCAGTTGCGCCGACGCCGTGGTTGTTAAAAAGCCAACCAGCGAAAGGGCCAGTAGAGCGGATTTGAGGATGCCAGTTTTTTTCATGGGAGTATTTGAAATTACCGGCCCTATCTTAGCTACTATTGAGAAGTTGTTGAGAGTGGTTTGCCTTTAAGAGTTGAAGGGTTTTGCAGCAGAATTGCGTAATGGAAACCACCAAATTCTAATACTGCTTATGTTTACAATTAGATAATTTAATCGTTAATAGTTCTCGTTTTATCCATTACATATTGGAAATAAGCGACTTCCTGTTGATCGCTGCTTCGGGCTCGAAAAACAAAAGCTCCCGGCCACGAGGCAGGGAGCTTTTTCGATGTTAAGGCGATAAAATTAAGAATGTTAGCGTTTCGCGAAGCGGCGGCGGATAAAAACGCCACCGAGCAATACAACTGCACCAATCATACCGTAGGTTGAAGGCTCGGGTACAGCGCCGCCGCCAGGACCGGGCTGTACGATCACACTGCCGAACCCGTCGAGGTACACATAGCCCGCGTGACCGCCATACGGGCAATCGGAGGCGAGAAGCTCTAACGTAAAGGTGTCACCAATATAGGCAGAGACATCGAGGCTTTGCACCTGCCATGCGGTATAGTACCAGCTGCCAAGGGTACTAAAAATCGAACCATTATCAAACGAGTTATAAGACGCGTTAAAGAGGGTGATCCCCTTGGTGTCATTCGTCAGCCTGAGGGTAAAATTATCCGAGTCAGTAGACCCGTGCGAAGCCTCAAGAACAGCCGCCCATTCGAAGAAAATAGTGGTATCCTGATAATTCGCCACAGTCTGTTTAATCGCAGAAATGGAATTGTTATTAACCCAATCATTGACCCTGACCGCATAATTACCCGCGTATACACGATTCAGCAGTGACCCTACGATCGGATCGTCGCCCGGCGTCACAATCGCACTGGCGTCGTAGCCAGCACTATAATTAGAACCACTGGGGAAGTAACTGGAGGTATTGATTGGCCAAGTACCATCCCAGTAACCGGAGCCTTTGGTCCAGCCGTTGAACGTGCCATCTTCGAAGCCGCCGTTGACAAACTGGGCCGAGGCTGTGCTCGCGCCCGCAAGAAGACCTGCGAGCCCTAGGGCCAGCAGACCAGATTTAATGAAGCCATGTTGTTTCATAGAAGGAATAGTGGAATCGGTCGCACTCTAGACCTTCCGAAACGAACTAGTGAGAGAGCTTCGCCTTGCTGTAGTTCAGTGGATTCTCAGAACCGGCCTGTAGGGTAAAACCCTAGCCGCTCACTTAAGCATGCGCACGCGACGGTTCTTTTGCGGAAACTGCAGGGTCACTATTGTACCTACACCTTCCTTGCTCTCGATACCCACTTGGCCGCCATGTTCACGCATGATGCGCTGCACGATCATGAGGCCAAGCCCGTGGCCTCCAGGTTTAGTGGTGTGATAGGGTTGGAAAAGGCGCACCAAATCCTCCTGCTTGATGCCAGCCCCTGTGTCGCCAAAAAGCAAATACACATTGTCGTCATCAACCCTCGTGCGAATGCGCAGGCAGCCGCCGGACTGCATGGCCTCCAACGCGTTTTTGATCAGATTGAAAAATACCTGTTTTAATTGGTTCCTATCCGCCATGACGATCGGAAGGTCGGCCGGTGTCTCAGCCTCGACTGTAATGCCGCGGTCCTGTATTTCGCTCTGCTGGAAGCGCAAGACATCATCGAGCACGTCGGCAAGATTGGTATCTGTCAGGTCAGGCGGCTGCGGCCGGATAGCGTCGAGAAAATTCGTGATGATGCCGTCGAGGCGCCGAACCTCGTCTTGACACACTCGGATTGAGTCCCCAAGCGCGTCGGAGTCCTTAGTTTTCGCGGCTTTTAGTTTCTTCAGACGTCGCTCGATGAGCTGCAGGTGAATCGTGAGGGAGTTAAGTGGATTCCCCAGCTCGTGCGCCACTCCCGCGGCGAGCAGCAGTACAGACGACGTGCGTTCGTTTTCGATACGCTCTTCGGTTGTCTGTTTATCACGAGTAATATCACTCAGAATGACGGCGAACCGACGCGTTGCGCCAACACCCTCGTTCTGAAAAGGCACCATGTAGAGCCGCACCGATCGCGGTTCAGGGTAGGAAAGCTCAATCTCGCGCGCAACAACCGGCAACGATGGTGTGCTGTCATCTAGCGATGCCTCAAGTGATGGCCGCAACCCAGGAACTAGTCGCCAGAGAGTCGCACCACTTAACTCGTCTTCTCGCAGTCCTATGATCCGGTGCGCCGCATGATTCGCGTAGTCGATTTGGCCGTTGGC
>Ga0302323_100001187_pt1 | contig 21146 bp, 17 predicted proteins | sample Fen_T0_3_FD_201950 | JGI IMG/M metagenome (GOLD analysis project Ga0302323, IMG submission 201950) | Peat permafrost microbial communities from Stordalen Mire near Abisko, Sweden - Fen_T0_3 | ecosystem: Environmental > Terrestrial > Soil > Wetlands > Permafrost | place: Sweden: Abisko... | reverse complement strand
GGGACAGCCAGGCGTGGCCGTCTACCGTGACCACCTGCACTCCCCGCGCCTCCGCGGCACGCAGGGACAGGAGGTAGCCGCGCAGGTCCACCTGCATCGGATCGCCGAGCGGCGCATAGCGCACGACGCTCAGCTCCGTCCCGGGGGTGAGACCCATTTCCAGGAGGCGTTGGTGGACGTCGGCGGGCAGGCTGAAGCTGACGACCCTCAGGCGCCGCCCCACGGACTGTCCCGCGAGGCACTCCTCCGGACCAGCTCCCGGGCGACCTCCCGTCTCGCTCGCGGTCGGCAGCACACTGGCGGGGGTCGTCATCGGCCGCTTCGCCCGCTCACCTGTCGGCGCTTGGGGCGCGGGCGCCTAGGAGTCGCAGCGGCGCCGCGCTCTGAGCTGGCGAGAAGGCACGATGCCACGCACAGGTCGCACAGCCGTCCCGGCGGGCAGCTCCCGGTCATCTCACGGAAGGCCTCGAGACACGCTCGCGCCGCAGGGTGCTCGGAGTGCAGGAAGCGGATCAGGCGCACCGTGGCCGCCCCGGTTTCCTCGGACAGGAGGTGCTCGATCTTGCAGGCGTCGGCCTCGGCGGTGGCCGCGCTCACGCCCAGGATGTCGCGCAGGAAGACGTTCACGACCTCGCGCTTGCTGAGCACGCGCGCGACAAGATCAGCGCCAACGCGCGTCAGGTGCAGCCGCTGGCCCTCGTCCAGACGCACGAAGCCGTGGGCCGCGAGGGCGCGCAGCTGCAGCGAGGCCGACGCGCGGCTGACGCCCAGCGCGCGCGCCACGGCTGCGGCGCGCGGCGGTGGCCCCTCCTTCGTGACGGCCGCGATCGCCAGCAGGTAGTGCGCTCCAGAGTGCGTAATCTCGTTCTCCTCGAACGCACGCCATCCCGATGGATTGGCCAGCACCTTTGCCACGCCCGGCACGATATCAACCTTGCCCGAGTGTGTCAACTATACCTAACACTGAGAACCAGCCCGCCCCGGGATGGTGCCCCCGGATTCCCAGATTCACGGGCGACTCTTACGCGCTTCGCCGTCGGCCTCGCGGGGCTTTCCTGGAGAGACGCTTCTCGAACCAGTGGGCGGCGTACGGGTTGTCGTTGTAAGCCGCGATTTCCTGGTAGCCCGACGAGCGGTAGAGCGCCAGCGCCTCCCCGAGATGGCGGCTGGTGTCGAGCCTGAGTGCCTGAAGCCCGAGTCGGACCGCCTGTTGCTCGAGCGCCTGAAGGAGCCGGCGGCCCGCGCCCCGGCCGCGTACCTCCGGATGGATCCACATGCGCTTCAGCTCACCGACACGGCCGCCGATCGTCTTTAAGGCACCGCAACCTCGCGGCCGCCCGCCGCAGCGCACGATCAGGAAGACGCCGTGCGGTGGCCGCATTTCCTCAGGGTCTGCGCTGACGCTCCGCGCTGGGTCGAACCCCTTTGGGAAGCGCCTGGCCAGCTCTGCGAAGTAGCCGTTCAAGCATGCCTGAGCCTCGGGGGAGTCGGGCGGCTCCGGCGCGATCTCGAGATCGTCGTCGAGGAGCCGGTGGATCTCGATCATCGCCCCTTCGAGCCGCTGCTGCTGCTGAGGGTCGAGACGCCTGGTCAGCCGCTGCACGATCTCGATCGAGCGTCGATCGAGGAGAGCCAGCCTGCGCTCACCGTTCGCGCTGAGCACGATGCGCTTCACCCGCCGGTCCTGGCGCGGCGACACGCGCTCGATGAGCCGCGCGCGCTCGAGCTCGGCCAACCTCCGGCTGAGATAGCCTCGATCCAGCGCGAGGTACGTCTGGAGCGCCCGCGCCTCGACCGGCGCGAGCTGCCCGATTTCGAACAGCACACGCGCCTGCCCGAGCGTCAGCCCGGTACTGAGGTGCTGATCGCCCAGCACGCCGACCACCCGCGTGTAGAAGCGGTTGAAGGTCCGGACCGTCGAGATCAGCGAGCGCATCGCCGAGAAGGCTAGTTGACCTGGGTCAACTAATCAACCTGGCGACGGCAAGAAGCGGGGACACCACACCCATTGCGATGGAGCCGACGTGGTGCCCCCGGCAGCGTGAGCGCGGCTAGTCCGCCAGCCGATCCGCCCGCGCGACCAGCGCCTTGACCAGCTCTTTGCAGGCGCGCTCCTGGGCGTCGCCCAGTGCGCTGTCGCGAAATTCGCTGGAGCCCATGTTGATACCCGTGCTGCCCTTGGAGGCACTCAGGCCGGTGGCCTTTGTCGACGTGCCCTCGCCTTTGGTCGACATCACGACTTCGCCGGTGGTGGTATCGACCATGCGTGCCGTCAGGTTCACCTGCGCCTTGGCACCGCCGCCACCCAGGCCGATGCCCTTGACGTGCACTGACCCGCCCTTCTGCTCGATGGAAAACTTGGTGATCGAGCCAGTGACGATGTAGCGCACGCCCAAGACCTTACCGATCTTCGAGAGCTTGGCGGCGCTCACGTCTGCACGGTCGCTATGCGCGAAGTCCTGCTCTGCCAGCACGGCGTCGAGCCTCTTGCGCTCGATCACGCGGAAGGTCCCGTCATTGACAAGCGCATCGACGACCTGGTCGGCCATGCCCTTGCCGATGTTGGACTGGCCCCACCAGTGTTCGACCGTGCCGTAGTCGAAATCCATCACCGCCACGGTCTTGCGCTTGGCCTTGGCCTGGGCCCAAGCCGTACCGCCCGCCAAGGTCACCGCCGCCAGTGTCACTGCCGCCAGCACTCTGCCCCGCATCACAAAGCCAGTCCCACGCATGTCTCCTCCTCAGTCCCTGCTTTCTTGTCAGTGAGATTTCTGGGCCACACGCCCAAGCCAACGGATGAGCCGCCGCAGTTCTTCGGCGACGACCCCTCAGTTCCGGCGCATGCGCCCGCGTTCAGCTCCCTTAGACCGCGCCCGCCGCCGCGTGTTCCATGTGGCGCTGGCGTGACGAGCAGTCCTGTGATCCAGCACTCATGGAATCTCGCGCTGCCGCCCGCGCTCCGGGACGCTCTCACCGTAGGGGCACAGCGTGCTGTGCCCCCCAGCAGTTCAGCACGCAGCGCCTGCGACCGCGCCGGCGGACCGTTGTGGGCGGCGTTCAGGGCTCTCGCTGTCCAGGTTGGGTGTTGAACGGACTGATGGTCGCGGCGGATCGCCCACGCGCGCTCCGCCTGATCGCCCGCGCCGGGCCGATGGTCTAGCGATGGAGGGTGAGCAGGGTCGTCACGCAGCGCGGCGTCTGTCGGTGCATAGGAACCTGACGAGTGCCCGACAGCCGAGCGAGGACGCGATGCCCTTTCTTCCTTCGCGCCAAGCTTCCGCGTCCGAGCGTCCGCGCGAGGACGACCCTGCGGCACCGACCCGCTGTCTGCGAATGAGCGCGGGCGATATCGGCATTCGTGTCCAGTCGCGCGCTTAGGGCGACCCGCCGCTCGTCGTTCTGACACGTCCCTTCAGCAGTCGAGCGCAATCGCAATTTGGACGGACCTGATTCATGAATCGCCCCTACGATGTGTGTCAGGCCAAGACCTGGCCCCTGAAACGCTGGCCGCGCACGCGCTAGATTCCCTCGCCGCCCACCCCGTCCATGTGGATGCCGCATTCCTGCTTCAGCCCCGAGAATCGCGTGTCGCGGCCACGGCCAGTGCTGCCGTCTGGGCCGCTTGAGTGCCAGTCGCCCACGGTCGAGTAGCCCTGTTCGAACAGGGGGTGTTGGGGCAGGCCATGCTCCTTCATGTAGTAGTAGACGTCGCGGCTCGTCCAGTCGAGCAGTGGCCGCAACGACCAGACCCCGCGCACGCGCTGCACCGGCGCCATCGACTTGCGGACCTCTGTCTGCCGGGCGCGGACACCGCTGGCCCAGCAGCAGACCCCCAGCTCACGAAGGACGCGGTCGAGCGGCTCCACCTTGCGGATCCGGTGGTAGAGGTCCAAGTCCTCCTCGCGGCCGGTGCTCCAGAGCTGCCCGTGGAGCGCCTCCATCCGAGCCGGGCTGATCTCGGCCTGAGCGACCTTCAGATTGAGGCGCATGAAACCCATCAGCGTTTCGGCGTAACGATAGGTCTCCGGTGGCAGATAGCCCGTGTCCACCCAGACGACGGGCACCTCAGCCTCCAGGCGGCTGGTCATGTGGAGCAGGACCGCGGATTGGATGCCGAAGCTCGTGGTGACCGCGAAGCCCGGACCCCAGGTCGTGAGTCCCCAGCGCAGACGTGCGGGGGCATCCGCCCCGACCAGCTCTCTGCAGACCGTCTCCTCGTGGAACGCGGCCGTCGTCATGCTCGTCCCCCAGCACCCAGCGTTTCGCATCCGAAGTCACGTCGATCAGGAGCGGCGCGCGATGAATTGCCGGGGCAGACGACCCCGGGGCGCACCTATTCCCCACTGAGACGACTCCGCTCGATCTACGCGGCGCTGGCGAGGTCCGGATCGTGCGGTGGAATAGGCCTATTGTGCCGACTATCTACAGTGCGAGGCTGTCGACCGTGAGCTGATGTAGGGGCGATTCACGAATCGCCCCTACAGACACCACCAGGTCGCAGCATCACCTTCCGGCGCCGCATGTTGATCCCGCGCGTTGTCGGCCGTTCAGTTGCCGTCGTGTGGATTCGATGGGCGCAGCACGCTGCGCCCCTACGTCCTTGGACGCCTATCTCAGGTCCAGGACTCGGCTGAGACGTCGAAGCGGGCGAAGAGCCGGCCCAGCAGAGCGACACCTGCGGCCACCTCGATCCAGAGGGGGAGCGATGCAGCTGCCGTGGCCGGAACGAGCGACCACGGACCGAGGAGCGACCATCCCAGGACGGCCACGAGCAACCCGACCAGCGCGGCAGGGATGAGAGCAATCATCAGGAGCAGCATCGTCCCGGCGAACGCGATGAGGCCGGTGCCCATGGTCTCGATGCCGCGGCGCCGGCCACCTGGAGGGAACCAGGCAGGGAACGTGAGCACGGCGGCGTTCTGCACCACGAGCACGACCGCGGCGAGCGCCGGAAGCAGGAAGGCGAGGGCGAAGAGCCCAGGAGCGATCCACTGCACCGGCATCCGTCCCGCGGCAACGCCCGCTGGCAGGGCGTGCCAGGCGAAGGCCACACGCCCTCCCGCGATCGCGGCCACGCCGACGCTCAGGATGATGCCCACAACCGTGACGATGGTGACAAAGGGCGCTGCGAGCTCGGCGAGGGCCAGTCGCGTGGGGGAGAGCGGCCACGAGCGGAGCACCGCAGCCTTCTCAAGGTCCTCGCGGAAATCGTTGCGGCTGCCCATGGGCAGGGTGAGGGACACGAAGCTGGCAGCAGCTGCACAGATGAGGCCCGGGATAAGGAGAAGAGGCCCCGCGACCGACGCATACGTGATACCGAAAGCGGCCGACGTCGCAAAGACGAGAGCCGTCAGGGCGGCCCACCAGACCACTGCGCTGCGGAGCCGCGACCGGCGATGGCTCATCAGGTTCTTCCAGAGCACGGCCATCTCAGGTCTGCCCGAAGGCGGCAGGGCGAACGGCACGACCGCGCGCTGCGCCTCAGACGGCAGCCCGTGAAGGCGGCCACTCCGGCGTTTCTCGGCTCGCGCCGCGCGTCTGCGTGCGCCTTCGAGTGCCGCCTCCTCGAATCGCGCGTTGGTCCTGACGACCCACGCGTAGTGCGCAGCCAGGACCGCGAGCGCCGCTGGCAGCGAAACGAGGAAGTGACGCGTGTCGGGTGCGAAGGCCGGTGCGAGCAGGGCGCGAAACGGCGCGAGCAGAACGACCGGTACAAAGCCTGAGGCCCACGGGGCGAGGCCATCGAGGAGAGCGCGCAAGGCTGAGGGGGCATCGGGAACCGAGACGATGATTCGGATGGCGCGGTTGATCCCTACACTGATCCAGGCAAGACCGAAGAGCCCGACGCTGGCCACGGCAATGGTCGCGAGGCGCATCAGACGTCGCGCCTCCGGCAGGGCCTCGGCCTGGCGCGCCTTCCAGAAGGCGAGGCCCAGGCCGTGGAGCTGCATCGTCGAGAGGACGACGAAGGCCGCCACGAACGCCTGCCAGAAGTGAGGCACGAAGCCGCGGCCAAAGAACGCCATGACGAGCGCGCCGAACGCGATCCCCAGAGTCGTGCGGAGAAGGGAGAGATAGAGCAGGGCCTGGCGCGGCAGCGGGGCTGGCGCCAAGAACTGCACGTCAGCCTCGCTCACCTGGAGCACGGGAGGCTCGGTCTGGAACACCCAGAGCAGGGCCGCGTACACGGCCACGGCAGCGGCGGCCAGGGAGAGGATCAGGGCCAGCGCTTCGGGCGGGACCTGGAGGCGTGGACCGACGACGTGAGGGTTGGTGACGTTCCGGAGCACGGCGCGCCCGACCCAGAAATACAGGTAGACCGCCCCCACGATGCCGCCCAGGAGATAGCGCGGCTCGCGCAGCCGCGCGAGACGGCGGCGGGCCGCGCCGGCGAAGGTGCGCCGAATGAGGAACGCGAAGACGCCTGCTGTCGACGTCATGCGGAGGGCGTCGATGCCGGCCCGGCCGCCTCGGTGATGCGAAGGAAAACGTCCTCGAGGGAGACGTCACCGCCTCCCGCGACTGCCCGGACCTCGTCGAGGGTGCCCAGGAGGACCGACCGGCCACGGTTGAGGATCAGGACGCGGCCGCAGATTTCCTCGACGAGATGCAGGAGGTGCGAGGAGACGATCACCGATGCTCCCGCTTTTGCGCGGGCCAGGATGGTCTGCTTCATGCGCCTGATGCCGATGGGGTCGATTCCGGTCAGAGGCTCGTCGAAGATCAGGACCTGGGGATCGTGGAGGAGCCCGCAAGCAATGACAAGCTTCTGCTTCATGCCGCGCGATAGCTCCGACGGGAACGCGCGCTCGCGACCCGCAAGCTCTAGCTCATCGAGGAGCGTCCGCGTCTTCTCAGCGGCGCCTTGCACCTGGTAAAGACGTGCCGAAAGCGCGAGATGGTCAGCGACGGTGAGGGACTCGAAGAGGCGCGGCTCGTCAGGCATGAACGCCAGGCGACGCTTGGCCTCGACCGGTTCCGTCTCCAGGTCGAAGCCGGCGAGCCGAAGCTGCCCAGAGGTCGGCGGAAGGATGCCCGCCAGGCAGCGCAAGGTGGTGGTCTTGCCCGCGCCGTTGGGCCCGACCAGGCCGAGGACCTCGCCCGGCGCGACTGCGAACGTGAGCCTGTCCACCGCGGTCACGTCGCGATAGACCTTGACGAGGGACTCGACCTGAATCATAGGGCCTCGAGAGTATCCTACGTTGGGGACGACCGCCGGGTTCCGCGCCCTCGGATGCTAGCGCGTTTGGACGACGAAGCCGCCGGGACGTTGATCTGCATGGAGCCGGCGAACCGGCGCTCGCCAAGTGAGTGGCGCAGGTAAGATTATCGCGTGGCGTGTTTGGCTACCACATTGGCGCGTTCTGCTAATCCGCTGTCGCCGGCGCCTGGCCCGTTCATAGGGTGCGGCGTGCCGTGCGCCTAAAACCCAACGCGGTCGATGCCATCAATGTGCCGCGCCACCGCGAACGTACGAGACGGCGTAGCTCAATGTCGGTACGTCCGTGGGATCTAGAGCGCTGACCGACGTGTAGTCCGCCGAGAGGTTGAGTCGCTGGAGCTTCGAGCTCGTCAAGGGCACCACGAGCGTCCAGCGGCTGTTCTCAAGGCTGCGCACTCGGGCTGGTCCCCCGAGATCGGGACTGCAGTCACCGATCACGGTGAGCGGCGAGCCAGCGATGTCTGTGAGTGTTGACCTAGTGCCGTCGATGGAGAGGACGCGTAGCAGGGTTTTCGCATCCGGATCGCCGCCTCCGTCGGTTTCGCTGGCAAACAGTATGCGGCCTGATGGATGCGCGTAGACGCCGTCAAACGAGTAGCCGGAATCGGGCCAAGTCGGCCCTCCGGTGAAGCTCAGCGCGCCGGTGCTGGCGTTGACGGAAAGTAGACGGACGGCACCCTTCCACACCGACGTGTACACGTACCGACCGAACGGATCCATGTCCATCCCGGTGATGAAGGCCGGGAGCTGAAGGCGCGCAACGGAGGTCAGAGCGCCCGTTGGCGGATCGATTCGGTACGTCCGGATGGCACCCTCGTACTCGGCGATGTAGAGGAAGGGCAGAGTCGGATGGAACACGCCGACGTTCGACTGGGTCGCCTGGATGCCAGTGAACGGCGAGCCTGGAATCGGCACCAGTGTGCCTGCCGTTCTGTCGACCCGGAAGCCCCAGATCCCTTGCGGAATCGCCTCGCCAGCAAGGATGCCGGGCGCGTAGACGAAATCTCCGGAGGGATGCACGAGGATGTTGTTGCTCAGGTAGCCCACGGCAAATGGCGAACCCGGCGCCTCACCTGTGATGGCGCCCGTGTTCTTGTCCACACGGAACACCCTCAGGAAGTCAGAGCAGGGATTGGGGTTCTCATTCTCACAGCTCTCCAGTGTGTACAGGAACTCTCCGCGCGGATCGGCCACTAGGTGGAAGCTCAGGACCCGCGGCGAGTAGGAGTTCGCGATGGCGCTGAGCGCTCCGGTGGTGGGGTCAACGGCGTAGGCCAATACCTTCGCGGCCCTGTCAATGGCATACAGAAAGACGCCCGAGGCGGAAGTCGTGATGAACTCACCCGGCTGTGTTGCGCCGGGGATCGAGGTGAGTGCACCACTGTCTTGGTCCAATCGATAGCCGACGATGGACGACGAGGTGAGATAGAGGAACGCGTCGCGCGCGGGCGTGGGCGTCGAGTCCCCGCAGCAGCCGCACAACATCGTGACGGTCAGCGCAGCCAGAATGGCACAGGCTTGATGCAATGCGACGCCGAATCCGGGAAACGCTCGCACGACGCCTGTTCGGGTAAGCATGTCTGACCCCCGTAGACTTGAGTGCGCCAAGGAATCCAGATCCCGGCGCGAAGCGTCTCCGCTCTCAGCTCTGTGCCGCGTTGCAGGTCGCCTGCCCGACATCGAGCGCACCGCTCCGCGACTCTGCCAATGACTGGCCGGAGCACGCATACTGAGCGCGCACCGCGCAGTTCGCCTCCTCGTGAAGCAATGGACGTGCCACCGCTGAACGTCGATCCGAACGGTTCCTAGCTGGTCCTTGCAGATCAACGAGCTGGGGGTATCTGCCGTGCCGAAACGGCCCGCCTGACACCAGAGGAGTGTGTCCTCTCGGACGTGCACTCAACGCCGGGTCGGAGACGCTGACTTCGAGCGGCTCGATCCGCTGCTGGAAGCCGCGCGCGACGCATCGCCTCTGCCGGCCGAGGCGTCAAACGTCGAGGCGCTCAACGCGTTCCTCGTCCGCATGCGCAAGGAGCGGTTCGAGTAGGCCTTGCGGTGGCGGGGCGACTCGGCTCGACCTAGGTCCCGTGCGCCCGAATAACCTTGCCCATCGTGAGGACATACCCGATCGACACGAACGCGAACCCAACCCGCCCGAACCAGAGTAGCGTCCAGTGTGGCGACCAGAGCATCAGCGCGGAGAACGCCATCAGGTAGACGTACGCGGCCCTGTTTCGTCGATAGAGCGGGCCGAACGCGCGGTCGGTATCGGATTCCCACATGAGGTGGAGGAACAGAACGAACGCCAGCCACAGGCCTCCCACGATCTTCAGGGCAATAGGAAACCGGCCGCCGCTGGGATCGCGGAGCAGTAGGTACACAGGCGCGAGAGAGAGCACGCCCCAATACACGTACAGAAATGCGCCGAGGAGGAGACCACGCCAGAAGCTCACTGCAGGCATCGAGTAACCTCCACTTTGGGCGTCCGAGACACCGACACTCTGCGGTCAAACCGGCGTCGATTGTCGCACACCTGCCGAGATCGAGGCGCGCGCGTAGGGACGGCCACGGAGGGCCGCCCCTCCCGATGCTATCCTCCGCGTGCGTGGCGGTGACACCGACGACACGGCGGCGTTTGTGGTAGTTCCTGTCCGTCATTGTGCTGGTCGCAATCGCGATCGAGGTGATCGCGTGCATCGCCCTCTACTTCGCGCAGGACGCACTGATCCTGCCGATGCGGCCGCTCACAGCCGCTGACGTCGACGACATTCAGCGCAGATACCGTGGCCTCACGGCGATCACGACCCGGGCACAGGACGGCGTGCAGCTCCAAGGATGGAGTCACCCCGGCAACGCCGTCGGCGCGGGCTTAGTCGTCTACTTCGGCGGCCAGGGTGCCGAAGTGTCCGGCAGCGTCCAGGACACGGCCCTCCAGACGGGCTGGTCCGTCATCGGCTTCAACTACCGCGGCTCTGGGCTCAGCCAAGGCAAACCCAGCGAGAGTGCCCTGTTTGCCGACGCGTTGGTCGCCTACGACTACGCCAAGCGCCTGCGTCCGCGCTCGGTGGTGGCGATGGGCACGAGCCTGGGTTCTGGTGTCGCTGTCTACCTCGCGTCGCAGCGGCCCGTCGCGAGCGTCGTGCTGGTTGCGCCGTACGACAGTGTCACCAGCGTCGCCCAGGAGCAGTATCCGTTCGTGCCAGTCTTTCTGCTGATCAGGCATCCGTTCGACTCATTGACTCGCGCGCCCGAGATCCACGCGCCGCTCTTGGTGATGGCAGGCGAACGCGACCACCGGATCCCACCGTCGCACGCGCAGCGCCTGGCAGCCCGATGGGGCGGTCAGGTGACGCTGCACATCGTCGCCGGCGGCGATCATGACTTTCTCGGCCAACGGCCCGAGTTCTGGCCGACGATCAACGCATTTCTTCGCCGTCGATAGCGGGAGCGAGACCCCGGGGAAAGATTGGGAATCTCTGCGTACCAGGACCTCCCATCAACGGTCGCGCGTCCCAGTTCGTGTCGGTACCCCCGGTACCGTCTGATAGAATGCCGGCAGGAACACACGCGACAGGCCGAGCACCTTCGGCCCAAGGAGGTAGTCCCAGCCATGCGTCACAAGAACCCGTCGTCTGCGCTCGGCGGCCTCCGCTTGCTGCGCAGGGCGATCATTCCTTGCGTTTGCCTGGGTGCCGTCGCATGCGGATCCGGCGAAACCAGCAGTGCTCCACGCGTGACCGACGTTTACGTCGCGGGAGACGCAGACACGGCACGGGGCACGCTGGCCATGGTCTGGAAGAACGGTGTGGCCACGCCGCTCACGGATGGAACTCTCTCGGCCGATGCATGGTCCGTGGCTGTGTCGGGAGGAGACGTTTACGTTGCGGGCACCCAGTACGGAACACGCACGGTGGCCATGCTCTGGAAGAACGGTGCGGCCACGCCGCTCACGGATGGAACGCACTATGGCTATGCGGCCTCCGTGGCTGTCTCCGGAAGCGGCGTCTACGTCGCGGGGGAGGAAGTCGACCCCATCACCCCCCTCCCCACGCTCTGGAAGAACGGAGTCGCTACGCGGCTCACGACACAGAGCGGCGTCGCGAACACCGTTGTCATCTCCGGAAGCGATGTCTACGTCGCTGGGGAGGCCTCCAGTGGCGCGTATCAGCAGGTGGCGACGGTCTGGAAGAACGGTGTGGCCACACCACTCACGTATGGGGCGGGGTACGGATGGGAGGCCGTTTCCGTAGCGGTGTCTGGAAGTGACGTCTACGTCGCTGGAGATGCGAACATTGGATTGACGCGGGCAGCCACGCTCTGGAAGAACGGCGTCGCCACCGTGCTGACAGACGGGACGCGGGATGCCTATGGGAAGTCCGTGGCCGTGTCCGGAAGTGACGTCTATGTCGTGGGGTACGAGACTAACAAGGCATACGTCAACGTGGCCACGGTCTGGAGGAACGGCGTGGCCACGGCACTCACGGATGGAACTCTCTCGGCCGATGCATGGTCCGTGGCTGTGTCGGGAGGAGACGTCTATGTTGCGGGCTCCCAGTCCAACGGAACGCACTCGGTGGCGACACTCTGGAAGAACGGCGTCGCCACCAGACTCACGGATGGGACGCAGGATGCCCACGCAAGATCCGTCGTCGTGATTTCGCACTGAGGCAGCTGCTACCGCGCTGCTACCCACCAAGACACACGGGCATCGATCTCCAGTTGCCCTTCCCTGTCGTGTTTGCCGTCTGTTAGGTCTTGGTGGGAGCTGGTGAGTAGGTCCCCGGAGGCGCTCTTAATCTCTGGGTTCGGGGTTCGATTCCCTAGCGGGTTCACGAACAGACCAACAACTTGCGGACACGATGAAAGGCACCCTCACACACCCCCAAACTTTCGTTGGGAGGCCAGAGGCACTGCGCCTACGCGAGACCGCCCGCCGACGCGTGGTCATCACCCCGAGCAAAGCGGTGTTGCATGCCATCGCCGCGCCGGTAGCCCAGCCGGCAGCCCAGAGCACCTCGCGATTTATCGCGATTTCGGGGCACCGTCTAACTGCTTGTTCTTGCTTCTGTTATGGAGCCGGCGCTCGGGATTGAACCGAGGACCTGCTGATTACGAATCAGAAGAATCGGTGTTTCGCTGAAACCGTCCGAACCGCGCTGAAACCAGGTAAGTTCCATTTCGACCTTGCTTTATAGGGGTATTCTGTGTTTCACTTCCGTTCGGCCGTTTTCGGCAAGCAACTGCGCGCTGCAACCCAGTTGCAACCCAGAACGACCTACTGATTGTGCAGGGGTTCAGATGCCGGTTGTGACACTGACAGCGCGCGGGGTCGACGGCCTTCAAGCAACGGCCGGTCGCATTGACGTGTGGGATTCGGACGTCAAAGGTCTTCACGTCCGCGTGAGCCCGAGCGGCGAGAAGGTGTTCGCCGTCTGGTACCGCGTGGACCAGCAGCCGCACCGGGTGACCATCGGCCGTTGGCCGGCGATGACTCTCAAGGATGCGCGCGTCCGTGCCCTCGAGGTCCTGGCCGACGCCGGCAAGGGCGTCGACGCGGTGGCCATCAAGAAGGCGGCGGTCGCTGATGCGCAGCAGCGCAAGCTGCGCGGCGAGACGTTTCAGGATCTCGCCGACAGGTGCATGCAGGCCGTCGCTTCCGAGATCCGTGATCGTACCGCCTGCGAGTACCGGCGCATGTTGCGGGTCAACGTGTATCCGCACATCGGGAAGATGCGGCCCGAGACGGTCAGCAAGGGCGACATCCGCGAGCTGCTCCGAGCCATCGAGAAGCACGGCCGCGTCGCTGCGAACCGCACGCTCGCCGTGGTGCGGCGCGTGTTCAACTGGGCGGCCTCACAGGACCTGGTGCCGGCGTCCCCGGTCGTCGGGCTGAGGCCCTCATCCGAGACACCGCGCACCCGTGTCTACAGCGACGACGAGCTACGCCTCATCGCAAAGGGGCTGGTCGGCACTCGCTACGAAGATGTCGCGCGACTGATCCTGGCAACCGGCGCCCGGATCACTGAGACAATGAGCGCCGAGTGGAAGGACATCGACCTCGGGAGGGCGCTCTGGATCATACCCGCCGAGAAGCGCAAGACTCGGAGAGTCAGGCCGTCGGCTCATGCCGTGCCGCTGACCAAGACCGTCGTCGAGATGCTAAAGCGGCGCCAGGCCGACCTCCCCGCCGGGTGCGCGTGGGTCTTCCCCGCAAAGATCGTCAAGGGCTTCTGGCGCTGGGGCAGCGCGGAAGACGAATCCGTGCGAAAGAAGACGGGGGTCGTTGACCTGCGCGCCCACGACATCCGCCGCACAATGGCCACGCGCATTCGTAGCCTCGGCTTCTCGCGAGAAACCGTCGATGCAGTCCTTGGCCACCGCGAGAGTCGCCTCGCGCAGACGTACCAGGTCTACGATCAACTCAACGAGAAGACAGCCGCCCTAAAGGCATGGGAGCGCGAGCTGGCCCGTATACTGGCGGGCAAGAAGCTCGCGCCTAGGAGCGTCCTTCCCTTCTCCCGGCAGAGTGCCGCATCCTGAGCGCACAACGACACAGCCGCATCAGAGGGTCGGCACCGCAGGACGATTGGCTCGAACGCGTGTTCCGCGGCTACGGATGCCAGCGTCCACCGGGAGTCCAGTGCCCGCCGAACGCCCGGCCCGACGTGGCGGCGTCGAGGACCGGTCCTACGAATTCCACGATGGCCTTGGTCGCCGCGAGCAGATCCTCTGGGAACTCCACCATCTGGTTCTTGCGGAGGAAGGCGCGCCATTGTGCCTGCTTGCCGCGATCTGCGCCGAACTCGGGTGTGAGGGCGGCAGGCAAGTCCGGTCCGACGATGGTGCGACGTCGGGCAAAGGTGTCGTGGACGGCCTGCGCCAGAACGGCGCCGTCGAACGCATGCCGGCGGGCGAGTTCGTAGATGTCGAAGATGTCCCGCATACGGCTGTTCGCCATCCCGAGGACGGCCATCGCGTGAAGCTTCTCCGCGATGGTCGTCTCCGGTCGATACGCGCGCAGCCGCGGGCGCGGAAAGTCGAGCAGCGCAGGGTAGTCGATCCACTCTGGGTCTGGCGTGATCGCGTCACCAATCCCGACATCGATCTGGACGACCAGCCGCGCCTTCCCGAGTAGGCCTCGCAGCCGGACCCTCCGTCCGCCGTATGCGTCCTCGACACGGATCGGCGCCACGCGGACCGAGTCCGGCGCGTACGATAGGCCATCCGGCTCGACCTCTACGCCGCAGACTTCTCTGAAGATCCGCCGCAGCTCGCCGCTGGACAGGTCGCCAAAGCCCACAAAGTCCGCATCACGCGTCGGCCGCGACGTCTCGCCCAGCCATACCCGCAACAGCATTCCGCCCTTGAGCACGAACCGATCGGCGTAGGCCGAGCGCCCGAGGCGGTGGAGAAACCGCTCGATCCCGTATCTCGCGAGAACGGCATTCGGGTCCACTCCGAGAGCGCGAGCGTGCTTCAGAAGACGGGTCTGAACAGACTGCGCGAGCCTCCGGGCTTCGGGGCTCACGCGGTCAGGGCCTCCAGGTAGGGGCGCATCGCACGCTCGACTCTGCAGACGCGCGCGTGCCGATCGAGATCGGTCATGCGAACGCGCCGCCGCCGCCAGGCATCCTTGAGCGCTTCGAGCGCCACGTCCATGCCCAGCTTGTTTCGGTACTTGAAGCAGTCGGCGATCGTCTTCGCGACGCTGTACACGCGGACGGCCTCGCCCTCGATCCGATGAGTCTCAACGCCTTCCGTCAGAGCACGACCGGAGAAACGGACGACGTGGAGCGGCGGCCAGGCCACCCGTGGCATGCGCGCCCGGCGGTCGATGGCCATCCAGACCTCCGACGGGTTCTGGGTACCGAGGCCGTGGAACACGAGCGCCGACAGCAGGCACACGACACCACGCGGGACCGATGCTGCGGCAAGAGCGAGACCGTGGTGCTCCGTGGCAGCCGCGTTTGGCGAGCGGTAGCGCCCTCGGCCGACACGTTCGAGGACGCCCTCGGCAACGAGACGCGTGAACGCCTGGGTGTGGACACCCAGGCGAGCCGCATCCGCCGCACGCAGAATCGGCCGCTGCTTGGCAAGGGAGAGCAGTCGATCCTGGGCCGTCCGCCTCATGTGGGATAGTGTCGACAGTTCTGACTCTTTTGTCAACCTTTTGCCACATCGCCGGCGTTCAGCTGCACCGTCTTGTCCGCCGGCCCGCTGGACCTCAAGAATCGACGTCCCTGGCGACGCGGTTCGCGCGCACGACGCACCACTGCTCCCAGGCCAACTCCGGGTCGATGTCGGCGTAGCCTCGCGCGCGCTCCATCTCCTGCGCGCGCCGGTGCTCCACAACTACGCATGCCCCCTTCTCCCGTGGTCTCCTCAACCTGGAGGCGCGTCAGCGGGCCAGCCTTCTGCTCACGGGCGTGCAGCAATACGACCAGAGCAGGGATGAAAAGCGAGTGGAACTCTAGTTGCGGGCGCGGCTGCGCGCCTTCTGCACTCAACCTCCACAATCCGTAGGGATTGTGACACCAGTGGTCGGGAGGATAGCCGTCGTCAGGCCATCGCTGCACGACACGCCGGGCTGAGCCTGCCATTGGGGAGAAGGTCTGCCCAGACAGCAGCAAGGGATCTTCGGCAAGTTGGTAGATGTTGAGCGCTGACAGGAGCTCTTGTGCCTCTTCGGAAGTCATGTTGTCCATGTCTACGGACGCGTCCGGAAGCGAGAACGCATGCATACCGCACGAGGCCACCCGCTTGTCGCCGACCAACATAGCTACAGCGCAGCGGTGCAGTGCCCACGGGTCGCCTGGACGGACGAGACCAAGCCACTGGTCGACCGCCCAGCCAAGTTTCGACTGCTCCAGCCTGACTGCGAGCGCGCCAGACCCGCGGAGCGCCTCGACAACCCGAACTACGCGGTCTCGGCCTTCGCGGAGGTCATCGTTCAGCTTCACCAGGAGCGCCCCTGGTGCAGCGTCGATCTCTTTCAGAACGGGCGGATCGACGGTGCCGAAAGAGAACGAGTCAGCGAACGAACCGTCTCGCGGATTCTCGATCCACTCGCCTGACACCCCAGCGCGTTCTAGCTCCCGGCCCCCGGGTACGAAGAGAGCCAGCCGTATCACGTCACGGGTCTCAGACGCGGACACTGCCAGCACCGTGGGAATGCGCGAACCTTCTGGCGGCCTGTGGCTCGTCACTGCCTCCGCGCTTTGTCATCCCATCACCGCGAACTTCGGCGAACGCCGCGCTAACCCGCGAGCGCCGCTCTATCTTGCCATGTGGCGATCGCCGGGTTCGCCCGTTCATACGACGGACTTGCGCCCGGGCTCCCAGTATCGGAGTGCAGAGTCCTCGAAGCGCTGCTCGAGCGCCTCGACGCCGTTCGTCAGAAGGAACGTGTGCTCGGCGGAGGAGATGGGCAAGAGCCAGAGGAAGTGGAGATGTCCGCCGTCGACATCGCAGATCTCAAGGTTCGGACCAAACGGATAAGGCAAGGATACAAGAGCGTGGTTCAACTGCGATCCGGGAAGCCACGCCTGCCCGAGCGGAAACGTGTGGCCCCTGCCCAGTCGCTCACCATGGTGGTAGTGCGCGGTCATTGCGAGGAACTCGACCTGCCGCGGGTCATCCCGCGGCGCGATCACGAGGAACTCGAGACCATTCGAGGCGTCGTGATCCACCTCCCACGCGCCCACCGAGAGATACGCCCACTGGTCGATGCGGGGGCCCGGCGCCACGCGCGCAACACGAAACCGTGGCAGTACCGTCGAGATAGGTCCGGCCTGCCACGAAAAGTACTCGATCTCATGCCCGCTGAAGAACTGCCTGATGTGGTCCACCAGGCGCGGATAAACATCGTCGCACTTCATCGCATGTCGGCCAACGCTGCAGATCAGCCGCGAAGACCGCGGTTACCAGTGCCAGCGCGGACTTCGCCCCCAGTTGCATCTCCTTGTTGGCTGGCTCCCGCTTTCCGCAACTCGGACATCGTGAATGCGGCTGCCAGCGTAAGGCCCTTTTCGCTCAGCGCTGCCCTGCCGCCGACCTCACGGTCGATCACGCAGACGACATCCTGGACTGTCGCCCCGAGTTCGCGCAGCTGACCACATGACTCCAAGACCTGACCACCAGAGGTCACGACATCTTCGACAACCACAACCCGTCGCCCGTCCACCTCGGTGCCCTCCGCGAGCCTGCACGTACCGTACGCCTTGGCCCTCTTCCTGACGAAGGCTGCCGGGATGCCAAGCATCTGAGATAGCCCGGTGGCAAGGGGCACACCGCCGAGCTCTAGTCCGGCGAGGACCTCCGTGCCGGCAGGGACCAAGGCAACCAGTTCGCCGAGGATTGCATGAAGCAGTGCTGGTTCGGCTTCGAAGCGGTACTTGTCGAAGTACTCCGCGCTCTTGGCGCCTGACCGCAGAGTGAACTCTCCCCGCAGCCAGGCAGCACGGACGATCGCTTCTGCCAACTCGGTCCGGTCCATTCACCACCTGTCCAGCCGTCTATCTAGTTGGAACAAGACGTGTCCGGCGGGATTGGTGCCAACGAGCCCGCGGCTTGTTCCGTTGAGAGCCGCACTCTAGGTCGGGACCCAAAGTCCTGTCAAACTGCCGAGCCCGTTGCAGCGGCACTGCCGCGGCGGCTACGCGGCCGTTCCGCGAAACCGCCGGACGTGCGATAGAGACGGCATCGCCGCAAAGGGCACGTGATCGCCGGCTGCGCCTCGGTCCGGCGCACCGCTGAACCTAGATGATCTTCCGTTCACACTTTTCCATTGACAATTCATTCCCACGCGCGTAGATTCATTGCTGAGGTTGCTGTGATTACTCGGTTCTCCAATTCGACGTGCTCATCGATGCTGCGGCCATTCTATTTGGCCACAACGTTAGGCGTCGCCCGTCTGTGGAGATCTGCGGAACAACCCATGATCAATCGCCACAGCGGCGCGCTTGATAGCGGCAAGGAGGGCCGAGCGCCCTAAAGGGTCTGCATTCATTGTGATTCAGGCCTTCTAGGGCGATCCCCTAGAAGGCCTTTTTTGTTTTGGTCTGAAACCCGAGAAGAGAACGGGCCAGATCACAGGGAGATTCTGTCTTTCGAAACGGTCGATCGATGACGCAATGTCGGCAGCGTGGTGTAACGGGAGCATCCGAGCCTCCAAACCTCGTGGGTCCGGGTTCGAATCCTGGCGCTGTCGCCAATACGGGCGGTACGAGTGGAAGTAGCTCGCAAGAGCGGGTTCTTTGACAACTGACGGACATCGATGACCGGTGAACGTCACCGGTCCATGTTCGGCCTGAGTGTGGAAGCTGCATTCCACGTTGCCAGCGTGGAGGGGCGGGTGCGAATCCCGTAGGCCGAACCAGAGCGAATGTGGGGTAACGGCTGCCTACGGGCCTTCCAAGCCTTGAGGTGCGGGTTGGAGGTCTCGCCATTCGCTCCACGCTGATCTGATGTAACGGAAGCCTGCGGCCCTGGTAGGGTCGTCGTCCGGGCCCCGCGATCACCAAGTGATCGCGCCCGAATGAGGTGCGACCGAATTCACTTCGGTCGCGCCGAAGGCTCCCCGGGATCAGCTCCAATCCCTCTGTAGTGTGAATGCAGCATGCCGGGCTCTTAACCCGTGAGGTGGTGGTTCGAGTCCATCCAGAGGGACCAATGACCATGTAGCCCAACCTGGCAGAGGCAACAGGTTGAGAGCCTGTCCAGTGGCGGTTCGAATCCGCCCGTGGTCACCATCTCGGCTCGTGGCGCAATTGGCAGACGCGGCACGTTCAGACCGTGCAGATCGGGGTTCGAATCCCCGCGAGCCGACCATCCAGGCGCGCAACCTGAGCGCGCGCGTGTCGCAAACCGCGGTCGCTGTAGGACCGCCAGAAACCCGGCGTGGCGGAATGGCTCACGCGACCGCCTCAAGAGCGGTTGAACGCAGCAGGCTTAAACCCTGCGTCCATGTGGGTTCGAATCCCACCGCCGGGACCAATGACTCTGCGGGGACATAGTCGAAGGGGAAGACTCCGCGTTGTCAGCGCGGGAGTACGGGTTCGAGTCCCGTTGTCCTCGCCAAACAGGGGCTCGTCGTTCAAGGGGAGGATTCGCGGCCTGCACCCGCGAGATGAGGGTTCGACTCCCTCCGGGTCCACCATGGGGCCATCTGCTAACGGCAAGGCACTCTGGTCCTCACCCAGAAAGTGCGGGTTCAACTCCCGCTGGCCCTACCAATCTCTGCTGCGGAAGGGAGGGACGGTGACCTCAGGAGTCTCATAAGCTCCACCATGCGGGTTCGATCCCCGCTTCCGCGACCACGCTCGCCGGTTCGTCTAGAGGCAAGGCCCCGGTCCTACAAACCGGAGATGGCGGTTCGAGTCCGTCACCGGCGACCAAGTTCCAATGGTGAGTGAAGGCAAACGGTGAGCCGGGAGGCTGTGAACCTCTCTCGAGCCGGTTCGACTCCGGTCACTCACCCCAAGTTCTCGGGACGTAGGGAAGTCTGGATATTCCCACCGGCGTCGGAGGCCGGCAAGCGCTGGTTCGAATCCAGCCGTCCCGACCAGATCACACCAACGCACTGCCCCATGGTGCAACTGGCAGCACAACGGACTTTGACTCCGTCAATCCTTGTTCGAATCAAGGTGGGGCAGCCAGTTCCCAGGTAGGACAACTGGTAGTCCGCCCGACTGTTACTCGGTGCGTGATGGGGGTTCGAATCCCTCCCTGGGAGCCATCTCACCCCGTGGCCATTTCATCTCGCAATCATCGGGGTCGTTGGGCAAATCGGTAGCCCAGCTGCCTTGGGAGCAGGTGCGTGGAGGTTCGAGTCCTCCCGATCCCACCATTGACAGATCGTCCAACGGCAGGACGGCGGACTCTGACTCCGCAGATCGTGGTTGGCGACCCGGCGCGCCTGAGTCGCCTCGCCTCGATGGCGCCGCTGCGCGGCGTGTCGAGGCGTCAAATCCACGTCTGTCAGCCAGCTTCATGGCCAGCGTGACGCAGCGGCTGCGTACCCGCCTTTTAAGCGGAACCAGGTGGGTTCGACTCCCACCGCTGGCACCACGATCCACGGTTCGTCCAACGGCAGGCCACCTGGCCGATAACCGGGAGACGGAGGTTCGACTCCTCCACCGTGGACCATCACCCATTGCTGCTGATGCGTTACAGGTAGCGCGCCTGGCTCGTATCCAGGAGGACTCGGTTCGACTCCGAGCAGCAGCTCCACAATGCCGATCAAGCTAACCCGGTGGAAGCGCCTGGCTGAAGACCAGGAGGGCTCGGTTCGACACCGAGGGTCGGCACCATTGCCCCAACCGCAACGGAGCGGTGGCCGACCTGTACCCGGCCGAGCACGGTTCGACTCCGTGTTGGGGCTCCAGACGGCGGCATGCGGTAACGGTGAGCCGGGCAGCCCTTCAAGCTGTCGGTGCCGGTTCAACTCCGGCTGCCGCCTCCACTCCTCGCGTGGTGCAACGGAAAGCACATGAGCGTCCGAAGCTCAGAATGGCCGTTCGACTCGGCCCGTGAGGACCACCCCCTCGTACGCTAATGCACGAGACCGCTGGGCTACGAACCCGGAAGCGGAGGTTGGAATCCTCCCGAGGGGACCATCTCGCAGAACGCACCCCGCTTTGTCCAACGCACAAGACGCTCCGGTCCTAACGGAGAGACGGAGGTTGAACTCCTCCAGCGGGGGCCATCGACCGACGCGAGCGATGGACGCTCCCCCGCCTTCTAAGCGGGCGCTTCGGGGTTCGACTCCCCGGTCGGTCACCAACCTGACGTAGCTCAACGGTCGAGCAGGCGCCTTATAAGCGCCTGATGCCGGTTCGACTCCGGACGTCAGGACCAATGGAGAGGAAAGGACGAGCAGGGAGTCCAGCGCACTGCTAACGCGCCGAGGCCTTGACGCCACGAC
>Ga0302323_100001185_pt1 | contig 21148 bp, 15 predicted proteins | sample Fen_T0_3_FD_201950 | JGI IMG/M metagenome (GOLD analysis project Ga0302323, IMG submission 201950) | Peat permafrost microbial communities from Stordalen Mire near Abisko, Sweden - Fen_T0_3 | ecosystem: Environmental > Terrestrial > Soil > Wetlands > Permafrost | place: Sweden: Abisko... | reverse complement strand
ACTACCAAGGCTGGGATCTGCACCCCGCTCAGCTCCCCGTGCGCTACGCGACCTGTTACGCCTTCTTCCTCGAAGGGCTGACTAGCGCTGGCGAACGACTGAAGAACTTCATCGAAAAGGCCGCGCAGGCGACGCTCGTCGGTGAAGTTTTCGATGACGCCGCTACCGGTCAAGGCCTGCTCAATTACTTCCTGCGCGCTCTGAACTGCGGCGCAATCGGCCTGAGCGACGTGGCACAAACAGGCCTGACTCCGGGTGAAGTCGAGCTGCGCTCGTTCGCAAAGATTTTGGCCGCGCGCAGGGCGCGTTTGACGACGGGCTAGGGTCTGCGCCGAATTGCTCGGGCAGCCGTAAACGTGCCCGTGCCCGTGCCCGATTCTGGAAGCCGAGCCCGACTTTCTTCGACATGAGAATGGGGGCGATCTCGATCCAGCCACGCACCCCACTTTCACGCTGGGTTCCCCGCCTTCGGCGATCGCGAAGCGCGTCGGACCGGGACGCCGAAGGCTGAGTGCGACGCGCGGGCGATCGTGACCATCAATCAAAAAGATCCCGGAGAAGTCGGGCACGGGCAGGGCTCACGATTGGTCAGATCTATCTCGTGGCGACCCGCGACGAGCGTCGCTCGAGCGTCGCTCGTCGTCCTCTTGCCACCGCAAATTATACTTCGTGCACGCCGTGCACGAAGTATAATTGCGGCGAGGGGCACCGTGCAGGGGCGCACGGCGGACCGCAAACGCCGGCACTGTGGCGCTACGAGCAGTACGCGGTAACCAAGAAGGCCGTCGTCGAGCGCCGTGAAGCCGCCCTCCACGCGGACCGCAAATTATGCTTCGTGCACGAAGTACAATTGCGGCGGCGAGGGGCACCTCCAGGCGCACTGGGTACACTTGGACGACACGCAGATCACCGACGTGGCGCCGCTCGCGAAGCTGGCAAACGAGGGTATCGGCAAATCAGGGCCTTTCAACCAAAATCACACAGCGATTCGACGTAATCCTTGGAACCGTCGCGCAGCCAGCCGTCGAGTTGCGCGACGTCTTTCAGCTGCTGGCCGCGCGGCCGCGGCACGCAAAAGAACTCCACGGAAACGTCGGGCAGTGTGCTCATGTCGCCCCACAACTTCTCGAACTGGGTGACCGGAAAGACGTCTTCCTGCGCATTGCCCCAGCGGCGCTTGACTTCTTTCAGCGTGATGTACGTTGGCAAGCGCTGCGCGAGGGCTCGCACACCGCGACGCACGGCGCGCTGATCGTGAAGATCCGCTCGAGACAAGCCAAAGTGGCCGAGCAGCAGATCGATGCTGATGAACGTCGTGAGAGAGTTGTAGTACGTGAGCTTGGCCTCGTCTTCTTCGCGTGGCAGCGCCAAGCCTTCGACGAGCCGCGGGCGCCCGCCGACGCGGGCGAGCCCGCCGCCGCGATCTTCCAGCCGCCGCTCCATGACCTCGACGCTCAAACAAGCGCCGCTCTGGATGTGACGGCCGAGCCAGCTCGGGTCCAGATCCGCGCCCAGCGTATCGATGTTGTGAAGCATCGCGTACTTGAGCTCGGGGCGGGCCTCGAGCAGGCGCGCGAGCGTGCCGTTCAGAAGCAGATTCGCGACTTCGTACCAATGGCCGACCGGATGCAGGCACTGCGCGGCAATGTTGTCGCGATAGTCACTGGCCTCGCCCACACGAACCGCCCAGTCGATCAATGCGGCGCGGCCGTCGTCACGCACCTTCTGCTTGCGCTCTTCGAGCTTCTGCTCCCGCAGCTCCGCCCAGGCGAAGCGCAGATCGCGCGCCGTTGGGACTAGCCTGAGGCCAATCGAGCGCCCCTCCGACAGAAACACCGAGTCGCCGAGGCCGTAGGCCTGCTCGCGCTCCAGCAAATTTGCAATCGGAACGTGAGTGAGATGACTGGTCGTGACGACGTGCAGCGGCGTGACGCCGAACTCTCGGCCGCGGCGGCGCGTCTTCGCCAAGTGAACCTCCAAGAACGTTCGAAAGCGGTCCCTCAGCTTTGCGAATGGGTAGATGGCCTTGACGGTGCCTGCGCCATGAGTCCAGCGCGAGCCGGCGCCGGCCGCCAGCGTGATCACGAAGACCTCGCCGCGTTCGAGGGCCGCTCGGCCGGCGCGCTCGCAGTCGGCGCCGAGCGCCTGAGGTTGCACCACGTCGGCCGGACGCACGTCTTCGATCGGCGTGTCGGCAGGTAGGCGATTCTTGGCCAGGCCAATGCGATCGCCCCGCAGATCACTACGGATGCGCTCGTGCTGCTCGGCATCGAAACCGTAGCGTTCGAGCAACGCCGGCAGCGAGTCCTCGTCGTCCGCCGCGCGCGCGGCGGGGAGCAGCCGGCCGAGCAAGAGCGGACCGATGCGCTCGGCTCGCGCACCGCGCAGATGTAGCATGGAGAAGCCGTCGAGCTCCCGTCGCCTGCGCTCGGAGAAGGACCGTGACCCCTCCTGCAACCAACGCGGCAACATGCACAGGTAATAGTCCGCGGATAACAGCGCGCTCGATCCTGTCAGCAGCTCCGCCGCGGTGCCCGAAGAATTGATGGCAAAGCGGTAGACCACCGGATCCATGGCGAACGGCAGGCTGGCCGCCAGCTCGTTCTTCCGGCGACGCATGATCTGGAGCATCTCTTGCTCGGCTTGGGCCTTCACCTTGGGATCGAAGATGAAGCCCATGCCGCCGCCGGACATCCCGCCGAGCATCCAAAATCCCCAAAAATCTTGGCCGAACTTGCTACGCGCATCGGCGATCAAGGACTCCGTATAGAAGTTGGAAACCCAGGGAATGATGGTAGCGAGCGGCCCCTCGAAGATGCGCGTCGTGAGCCGTCCCAACTCGCGCACGTCGCCAGCAGCCAACGCCTCGACCACGCTGTCGAAGGCGCGCAAGAGCTCCTGCCGCGCGTCCCAATCGCGCGTGGTACCGAGCAGAAAACGCTCGGTCACCATCTCGAGGATGGGTCCGACGTTGGCAGCCATGCCACCGTGCACGACGACCAGCGACGCCTCCAGCTTCCTGCGAGCCGCCTCGGAGATTCGGTCCTCGCCGAGAAGAGTATGACGAGGCAAGAGCCGTCCCGTGCTCGATCCGAACTCGACATCGCCGTCTACCGCGCGGACGCCTTCAATGAGCTTGATGCCCGGCCAGACTCCCCCGCTGTCTTGCCAGCCGCCGCCGGAGCCGCCCAGCCATTCACCGAGAATGGCTCGACTTGCCACCATGCGTCGCTCCGACTCAGTCAGGCAACCGGTGAGAGACTCTATTTGGCCCGTCGCCCGCATGCACACGGCGATCAGCCCTCCGAGCAAGTTGGTGGAGACCGCGAGGCGACTCCCCTTCGGGATATCATTCACCTGACTCGCAAGCTCGATGCCACGATTGGGCCCGACGAGTTGCTCGAGCACGAGTGACAGCGGCTGACCCGACCCCTCGAGAGCCGCCGGCACGAGGCCCGAAGCGATCACCGCTGCCTTCAGTAACCCAAGGTAATCACTCGCGTAGTTGAAAACCTCCGAGGTTTCGCGCAGATCGGCGGCGGCGTCGAGATCGATACTGGCGAGCCTCAGCACCGGCTCGTCGATGATGCGCAAAAAGCAGGTGATGGGCGGCGCTGTCTGCTCGTCACGCTCGAACACCGCGAGATCGACGGAGACGTTGATCACCCGCGCGCCCTCGGGATAATCCATGCCCAAGAAGAAGATATCGCTCCAACCGCTGTGGGTCAGATCCATGCGTACCGGCGTGCGTTCCACGAGCACGGGGTAGACGCCGTCAGCGTCCGGAAGCTTGAGGTTGTCACGAACGCGCAAAGGATGATCGAGCGCGTGGCCAGTGCGAAACATCCAGCGGTTACCGCGCTGAGTACGCACCGAGCGTTGCACTTGCTCGGCCAGGAGGTGAAAACCGAGCCCGTGATAGGCGGCCGCGAGTGCGCTTGCCAATGGATCCGACAGGCCATTGCCGTCGGCGTGGGCCAGGAAGGCGTCGGTCGCTGCCGCGTAATGGCGATCGAGCAGCAGCTCCTGACCTTCATGCGGAATGCGCCCGGCGCGCGGTAGCTCGGGACGCACCGGAATCAGGTAACGATAGAGCGCGTAGGTCTGAAAGATGGCCCGGACGCGCTGGTAGAGGTTGTGACTGGTGTCACGTGCAAAGGCATCGAGCGAGCGCGCTGCCTGGCACAGTTCGAGAAAGCTGGCCGACGCAGCAAAGTCCTCCAGCACGCCGATGCGTGCCTCCTGAGAGGGATCGGTAATGGCCTGGAGGAGGCGGTGATTCAATGTGCGCCTCGCTTTTCTGGGGTGCGCGCCACTTCCTCCAACAACAATCGCAGCACCTCTTCGCGTCGGGGGCCGTACAACGCGAGCGCGAGCTGAGCGCGCAAGAGCCCGAACGGGCTCTCCAGGTCGATGCGCTGGCCGTCCACCTCGAGCGCCAGGTACTTTTCTCGGGCAGCGAGTAGCGCGAGCGACTCGGTCAAACCCAGCTTATCGCCGACAGCGAGCCTTCCCTCCTGCTCGCGCAAAATGTCGAACACCTGCGGAGTAAGCGCGTGTGTACCGAAAAGCGCGAGATAAGTTCCCTGGCGCAGCCCCGGGATGATGCAGCGCTCTTCTGCAACCGTGGGCGTTGGCTTCTCGAGCACGGTCTCGATGCTGTACAGGCGCGAAGCCGCTTTGACGCGCGAAGCGCCTATCACCCCGAAATACGGCAGCTGACTCTCTGCGTTGACCTGTACCGCCGACACCGCGCACTGCTCGCGCTCGGCGACCTCGACCAGCTGGTGGGTACACGAAGCGGCAGCGTGCGTGATGAAAACGTGATCACAGACTTGCACGATGAACGGCTCGCCGGCAATCCAGGCTTCGGCTCGCAAAATCGCGTCGCCGAAGCCGCGAGGTTCGGGTTGCTCGACGGCCACCAACGCTGCGCCAAACTGGGCGGAGAGCTCTTGGAATACACGCTGATTTTGCGGCGGGATGACCAGCGCCACCTGGGCGATTCCGGCCTGCAGCAGCTCTTCGATTTGCAGCGCAGCAACTCGGCTCGTGCCACCATCGCCCGTCGTGACGTGTTGAAGCGGGAGATCTCCGTGCAGCGGACGCCCCATCGGAATTATGGCTTTGCTGAGTCTCAAAGTTTCATCTCCAAGCTGAGGGGTCGCCGAGCCTACATTCCGGGGCCGCGATTTGTCCACCGAACCGCGAAGCAGGGCACGCTCGATCCATGGAAGATGGCGCGCGCGAGCGCGGCCCGGGTTGGGGCTCGGGGGCCGGAGGGGTCCAGATGGGATGAATCGGGTTCGGCACCCGTTGCGCCCATGAAAGCATCCAGGTCTCGAAAGAAGGAGAAGGCGGCTGAAGGCACGGCCCGTCACACCCCTTGCCTCTCGGGCTCAGTTGGATGGCCCGACCGACAAGGGTCGCGCCAGCGCCGGTCAGCAAAAAAGTTGGGCGACCTCTGCACATCGAAGTCTGGACGCACGGATATCGTCCTTCGACCCAGAGCAAGCAGAGTCCGGCGACCCGCGCAGGCGCGTCTTCTCGAGAATCGGGCCAAGCAAAAGCTACGGGAGACCAAGCTCATCACATAGCGGCCGCGTCGATGATGGCGGCCACGAATTGCTGCGACGCCTCCTGCGGCAGGTTGTGCCCAATGCCACCCGTGAGATTCCGATGCAGGTACTTGCCGGAGAACTTCGCGGCGTAGGCCGCGGGAGCCGGATGCGGCGCACCGTTGGCGTCGCCTTCGAGCGTGATCGTGGGCACGGCGACCGTTGGACCGGCGGCCAGCCGACTCTCGAGTGCATCGTGCTCCAGCTCGCCGGCAGCCAAGCCGAGGCGCCAGCGGTAGTTGTGGATGACGATGCTCACGTGATCCGGATTGTCGAGCGACGCGGCGCTGCGATCGAAGGTCTTATCGTCGAACGCCCACTTTGGCGACGCGATTTGCCAGATCAACCGGGCAAATTCGCGCCGGTGGGTGTCGTAGCCGGCGCGGCCGCGCTCGGTGGCGAAATAGTACTGATACCACCACTGGAGCTCGGCGGCCGGCGGGAGCGGCTTGCGATTGGCTTCGCGGTTGCCGATCAGATAGCCGCTCACCGACACGAGAGCATTGCAACGCTCTGGCGCGATTGCCGCGATGATGTTGGCGGTTCGAGCGCCCCAGTCGCACCCCGCCACAACCGCCTTTTCGATCTTGAGCGCATCCATCAATGCGATCGCGTCGAGAGCGAACACTGCCTGCTGCCCGTTGGGGACCGCGCTGTCCGAAAGAAACCGCGTCGAGCCGTGGCCGCGAAGATGAGGCACGATCACGCGATAGCCCTTGGCCGCGAGCAGCGGAGCGACCTCGACATAGGTGTGAATGTCGTAGGGCCACCCGTGCAGCAACAGCGCAACCGGGCCATCCGCAGGTCCGTCCTCCGCGTAACCCACATCGAGGACACCCGCGTTGACCTGCTTCAGCGACGCGAACGCGGTGGGTGCGCCGCTCGTAGTCGCTTGATTCGCGGTGGCGGGTCTCGCGCAGCCCACCGAGAGAAGGCCCTGGTGCCCAGCCGCCAGGGTCACCGCTGCCGTACCGACGAATCGACGACGTGATTGCTTGATTTCATCTGACATGGTGCATCTCTCTGTTGTTGGAATGAGTCGTTGTTGAGCAACGGCGGTTATGCGCCCAGCGCGTGAAGTCCAAGTCGTGCTTGTGCCCAGTGGCCACGTCCTTTCGCGCTCCGTTCAGCCGAAGCCCGCGCGGAGCTCGGTGAAGCTCTGCCTTGGATGCACCACGAGGCAGTCGTCGATTCTGTCGACGACTTCACTAGACAGCGACTGCACAGGCCGTGCCGCACTCGTTCCGGCAGTGTTCCGACGCGCGTGCGAGTGCCGGTGACGAATCCACTGCCAAGTCTGGCGGCCAATGGTCAGACCTCGTTCCGTACCGAGGAGCAACCAAGCTATCGATAGGCACGATTTGCGCCGCGGCGCATGGTGCGCGCTACCAAGGACGCCTCCCGGCTGGGCGCCGAGTCAGGGCCTGGCGCCGCGGCAGCGTATTCGAGCGCGCAAGCTCCGTGTCTCCGACGAGTTGGACCGAGCAACATCGCCGCGGCACCGTTGCGAGGGGCTCATCCAAGTTGCGCCCACCCTCTGCGCACGCGTCGCGCAGGCCATTGCCTGCTGCAGGGCTCAGAGCGCCCGCCGTGGCCCCTCCAGCTGCTCGACGCCATCGAACCGCGAGCCCTCCGCGAAGCGTATCAGCCGTACTGCTCGTCCGTGCGCATGGGCTCGAGCAGCTTCGAGCAAGCCGAAGAAAGGCGTCCCGCGCGTACGACTGGGCCTCGGGTCAACGGAGCTCTAGGGCCTGTCCCCGAATTCAGGTCCTCCCGTAAACGTGCCCGTCTCAGCACTCGTCACATCTCTGACTTGCGAAGGCCTGCGGGAATCCATCGCCTCGGGGGCGCTCGCCTCGGGGGCGCTCTTCGCCGCCGAAATGGTACTTCGTGCACGAAGTACCATTTCGCTTCGTGTGCGCCCCTCGTCACCGAAATGGTACTTCGTGCACGAAACAACATTTCTGGTCGGAAAAGGACTACGAGCGCCTCTCCACGCGGGTCGCCCACGCGAAAAGATGTAACCAGTCATGAGACGGGCATGTTTACGGTTACCCCAGGAATTCAGGGACACGCCCTAGGTGTCCGTCGCTTCCTCTCGACCGGAAGCGGCGCCTCGTCTTGGCTGGCCTTCAGCCTGATTCGGAACAATTAGGATTGACTAATCAATTAGCGGGAGCTAATTCATTAGAGATGGAAGCCGCGGCCCTCGACACCGTGATGCGCGCTCTCGCAGATCCCACCCGGCGTGCCGTTTTCGAACGGGTCTCTCACTCGCAGGAGATCAACGTGCTCGAGCTGACGCGGGGCAGTGGCGTGACTCAGGGCGCCATCTCCCAGCACCTCAAGGCGTTGAAGCAAGCCGGGCTGGTGAGCGAACGCCCCGAGGGTCGCAATGTCTACTACCGCGCTCAACCCGGCGGGCTCGAACCGCTCGTCGATTGGATGAACCACTACGGCGCCTTCTGGCGCGAGCGCTTCGCCGACCTGCGCAAGGTCTTGAAGGAAATCGATCCATGAACCATGCCGCATTGAAGTCCGCCACTCAAGACATCGTGGTCGAAGAAGTCTTTCCGCACGAGCCGGCGACCATTTGGAAGACGTTGAGCACCGGCGACCTGATCGGACGCTGGCTGATGAAACCGACGGGATTCGAGCCAATCGCGGGCAAGCCCTTCACCTTCCAAACTACGCCGGCCGGGCAATGGGACGGCGTCATTCACTGCCGGGTGTTGGAAGCGGTACCGAACGAACGGCTCGTGTATTCCTGGCAAGGCGGGCACGAATCGAACGCGGGTTACGGTTCGCCGCTCAATACGGTCGTTACCTTGACCTTGGAAAAAGCGCAGCACGGGACGCTTCTTCGACTCATCCATTCCGGCTTCGCGACGCCGAGGAACGATTCGGCGCTCGAAGTGATGGGCAAGGGTTGGAAGAAGATCATGACAACCATCGCAACCATCGCCGACGAACAGAGCTGACTGATTCGGCTTTGAATCAGCTCTCGACATCACGTCACGGAGCAAGAGCTGCCGAGCGCGCGGGGTGTTCGATCAATGTCGAGTCCGTGAATGATGGTCGGCGAATGAGCCGCGCAGTTCCGGACAATGGTCCGCAACATCTTGTACTCGTTGAGATCACGCGCTACGCTTGGCGCATGGTCGCGGTCGATGCGCTTTACCTAGAGCACGCGCCTGCGATCACGGCGTCGCTCGCGCGCTCGTTTGGCGCGCGTCGCCTCGACCTTATCGAGGCCGCCGTCCAAGAGGCTTTCGTCTCCGCGATGGAGAGCTGGGGGGCGGAGGTCCCTGAGCGTCCCGGCGCGTGGCTGCAAGTCGCAGCACGGCGGCGCGTGATCGATGCCATCCGACGCGCAACGTGGATCGCACCCAGTGAAGCGCTCGATCAACTCGAGGCGCCCGCCCCGGTGCCCGATCGCGACGAAGATCTGTTGAAGATGATGTTCGTTTGCTGTCATCCGAGGATCCCACTCGAGAGCGCACTCGCGCTCGCGTTGCGCACACTTTGCGGCTTTCCAGTGCCGGCCCTGAGTCGCGCGTTGCGACTCGACGAGGCCGCCGTAGAGAAGCGCCTGACGCGCGCGCGCCAGGTGTTGCGGGAGGAGCACGTCGAGCTCGAGATCGATGGCGCGCCCGACAGCGAGCTCGCCGTGCGCCTCGATGGCGTCCTTCGCACGCTCTACGTGTTGTTCCTCGAGGGCTACAGCGCTCACGCCGGTGACACGCAGATCGACGAGGATTTGTGCCGCACTGCGATCCGCCTGAACGGGCTGCTGCTAGCGAGTCGGTTCGCGATGCCCCGCGGCCACGCGCTGCACGCTTTGTTCTTACTACAGACCGCTCGGCTTGCCTCGCGCGTCGACGCGGCCGGCAACCTGATCCCCCTGGACCGTCAAGATCGAGCGCGATGGGACCGCGCGATGATGGCCGAGGGGTTCGAACATCTCGGGCGCGCCTCCACGGGAGATGTCGTGTCACCGTTTCATCTCGAGGCCGCGATCGCGGCGTGCCACGCGCTCGCATCCACCTACGCCGCGACGGATTGGCCACAGATCGTCGCCCTTTACGACCAGCTGCTCGCGCTCACTCCATCACCGATCATCGCGCTGCAACGCGCAATCGCGGTCGGGCGGGCCGAAGGAGCGCGCGCCGGGTTGCGCGCGCTCCAGGGCCTGGTCGGAAACGACCGTCTCAAGGAAGATCCGGTGGTCGCCGCCGCGATCGCCGAGCTCCAAGCCCAGCGAGGCGATGTTCGCGCCGCGCGCACGGCGTATCGTCGTGCCCTCGAGCTCGCGGGCACGGCACCCGAGCGCCGCTTTCTCGAGGAGCGTCTCGCGGCGCTGTGACGTTGCCGACTCCTGACACGGGAGCTCGACTACGGCTTCGGAAACGCCCCGAGCATCCTCACCTCGGTCGCGCCGCCCACCTCCACGTGCGGTGATTCCCCGGCGATCGCGCACGCCTCGTCGATGTCGTTGACGCGTACGAGGAAGAAGCCGAGCACCGCCTCGCGCCCTTCCGCGAACGGACCGTCGATGACGAGGCCCGCCCCCTTGCGGCGCACGGTCTTTCCGCTCTGCGCGAGCGCCTCGACGCCCGCGTATACCCCGCGGCGCTTGAGGTCCGCGGCCCAGTCGACGAGCTGTTGGAACAGCGCCTTCGCTCGACCATCAGCCGCGAGCTGCGCCCAATCGACGCCCTCGTCGCGAAAGATCAACATCGCGGTCTGCCGCGTGTCCGTGTCCGTGTCCGTGTCCGTGCTGTGGCTGATGTTGGTGGCCATTGCGCGCTCCTCAAGCTGCCTTCGGGTAAGGCGTGCCGGTGCCGGTCATCATATAGCTCGCTAGGCTGCGCAGGAAGTAGTCCCACCCCGCGATGCTTCGTTCGTAAACCTCATTCTTGGTTGGGTAACCCGAGTGGACCAAGTGGACCCGCGTTTCGGTCGAAGTCTCAGCAAGCTCGATCGCGAGCGTGGTGCCGACCCAGTCGGGGTTGTTCTCGTGTGCGATGCACGTCATCACGATGCCGCGTTCGTCGCAACGGTCCATCCGGAGCGTGACCGAGCGCGTCTCGCTTGGCTGGGGGAACCGAAACGTCGCTTGCGTGCCGTCGAAGTCGGCGTCCTGCGCCAACCAGGCGCGGTAGCCAGCCTCGCTGGAGATGGCGGTGCAAACGCGGGCGAGCGGCGCGGCGATGTCGATGGTGTTTTCGATGGTGAACATGGTTGTTGTCCTTTCACGGGGACGTCGAACGAGTCGTTCGTTTCAGGACAACGAGTCGTAAGATGATGAAATTCCACGACTTCGACTCGCTCCGGATGACTTGATTCGCGCGTTCCTCGCGAAATGTGTTGTCGCTGTCTGAGCAGCCGACCGTCCGCAGTACTGGTGCGGATTACACCACGGCCTTCGGTCTTCGGGGCAGACGTCAGCTACGGACGGCGGGCGCAACGGACGCCCAACCGATATTCGACCCGCACTCGCTGCCGAGGTCCCATCGAGATCTTCAGGTCCACGTCCGACCAGCGGAGCCCGCGGAGTTCCGAGGCGCGCAGCCGAGTGAAAGCCGCGAGCTCGAAGGCCAGCCGGCCCTCTGCGTTGGTGACGCTGAGGATGGCCTCCAGGTCGTCACGCCGCATCGGGCGGGGCACTTTGCGCCCGACCTTCGGAAGTGGCGGCAGTACCGGCATGGCGTTGAGCATGCCGGCGCGGACCGCGCTCCGAAGGACTGAGCGCAGCACCGTTTGGATCTTGCCGCGGGTCGACGACGCAAGCTCGTCGGCCACGAGATCGACGTCGAGCCTCGTGAGCGCATTGCCGTCGACTTTCGTCGAGCGGCATGCCGCCGAAGCACGGCATGAGCAGCACGGGCGGGCTACGCGAACCGCATCGTGGCTATCTCCTGCTTGGCCGGTCAAAGGTATCACGGGGTCGCGCTCCGTCGTCCTCCACGTGACTCTGTGCACGGTTTTCCGAAGGACCGCGCCAGCGATCTGGGCGGCAAAGGTCGCTTCTTTAGCTTGGCGAACAGCTTATTCGCTGCGCCGACGCTTGCCCTTTAGAATGACCGTATGCGGGCATTGTTCATTGCCGCCGGTGGACGGAAAGTCGTGGCATTTTTGCTTTGGTCGCTCGTCTGCGAGCGCCACCGACGTCAGTGCCAGAGAGACAATCCAGCGCGGGATCGCCCCAAGGGAGTCTAGAATCGTGCCCGTGAAAACGTTCGACATTGAAAACGACGCCGGTGTGGCGCCAAGTGTGCTCTCGGGCGGAGGGGAGATGGGCGCGCTCATGCGAGCCATAGACTGGAGCAAGACCGCCGTAGGTCCGGTCGACGGCTGGCCGCAGAGCCTATGTACGGCGCTGAGCATTCTGTTGGACACCGGTTTCCCGATGTACATCGCATGGGGTCCAGACTTCACGCAGTTCTACAACGACGGCTACCGCCCGATCCTGGGTTCGACGAAGCACCCCGCGGCGATGGGGACTAGCACGCGCGAAACGTTTGCGGAGATTTGGGACATCATCGGGCCGATGTTCGAGGGCGTGATGGCAGGGACGCCCGTCTTCGTGAAAGATTTTCATCTGCCGCTGGATCGACACGGGTTCACTGAGGAGTGCTACTTCGTCTTCTCGTACAGCCCGATCCGAGAAGAAACGCGTCGCGTAGGCGGCGTCCTGGTCACGGTGACGGAGACGACGGACCGCGTGCTCGGGGCGCGGCGGCTGGTCACGCTCCAGGACCTGGTTGCGAAAACACACCATAGCGCGACGCCGCGCCACGCCGCCGAAACCGCGTGCAGTGTGCTTTCGCAAAACGCGGCCGATATTCCGTTCGCACTCCTGTACCTGTTCGACGATGACGGCAAACGGGCCGTGCTCGGAGGCGCCGTGCGGGTCGCGCCCAGTTCTTCGCTGAGCCTCAGCAGCATCGATCTTACCGTGACGGCCCTTCCTTGGCCGCTATCCGCGCTGCGGACGATGAGCGAGGCCCAAGTGATAGCCATTCCGCCTGGCAGTGAAGCCCTGGGTGGGGCCGGGACCAAAGCGCCGACGAAGCTGTACGCGGTCCCCATCTTCGCATCCGGCGCGGACAGCCCGAGTGGCATCTTGCTTTCTGCGCTGAGTCCCTACCTGTTGTGCGATGCGAACTACAAGAGTTTCCTCGAGCTGGTGGCAGGTCACATCGGCGCTGCGATCGCCAACGCTCGAGCGCTCGAAGAGGCCAAGGCGCGTGCAGAAGCGCTGGCCGAGCTCGATCGTGCCAAGACCGTCTTCTTCAGCAACGTCAGCCACGAATTCCGAACGCCGCTGACTTTGATGCTTGCGCCCCTCGATGACATGCGGAACTTGCCCCGGGATGCGCCGGTCGACCCGGTAGCCGTGGAGCTGGTGCATCGCAATGCGCTCCGGCTCCTCAAGCTCGTCAATACCCTGCTCGCGTTCTCGAGAATCGAGGCAGGCCGTCAGGAAGCGACTTACGACGCGATCGACCTGTCGGCGTTCACCGCGGAGCTTGCTAGCTCCTTTCGCGCGGCGATCGAGAGAGCGGGCCTGTCCTTTGTCGTCGACTGCCTGCCTTCCGCGGAGCCCATCTATGTCGATCGCGACATGTGGGAGAAAATTGTCCTCAATCTGCTTTCGAATGCCTTCAAGTTCACCTTTACCGGTTCCATTACGGTGCATTTCCAGCTCGTCGATGGGCAAGCGCAGCTCGACGTCACCGACACTGGCACCGGCATCGCGGAAGAAGAAGTCCCCCGGTTATTCGAACGCTTTCATCGCATCCAAGGTGTGCGATCCCGAAGCCACGAGGGCTCCGGGATCGGACTCGCTCTGGTGCAGGAGCTGGTACGTCTACACGGGGGCAATGTGACCGTGACGAGCACGCTCGGCGGGGGCACGAACTTTTGCGTGCGGATACCCCGCGGCTCTGCGCACCTTCCTGCCGCTCGCGTCGGCGGCGCTCGATCGCTCTCGTCAACCACGGGCGGAGCCGAGGCGTACGTGCAGGAAGCCCTGCGCTGGAGTGCTCCCCCGGGCACCAATGACGACCTTGTCCGCCTAGATCGCGAGCTGGGGAAACGAAAATCAGATCGGCGAGAGCGCATCGTCGTAGCGGATGACAACGCGGACATGCGCGATTATGTCTCGCGTCTATTGAGAGAGCGCTGGGAGGTCGAGGCAGTAGCAGACGGGGCTGCGGCGCTCGCCAGTCTGCAGAAGGAGCCCGCAGCACTGGTCCTGACCGACGTAATGATGCCAATCATGGATGGGTTCTCTCTCGTCCGGGCGATGCGCAGCGACGCGCGCCTGCGTGCAGTGCCGGCAATATTTCTGTCCGCCCGTGCCGGTGAGGAGGATGCGGCAACCGGGCTCGCGGTGGGCGCGAACGACTACATTGCAAAGCCGTTTTCTGCTCGAGAGCTGTTGGTGCGCGTGGCTTCGTGTCTCGCTACGGCGCGGGTCTCTCGGGAGGTCAGTGAGATAGAAGCCGCGCAGCGGGCGGCGCTATATCGGCATTTCATGCAAGCCCCATTTCCGATCGCCGTCTTCCGTGGTGCAAGGCATCTCGTCGAGCTGGCCAATCCGCAAACGCTCGCCGCATGGGGCAAAGACGCGGAGATTATTGGGCTACCCTTGGAAGAGGCGGTGCCCGAGCTACGCGATCAGCCATTCCTCGGGTACCTCGACCAGGTATTCCGCAGTGGAGAGACGTACGAAGGGCGTGAGGAGCTGGCCGTGCTGCCCACCGGGCCGGGGGGAAAGCTCCAGGAAATTTATTGCAACTTCGTCTACGCGCCGTTGCGCGATGGCACCGGAGCTATCGAAGGTATTCTGCTGAGCGCGTTCGTTGTCACCGAGCAGGTGTTGGCCCGCCAGGAACTAGAGCGTGTGCTGTCGCGAGCGGAAGAGAGCGGAGAGCGTGCAGCCAAGCTTGCCTTGGAGCTTTCGGCGACTACGCAGCGCCTGCATGCGGCTCAGCGCGCGGCAAGGGTGGGAACGTTCGACTGGGACGTCGTAAATGCCAAACTGACCTGGTCGCCGGAGATTTACTCCCTCATGGGCATCGCGGTGGGCTCGCTCGAGGCCACCGCGGATGCGTGGATCGAGGCCTTGCTGGAAGAGGACCGGGAGGCGAGCCTGCTTGCGTTTCGCGACGCGACTGCGGCCCTGAATCCAACGATGGAGGTCGAAGTTCGGCTGCGACAGCCGGAAGGTGGCGGGAGGTGGGTTCGCGTATCGACCCAGCTCAATTACGGGAATGACGGTTCTGTGCGGCATGCACTCGGGGCTGTCGTCGACATTCAATCGCTCAAGGAGGCAGCCGCCGAACGCTCGCGCGCCCTCGCAGAGCTAGAACGTGCGAACCGAGCTAAAGACGAATTTCTTGCGACGATGAGCCACGAGCTGCGCACTCCTCTCAATGCCATCGTGGGCTGGTCGAATTTGCTGCGCACCGGAGCAGTGGAGTCATCCCAAGTCCCAAAGGCTCTTGAGACCATCGAGCGCAATGCACGCATCCAATCCCGACTGATCGAGGACATGCTCGATCTGGCGCGGATCGAGCAGGGCAAGCTCGTGCTATCCGTTGGCCCGACGGAAATAATCCGCGTGGTGGAAGCCGCTATCGACGCGGTGCGGCCAGCTGCTGACGCGAAGGGCGTGAGGTTGCAGCCGGTGCTCGACTCGCACGCGACCGTGATCGGTGACGCCGACCGTCTGCAGCAGGTCGCTTGGAACCTGCTGTCCAATGCGATCAAGTTCACACCGCGCGGGGGTCGGGTCCAGATTCGGGTTCGGCGGGAGCCGTCTTATGTCGAGTTGGTGGTTGCTGACGACGGTCAGGGCATTGCAGGGGATTTTCTGCCGTATGTTTTCGATCGCTTTCGCCAAGCCGACGGCAAGATTTCCAGGAAGGCAGGGGGCCTCGGTTTGGGCTTGGCGATCGTCAGAGCAATCGTCCAGCTCCATGGCGGTACAGTGAACGCGCAAAGCGACGGCGTCGGGGCCGGCGCAACATTTAGCGTTCGAATCCCCATGGCACCATTGCGCACGAGCTCTGCAGGCTCGGGCAGCGATCGCGACACGCCTGCGGCCGCGCCGACTTTCGAATGCCCCCCCGCCTTATCTGGCCTCCATGTCCTCGTGGTCGACGACGAACCCGAGACCCGGGACTTGCTGAGGTACGTGCTGGAGCAGTGCAATACGCGAGTCAGCGAGGCAGCGGGGGCCACCGAGGCCCTAAGCCAGCTGAGCCTCGGGGGAATCGACTTATTGGTGAGCGACATCGGCATGCCGGAGATCGACGGCTACGAATTCATCCGCCGCGTTCGAACGCTTGGTGATGAGGGCGCACGCATTCCGGCCATTGCACTGACGGCATATGCACGGACTGAAGATCGCACCCAGGCGCTCCGTGCTGGGTTCGACATGCATCTGACCAAACCGGTCGAACCAAGCGAGCTGCTCGTCGTAATTGGCACGCTCATCGAGGGGGTCCGGCGTCGAGTTCGTTAGAGCGAGCACGAGACGACAAGGCGCGACATTCAAAACCGGACATCATGACCTCGGGCAGGCGCGCGCGCGTTCTGCCCCGTTCGTCCAACAGGAGAAAGTCGCAGGGCTGCGTGCGCTGCTCGTGAATCGCGTCCCAAAGGTCCATGCGCTCATCTGCTCGGCTCCGCGCCCTGAGCACGCGCGCTATTTGGCGGGGCAGCTCAGCCGTTCGAGATCGCGCGGCGACTCAGCGCACGCTCCCGCGTTGCACCTCAGGCCTTGCCGACAAAGTTGGGCTTGGGCGTCGCAACTTTCGCCGAGGGCGCGGGGCTGGGCGCAGATGGCTTGGGCGCAGTCGGCGGCGGTGCAGAGGCACTCCAGGTTCGGCAGGCAGGGGCTGACTTGGCGGCCGAAAGCCGTGGAGCGAACGCAGTGCGTGCCCGCGGGCAGCACCTGGCCGGTCGAGCCGCTGGCGCTGCATACGCCCGCATCGCACTCGAGATTCTTGCCGCACACTTCGCTCCTGTCATTGCAGGATTGGCCTGCAGCGCGGGTCAATTGGCAGGTACCGAGGTCGCAGGGGGGCGCCGCGCAGATGCAATCGAGGCCATCGGCGCAGCTCGCCGCGCCGTGATCGGAGCTGCTGAAGTCGCACTCGGCGCCGACCTGGCCGCGCAAGTAGCAGATGTCGGCCGGCAAATTGTCGTAACCAAATATTTGGCAATACGCTCCCTTCACGCAGAAGGTAAAACCGCAGGTTTGACCGACCTCGACTAGGGGGACGCAAGTGCCGGTGGGGCGACCATTGCAAGTGCCACCGTCGACGCACAGACCGATTTGACCGAACGTCGGCAGGCAAGGTTGACCGATTGCGGGCACCACCTGGCAGGTGCCGTCCATGGGCTGGTGCGCGTCGTCCTGCGCGATTGCGGTCTGGCAAGCGAGGCCGGCGGCGCATTTCGTGTCACGCGTACAGGCAGTACCTATGCCTGGCAGTGGAACGCACGCGCCCATGCTGCACGTGCGTTCCGCGGGGCACTGCAAGTTGCGACACGGATCCAGTCCGGAAAGCGGGCGGTCCGTGCAGGTACCGCCAGCGCACTCTTGCGTGGAGGGACAGACCTGCTGCGCCGTGCACGCGCCGTGCGATGGCGCCACGTCCACGCACGTTCCGCACGTGGCTCCGAACGCAGGCACGACGCCACCGTTGCAGCGGCCCGATTGGCATTGCACGTCGAATGCGCATTGAGCGCCCTTCACTCGGGCGCCCATCACCTGACTGCAGGCAGGCCCTGAATCGACCGCCAGAGCTTCGCAGGCTTGAGTCTTCCAAGCGGCAGTACACGCGACCACTTGCTCGACGCTCCACCCGCTACCGTCCGCGAAAAGGATATCGGGGCAGGCGTCGATCGGGCTTTCGCACGGGCGAAACAGGGGCGCTCCGCATTCGCGAATGCGCGTGCACACGGCGGTGAAGTAATCGCGGCATGCCTCGGCCGCCGTGGCATTGGTGGAGCCGCCGAACGCCGCGCCGCCCGCGCTCGTCACTTGTCCAGCAAAGCCAGAGCCACCCCCAGCGCTGGCCGATCGGCCGCCAGCACTCGTTTGCCCCGCGCCAGCGGCGAAAGGGGTGCTCTGGGAACCCCCGCCGCAACCGACGGCAACAAACGTGACGCCCATCGTGCTCACGAAAGCGAACTGCCACCGCCTCAATGACCCCCGAACCATCACCATCCGATCATGCTATCACGCCCCCGACCGTGCTCGCGGTGCTTACTCGTCGGACGATGTGCGCTTCGGCCCGGCAGCGAGGACTCGGCGGGGCGCGTAGGCGAAACAATCGGGGGGCGGTCGGCACTCCAGCTGGTTCCCGAACCCATCTCAGCGCCGCGGAGCCGTTCGAGCGCCGAGCTCAACCCTTCAACTTCCGAAACGCGGACTATTGCCGCTCGCTCGATCGCCGTTGTGCGCCGCTTCGTCACGTCGCTCGGGTTTTTCACGCCCACCGCGGCGCTCGATCTTTTTGCACCGGCGTAGTCCACCGTGGAGCAAGTGCGCGTCAGCTCTTCATTACGCGCCGTAGGCTCGGGCAACGGCGCGCCGCTCGCCTTCAGGGGCGTTCGTCTGCTCCAGCTGCCCGCCCACGCTGTCGGACAACGCACACAACACGAAGAACAGTGCCTTCGCGAACATCGACCGCTCTTGGTGTGTGAGCTCCAATGCGCGCTCGAGGGAAAGCCCCGAGCCCCGCGCTAAGGTCGTGACGGTCAGCCAACATTCGGCCACATCCAAATCAGCCGGCGCGAATGGAGGCGCCAGGCGAACGATGTCGAAAGCTTTGGCCAGGTCATCCACACCCGAGCGAAAGACGAGCGCCTCGGTAGCGGCGAGCACTCGGAGCCAGACTTCAGCGCTGACGGTCATGGGCGAAGAAGCTGCGTCCGGCGGCAGGTTTATCAAGGCTGATCCGAGTGTCATAGCGATGTGCGCCCATTCGAGCGATCGCTGCCTCCAACCGTGCCCAACGCGCTGGCTCCGCGCCCTCCAGCCGCCGCTTTCTTGCCGCCGCTTTCTTCGCTTCAGTCGGCACGGCCTTCCGCATTGCGGGCCGTCAATCGCGCGGGCCTCGAGGCGACACAGACGCCGGGCGCCGCATCGCGCTGATGGAGCATGCGTCGATTGCGGCCAGCGAGCCAAGAGCCAAACAACATCGCGACGCCGAGCTTGTTCCAGTCCATCGACGGAAGCCTGCCGCGATCACTGCGGCTTATTTGTCGAAGTTGCTCGGGGCGGGGCAGGCTTGGTTGCAGGTGAAGAACTGACCGGTGCAGCTGTCGTTCTTGACGCAGCCTGGATGATTGTTGAAGTAATTCGGGTAACCGGCGGTTAACTCGGAGCACACCGCGCAGCCACCGCCGCGGCAGCCGTCCCAGGCACCGGTCGTGCCGCTGCACTGGGCAAGGTCTTTGTCGGCGTCGGTGGGGGCGGGGCAAGCTTGGTTGCAAGTGAAGAACTGACCGGCGCAGGTGTCGTTCTCGGTGCAACTCGGGTGGTTCTGGAGGTATCGGGGATAGCTTGCGAGTTTCTCGACACACACCGAGCAGCCGCTGCCGCGGCAGCCGTCCCAGCCCCCCGTTGAACCGTCACAGGAGTTGACGACGCAGCTGCCGTCCTGGCAGATCTGGGTCCCGCAATTGCTGGCGCTCCCCCACGTGCCGCTGACCGTACAGGTCTGCACGCCATTGCCCGAGCACTGCTTGGCTCCAGGCGTGCAGCTGCCGATGCAGGCGCCGTTCACGCAGGCCTGATTGTTACAGGTGTTGGGGCCGCCCCAGGTACCGTTGGCCGTACAGATCTGTACGCCGTTGTTCGAACACTGCTTGGCGCCGGGTGTGCAGCTGCCAGTGCACGTGTCGCCCACGCAGGCTTGATTGACGCAGGCGCTCGCGCTGCTCCATGTTCCGCTGGAACCGCAGGTCTGCACGCCATTGTCCGAGCACTGCTTGCTGCCAGGCGTACATGCACCCGAGCAGCTTCCGTTGACGCAGGCCTGGCCGTTGCAGGTGACGGCCGTGCCCCAGGTGCCGCTCGACGTGCAGGTTTGGACGCCGTTGTTCGAACACTGCTTGGCGCCGGGCGCGCAGCTTCCCGTGCAGGAGCCCCCCAGGCACGCTTGGTTGGTACAGGCGCTGGCGCTCCCCCAGGTACCATTCGAGCCGCAGGTCTGAACCCCGTTGCCTGAGCACTGCTTGCTGCCTGGCGTGCACACGCCGCTGCAGTTACCAGCCACGCAGGCTTGATCGTTGCACTGGGTGGCCGTGCCCCAGGTGCCGCTCGACGAGCAGGTCTGCACTCCGTTGCCGGAGCAGCGCTTGAGTTGGGGTCCGCAGCTCCCGACGCAGGCACCCTCCACGCACGCCGTGTCGACGCAGGCTCCACCCTCCTGCCAGGCGGCCATCGCGTCGCACGTTAGGGGTACCTGGCCATTGCAGGCCTTGGCGTTCGGCAGGCAGGTCCCCGAGCAGGCGCCGCCGCTGCACAGCTTGTCGCAGGCGCTTTCGACCACCCAGCCGCCCATCGGGCTGCAGGTCGAAGGGACGAGGCCGTCGCATTTCTTGGTGCCCGGCGCGCAGCTCCCGACGCAGGCGCCCGCCACGCACGCCTGGTTTACGCAGGCTTCGCCCGTGCCATAGTGCCCGCTGGCGGTGCAGGTCTCTGCGCCGCCGGTGGTGCAGCGCTTGGTCTGCGGCGCGCATTCGCCAACGCAAGCGCCGTCGACACACGCCTGGTTTTGGCAGGTCTCGACCAGGGCCGCACCACTCGAGTCGGACGCGCACTCGAACACCGCAGGGCCATTGCAGAAGCGGTAGCCGGCGAGCCTTCCTGCGCAAAATTCGCTCGGTGGTTTGGCGACCACGACGTCCGTACCGCCAGCACCCGAACTCGTGCCCGCGCCAGCGCTGATGCTCGCGCCACCACTCAAATCCCCGCCGCCCACGCCCACGGAGGGGCCGGGGGACGAGCCACCCGCTGCGGTGTGGGCGCTTCCGGCTCGGCTTTCGCTGCCAGCCAGGGTGGAGAGCACCGACTCATCGCTGCCCCCGGCCGCGTGGCCACTCTGGAAATCACGGTGCGAGCCGCAGCCAGCGGCCCATGCCATCCCCACCAGCCAAACCGCACTTCGCTTCTCGTTGCGAGACATTCCCGGCCACTTCGTCAGGTCGCAAACTCGCGACCCGCGCATGTAAACACGAACCAGCGAGACGGTGTCACACCAAAATGCGAGCGCTCCTCTATTATGTATGGCCGCTTCGAGATATGTATGGCCGCTTCGAGATCGCGCTTCGATCTGCTCACAAGTAGCTGCTCACAAGTAGCTGCTCTCAAGTAGCTGCTCTCAAGTAGCTGCTCTCAAGTAGCTGCTCTCAAGTAGCTGCTCTCAAGTAGCTGCTCTCAAGTAGCTGCTCTCAAGTAGCTGCTCTCAAGTAGCTGCTCTCAAGTAGCTGCTCTC
>Ga0302323_100001184_pt1 | contig 21149 bp, 19 predicted proteins | sample Fen_T0_3_FD_201950 | JGI IMG/M metagenome (GOLD analysis project Ga0302323, IMG submission 201950) | Peat permafrost microbial communities from Stordalen Mire near Abisko, Sweden - Fen_T0_3 | ecosystem: Environmental > Terrestrial > Soil > Wetlands > Permafrost | place: Sweden: Abisko... | reverse complement strand
CGTCACCCTGAACTCCATCGGGGATGCTGTCATCTCCACCGATGCCGAAGCCCGTATCAAGCTCATGAATCCCGTGGCCGAGCAGCTCACCGGCTGGCCCCAGGCGGAAGCCGTGGGTCACCAGGTCGACGAGGTGTTTCAAATCATCAACCAGGAGACCCGTCGTCCCGCCGCCACGCCCATCATGGCCGCTCTCAAGCACGGCACCATCCAGGGGCTGGCCAACCACACCCTGCTCATCGCCCGCGATGGCACGGAATGCGCCATCGCCGACAGCTGCGCCCCCATCCGGGATGCCGAGGGCCTGGTGATTGGCGCCGTCCTGGTCTTCCGGGATGTCACCGAGGAATATGCGGCGCAGCAGGCGCTGCGGGATAGCAATGCGATGATCCAAACCATTCTCGGCACGATGGTGGATGGCATCATCACCATCCAGGCCGACAACGGTGTGGTCGAAAGGGTGAATCCCGCGGCCGAGCGGATGTTCGGGTATGCGGCGTCTCAGCTCATCGGCCAGAACTTCGACAAGCTGATCCCCGAGCTTGCTCAGGCTCAGGGCCATGGCACCTTGAATCTCTTCCGCACCAGCGAAGAGGCGCGTGCGATCGGGCTTGGCCGCGAGGTGGAGGGTCGGCGCCAGGATGGCCGCCTGTTCCCGCTGGAGATGGCCATCAGCGAGATGTACCTGGGTGGCAAGCGCTACTTCACCGGCGTCCTGCGTGACATCAGCACTCGCAAACAGACGGAAGCAGCCCTGGCAAAATCCGGAGCCTTGCAGCACGCCATTTTCGCCAGCGCCAATTTCTCGAGCATCGCCACCGATGCCACGGGCGTCATCCAGATCTTCAATGTGGGCGCCGAGCAGATGTTGGGGTACTCGGCGACCGAGGTGATGAACAGGATCACCCCCGCCGACATCTCCGATCCCAGGGAACTCATCGTGCGGGCCGAGGCGCTGAGCCTGGAACTGGCCACGCCGATCCAGCCAGGTTTCGAAGCCCTGGTGTTCAAGGCCTCCCGGGGCATCGAAGACATCTACGAGCTGACCTACATTCGCAAAGATGGCACCCGGTTCCCGGCGGTGGTGTCCGTGACGGCGCTGCGGGATGCCCAGAACACCATTATTGGTTATCTGTTGATCGGCACCGATAACACCGCCCGCAAACAGGCAGAGGAAGCCCTGATCCAGGCTGGCGCCTTGCAGAGTGCCATTTTCAACAGCGCCAATTTCTCGAGCATCGCGACCGACGCCAAGGGCGTCATCCAGATTTTCAATGTGGGCGCCGAGGAGATGTTGGGTTACTCGGCGGCCGAGGTGATGAACAAGAACACCCCCGCCGATTTCTCCGACCCCAAAGAAGTGATCGACCGGGCCGAAGCCTTGAGCCTGGAGTTGGAAACCGCCATCGCTCCGGGGTTCGAGGCGTTGGCTTTCAAGGCCTACCGCGGCATTGAGGACATCTACGAGTTGACCCTCATCCGCAAGGGCGGCACCCGGTTCCCGGCGGTGGTTTCGGTCACCGCCCTGCGGAATCAGCCAGGCGCCGTCATCGGTTACCTGTTGATCGCCACCGACAACAGCGCCCGCAAACGGGTCGAAGCTGAACGTGAGCTGCTGGATCAAGCCTTGAAGGATAAGAACACCGAGTTGGAGATGGCCATTTCCGTGGCCGACAAAGCCAACCTGGCCAAATCCGAGTTTCTTTCCAGCATGAGCCATGAGCTGCGCTCACCCCTCAATGCCATTCTCGGCTTCGCCCAGCTCATGGATTCCGCCTTCCCACCCGCCACGCCCTCGCAGAAGGCGAGCATCGACCGGATTCTGCACGCAGGTTGGTACTTGCTGGAACTCATCAACCAGATCCTGGATCTGGCCGTGATCGAATCGGGCAACATCTCGCTGTCCGAAGAGCCGGTGGCCTTGGCAGAGGTGATGTTCGACTGCCAGTCGATCTTCGAGCCGCAGGGACTCAAGCGTGGCATCAAGCTGACCTTCCCCACCTTCCCCACGCCCACCTTTGTGTTCGCGGATCGGGTCCGGTTGAAGCAGGTGCTCATCAATCTCCTCTCCAACGCCATCAAGTACAACCGGCCTGGGGGCTCCGTCGTGGTGGCGTGCACCCCCTCTGGCGAAGGGCGCGTCCGCATCAGCGTCACGGATACCGGCCAAGGTCTGGCGCCCGAAAAGGTCCGCCAACTCTTCCAGCCATTCAACCGCCTCGGTCAGGAACACGGCATCGAAGAGGGAACGGGCATCGGCCTGGTGATGAGCAAGCTGCTGGTCGAATTGATGGGCGGCGCCCTGGGGGTGGAGAGCACCGTGGGCGTGGGCAGCGTGTTCTGGTACGACCTGAACGGGGCCGAATCTCCCGCGCTCGTCGATGCCAAAGTGGACTCCAGGGTTGAACCACACGCCGTGGATAGGGCAGGTGCAGCCCTCCGCACCGTCCTTTGTGTCGAAGACAACCCGGCCAACCTGGATCTCATCGCGCAACTCATCGCCCGGCGCCCCAACCTGCGCCTGCTGAGCGCCCAGGACGCCGCCCTCGGCCTTGAGCTGGCCCGGGAGAATCAACCGGATGTCATCCTCATGGACATCAACCTGCCTGGCATGAGCGGCCTCCAGGCGCTGAAGATCCTGAAAATGACCACGGCCACCGAGCACATTCCCGTGGTGGCCATCAGTGCGAATGCCATGGTGGGCGATATCAAACTGGGCCTGGATGCGGGCTTCTTCAGGTACCTCACCAAGCCGATCAAAGTCCAGGCGTTCATGGCCGCACTCGACGAAGCCTTGGACCATGCCGAACTGAATCCTGCCCCGATTGAGTAAAGACTTGAGGTACACATGATTGGTCCGGCCGACATCCTTCTGGGGAAAATCCTGATCGTGGACGATCAGGAAGCCAATGTCGCCTTGCTTGAACAGATGCTGCTCGGGGCTGGGTATGGCCGCGTGTCCTCCACCATGGATCCCACCCAGGTGTGTGAGCTGCATCTCATCCATCACTACGATTTGATCCTGCTTGATCTGCAGATGCCGGGCATGGATGGCTTCCAGGTCATGGAAAACCTGAAGGAGATCGAAACAGGCGGCTATCTTCCGGTCCTGGTGATCACCGCTCAACCCAGTCACAAGCTGCGGGCACTGAAGGCCGGCGCCAAGGATTTCATCAGCAAACCCCTGGATCTGCCCGAGGTGCTGCTGCGGGTTCACAACATGCTCGAGGTGCGCCTGCTGCATCTGGAAACCAAGCGGTTGTGCGATCAGGTGCTGGCGGAACAGAAGGTGTCGGAGCGGCTCCTGCTCAATGTGCTGCCCGCCGCCATCGCTGAGCGCCTGAAGGATCGTCCGCAAGCCACGACCGGGGTCTTCACGGAGATCGTCACCGATAGCTATGCCGAGGTGACCGTCCTGTTCTCGGACATCATGGATTTCACCGTCTTTTCGGAAGGGGCCAGCGCCGACGTCCTGATGGGGGTGCTCGACGACATCTCGGCTCGATTGAGCGATGGCTCCGACGGTCAGGAGCTGGATCGCACCCAGACCATCGGGAATGCCTACCTGGCTTCCATCGGACTCACCGATGCCGTGGCGGACCACACGATCAAGACCGCCCACAAGGCCATGGATATCATCGAGGCCGTGGATCGGTTCAATGCGCGCAGCCGCTACAAGCTCAAGCTGCGGATCGGCCTCGACACCGGGGCGGAAGTCTCCAGCGTGGTCTGCAAGCGGAAAGTCACCTACGACCTGTAGCACCCCTCAACGCGTGGTCGAAGCGTCCACAGCCGCGATTCGCATCCTCACTGGCGCTAGCACTGGCGCTGGCGCTGGGCCTCAGTCGCCCTTGGCGGTCGTGCGGCTGCCGTTGATCAAGCCGTAGCTCTTGAGCTTCCGGTAGAGCGTGGCCGATCCGATCTTGAGCTGCTCGGCCGTGCGCGTCTGGTTCCCACCATTCAGGGACAGGGCCGCCAGGATGTATTCCTTCTCGACCTCATCCAGGGGCCGCACGGTTCCGTCGCTGGCCACGGGAACGGGGCAGGCATGCCGGATTTCTTCGGGCAGATCCTCCAGCTCCACCCGGGTGCCCGCGGTCAACGCCACGGCCCGCTCCATGGCGTTTTCCAGTTCGCGCACATTGCCTGGCCAGGCATAGCGAACGAGCTGGTCGGTGGCGCCGGGGGTAAGGCCCGAGACCTTGCGTTTCATCCAGTGCGCCGACCCGGCCAGCAAGATTCGGGCGAGGGGAAGGATGTCATCCCGGCGATCGCGCAGTGCGGGCACATGCAACTCCACCACCTTGAGCCGGTAGTAGAGATCCTGGCGAAACACCCCGCTGGCGACGCCCAGGGCCAGATCGCGGTTGGTGGCGGCGATGATGCGGACATCCACCTTCCGGTTTTTGTTCTCGCCGACGCGCCGGATCTCCCGCTCCTGGATCGCCCGCAGCAGCTTGACCTGCATGCCCGGTGACACCTCACCCACTTCATCCAGCAGCAGGGTGCCGCCGTTGGCGGATTCAAACAGGCCCGGCCGGTCGTGGGTCGCGCCCGTGAAGGCGCCACGGGCATGGCCGAACAGTTCGCTTTCGAGCAGGGTTTCCGTGATGGCACCGCAGTTGACCGGAATGAACGGCCCGGTCGCCCGGGTGGATTCCTCATGGACCAGCCGGGCGATGCGTTCCTTGCCGGCGCCACTCTCACCGGTGATGAGCACGGTGGAATCAACCTTGGCCACCCGCCGCGCGAGGTCCACCAGCCGCCGCATGGCGGGGCTCTTGGCCACGATTCCGAGCTGAGGTTCTTCCGCTTCGCCGACCACATGAATCAGGGTCTTGCGGTGCTCCTTGATTTTCCGCTCGGCGGCCTTCAGGGTTTCCGTGACGCGGTGGATCGAGATATCGAGGCTTTCCGCCAGCCGGGTCTTATCAAAGAAATACAGCTCTCCGGCCCGCTCCTCACCCCACTCCTCGCGGGTGCGGGCATAGAGGTGGCAGCCCGCATCGCCCTTGCCGTGGCAGCGGTCTTCGAGCACAAAAATATCCCTCCCGGCCGTTCGGCTGAGGTAGCCGCTGATGAGGCCGCAGATGGTCCAGCACATGGGCGCATTCGCCCGTCCGAAGTGCAGGAGATGCTGCTCTGCCTCATAGGAGGCCACGAGCATCATGCCCTCGCGGGAGAGGGGATCTTTGCTCTCCGACGACACGCCGAAGAGGCCGCTCATCATGTGAAGGCGCGTTCCGGCCTTGCGCCAATCCGAGTCGGTGTCCCACTTGAACTCGGCATGCAAGGCCTCGGCCATGCGCCAGCCATGGGCGAAGCCAAACTGGGTGAGCACGGTGCGGGCGGCGTTCAGACCGAAGTTCTCGACCAGGTACTTGCGCAGGAGCCCCATGGCCACGGCATCCAGCAGGATGGCGCGCTGCCCGGCGAAGCGAATGACTCCGCTCTCCGGATCCAATTCCAGGAGTTCCTTGTGGTCCAGATCCTCGGCGCGCATGGCTGGCCTTAATCCTTCGGACTGAAGGGGTGGGTCTTTCATCTTGATTGAATATACCACCTCAGTATCGAGGCTACATTTATTTAAAAGTTGATTTTGGGATTGTTAGTAAATGGCCTGAATTGTGCGCAGAAGGGCTCTAGATGAGGAGTCCTGCTTTGAGTTCTCGTGATGAAGCCATCCGAAGGGTCGCTTTTTGGGCCGCCATGCTGACCGGTGTCGCGTTGGTGAGCCTGCAGTTCGGATGCGCCCAACCCCAGGCCTCGGTTTCGACCGCAGGGTTTCCCCACGCCAGTCGACGGGTCGAACCCGTGATCGAGCCAGCGGCGAATCCGAGCCTTTCCACCGAGGCAGCCTCCAAGGAGGCGAAGGCCTCTCTTTATTGGACATCCCCCCGACCGGTCGAGAGGCCGATCAGCCGGGCCAATTCCCTGAACGTCCGATCTGAATGGAGCCGCAACACCAGGCTGGTTGAACTGAGCCGACTCACTGCCCAGGCAGCGGGCAAACCTCTGTTCACAGCCGACGTCGAAGCCGCCAAGTGATGGGCGGCATTCGCGTATTCGTGAGCGCAAAGGCGCCCATACAGAGCGACATCCGAAATCGACCGGCCCTTTTTCAATTGTTACTCAATCACCCCAAGAAGGAGAACGACATGAATCGAACCACAAGTGCACTGCATCGCTGGCTCGCCCCCATGGGAGCCCTGCTGTTGCTGTTTGCCGTCGGCTGTCACGGCGGCGACCCGGTGTTGGGCGGACCTGGTGATCCCCCGGTACTGCTGACCCGTCCCCAGGTCACCCTGACCTCACCGGTCACCACCATTCCCGGTCCCACCACCGGGGCCCCCGTCAACGCGGCCATCACCGCCGCCTTCACCACGGATATGGCCCCCGCCAGCATCACCGGGACCAGCTTCATGCTGAAGGGACCAGGCACGACGGCCGTCGCTGGCGCCGTGACCTACGCCAACCGCACCGCGACCTTCACGCCCACGGCCGTGCTGGCCTACAGCACGACCTACACCGCTACGATCACGACGGCGGTGACGGATACCGGGGGCTACGCCCTCAACGGCAATCAGGGCACGCTGCCCGCGGCCAGCAATTATGTGTGGACCTTCACGACCGGTGTCGCCCCCGATCTCACCCGTCCCCAGGTGACCCTCACGGTTCCTGTGACGACGATTCCGGGCCCGACGACAGGCGTGTTGGTCAATACGGCCATCACCGCCGCCTTCACCGAAGACATGCTGGCGGCCTCCATCAATGGCACCAGCTTCACCGTCACGGGCCCCGGCACCACCGCCGTCGCCGGTGCCGTGACCTACGCCACCCGCACCGCGACCTTCACGCCCACGGCTGTGCTGGCTTACAGCACCGTCTATACCGCCACCATCACCACGGCGGCCACCGATCTGGCGGGCAATCAGCTCGCCGGCAATCAGGGCGCGCTGCCCGCGGCCAGCAATTACAAATGGACCTTCACCACCGGTGTCGCACCCGATACGACCCGTCCCCGCGTGACCGTCACCCTGCCTGTCACCACGACCCCTGGCCCGACCTTGGCGGTACCCACCAACACGGCCATCACGGCCACATTCACTGAAAACATGGCTGCGGGCACGCTCACCATCGCCAGCTTCAATCTGACTGGACCTGGCATCACTCCCGTCACCGGTGGCGTGACCTACGCCAATCGCACTGCGGTCTTTACCCCCGCGGCGGCCCTGGTGGTCAACACGACCTATACGGCCACCATCACCACGGCGGCCACGGATCTGGCCGGCAATCAGCTCGCCGGCAACCAGGCTGCCCTGCCTGCCGCCAGCAACTACGTGTGGACGTTCACCACCGAGGCGGTTGTCACCAACCCGCCCAACATCACCCTGACCAATCCTGCGGACCTGGCCATCAACGTGCCGCTCAATGCCGCCGTCAATGCCACCTTCAGCAAAGCGATGAATCCCCTGACCCTCACCACCGTCACCTTCACTGTCCAGCCTTCCGGCCCGCCCTTGGGAACCGCGCTGCTTGGTTCCGTGACCTATGATGCGGTCACTCACATCGCGACCTTCACACCCTCCAGCCCGCTCATCCCCAACACGCAGTACACCGCCACTGTCACCACCGCCGCCAAAGACTTGGCTGGCGTGGCCCTGGCACCTGCGCTGCTGCCCAACCCCTGGACCTTCACCACCAGCAACAGCGGCATCGCGCCCGGTGGTGTGGTCCTCGGTTCAGCCGGAGTCAACGGCATCATGGCCACCTCCGCCATCACCAATACCGGCGCGGCCACGATGATCAACGGCAACGTCTCCCTGGAACCCGGCACGTCCAATGGGCTGCTGCCGGTGCAGGTGAACGGCACGATCCACATCAACGACACCGTGTCCCACCAGGCTGGCATCGACCTGCTGGTGGCCTACAACTTCGCCAAGAACCTGCCCCCTGGCACCACCGTCACAGCCGGTGCCGACATTGCCGCGGTCTACCCCTTGGGTATTCCTCCCGGAACCTATACCTCGGGCAGCACGATCCTGGTTTCGACCCCTCTGATCATGGATGCCGGTGGCAATGCCAACGCTGTCTGGGTCTTCCAGATCGGTTCTTCGCTGACCACCACGGCCAACATTTCCCTGGTGAACGGCGCCCAGGCCAAGAACATCTTCTGGGTGCCCACCCTGGACGCGACCATCGGCGTCGGCTCGACCTTCTACGGAACGATCGTGACGGGTCGCGATGCCACGGCCAAGACCGGTGCCGTGATCAACGGCCGAATCCTGGCCGGTGCCACCCTCGCCGGCACGATCGCCCTGGATACCAACACCGTCAACGTTCCTGCCCCTTGATGAGTTCCCCCCGACTTTCCACTTTTCTCTGGAGTTCTGTATGAAATGTTCAAAATTACCTGGAATGCTGAGCCTGGTAGCCCTCACGCTCATCGCCAGCCCCTACGCCCTGGCGCAAGACTCGGGTTTCTATCTGGGTGCCAACGTCGGCAAGACCAAGGCGAAGATCGATGATGAAAAGATCACCAACATCATCATTCCGTCCGGGTTTGCCGTCACCTCGATCAGCGACCACGACAGCGACACCGGCTACAAGGTGTTCCTCGGGTACCAGTTCAATCGGTACTTCTCCTTTGAAGGGGGCTACTTCGATCTGGGCAAGGCGGGCTATGACGCACACACCCTGCCCCTGGGGACCCTGAGTGGCGAGATCAAGGTCAAAGGATTCAATTTTGACGCCGTGCTCAACATCCCGTTCACGGAGAAGTTCTCCGTGTTCGGGCGAGTCGGTGTGACCAACGCCGAAGCGAAGGATTCCTTCTCGGGAACCGGGGCTGTGGTGGTGGTGAATCCCAACCCCAGTGAGCGGGCGACCAACATCAAATACGGCGCCGGCCTGCAGTACGACTTCACCAGATCGTTCGCCATGCGCGCCGAGGTAGAGCGCTACCGCGTCAACGATGCCGTCGGCAACAAGGGCGATATCGATATGGCTTCGGTAGGCGTGCTCTTCAAGTTCGGCCGCAAGGCTCCCGCCGCGGCCGCCTACGTGGCACCCGAGCCCGTCGTCGTCCCGGAGCCCTATGTCGCACCTGCCCCGGTGGTGGTCGCCGCAGTCGTGGCTGAAAAAACCCAGCAGTACTGCAGCATCCTCGATCTCACCTTCGACATTGATCGCGCCATCCTTGAGCGCGAAGACATGGAAAAGCTTTCCGTGGTGGGCACCTTCCTCACCAAATACCCCGGCACCACAGCTGTGATCGAAGGCCACACCGACAACGTCGGCACCGAAGAGCACAACCTGACCCTGTCCAAGGAACGGGCCCAGAGTGTGGTGACCTTCCTGGTGGAAAAGGACCATGTGGACCGCAGCCGCCTGTCGGCCGTGGGTTATGGCTGGACGCGACCCATCGCCGACAACGCCACCGACGAGGGCAAGCGGCAGAATCGCCGCATCAACGCGGTCGTCTCCTGCGTGACCGACCTCGAGGGTCTGACCGTGAAGCCAGCCCGGATCACCATGGCTTTGGAACTCGAGTTCGACCTGCTGAAGGATGAGGTCCTGCCTGAGTACCGCAATGAGCTCCGCAAGGTGGCCAGTTTCATGAAGGCCAATCCCTCCGTCACCGCGACGGTGGAAGGGCACGCCGGCAAGATCAAGACCACCGAGGCTTCGGCCATGGAGATCTCCAAGCGTCGCGCCGACAACGTTGTGACGTACCTGGTGGACAACTTCGGTGTGGAACGTTCCCGGCTGACGGCTGAGGGCTTCGGCAAGACCCGCCGCTACGCCTACAGCGACACCAAGGAAGGCCAGCAGGAGAACCGCCGCGTGAACATCATCATCAACTACCCCAGTTCAGCCAAGAAATAGGAGTCATCGATGGCGACCTTCGAAATCCCTCAGATCGTTCCCGTGCCGACGAATAACCCTGAGCCGACCCGCAGGGGCCAGGAGCAGAAATTCGGCGACACACCGAAGCCCGTGGAGATCACCGCCTCCAAGAAGACGGATGACATCTCCCGGCATGAATCCAAGCACAGCCTGGATCCGAAGCAGGATCCCAAGCACAACGTGCGGGACAAGCCCATCGAAGAGCCCAAGGTCGGCGGAAAGCCGCCTCAGGGACCTCCCAAGAAGTAGGAACCGTCTCGAAGGATTTTCAAACCCAACCGCCCCTTGGGGCAGAAAGAGAACGCACCATGCGACAGTTCAAACTCAATTCCCATGCCGCCTTCATGGCTACCGTAGCGCTGGTGATGGTCGGCCTGCCCATGCAGGCCGCTGATCAGGATCACAAGATCGAGTCCTCCGCCAAGAGCAGCTACAACTTCATGACCTACCTGAAGGACGACAACATCAAAGTCGACTCTTCCATGGGTGTGGTCACCCTCACGGGCACCGTGTCCCGCGAGTACCACAAGTACCTGGCCCAGGAGACCGTATCAGGCCTGGCGGGCGTCAAGAGCGTGACCAATAACCTGGTGGTGGTGGGCGATCAGCCCGCCGAGCATTCGGATGGCTGGATCACCATGAAGGTGAAGACGGTCCTGGCCTTCCACAAGAATGTGAGCGCTGCAGACACCGAAGTGAACACGAAGAACGGTATCGTCACCCTCAGCGGCAAGGCCGACACCGCCGCCCAGAAGCAGCTGACCACCGAATACGCCAAGGATGTGGAAGGCGTCATGGAGGTCCGCAACGACCTGGTGGTCACCAAGACGGGGCATCGGACCCTGGGCGAAAAGGTGGATGACACCTCCATCACGGCCCAGGTGAAGTCGACCCTCCTGTTCCACAAATCCACCCATGCGATGGCCACCAAGGTGACCACCAAGGATGGTGTGGTGAGCCTGCACGGTGAAGCCAAGAACGGTGCGGAGCGCGAACTGGTGACCAAGCTCGTCGAGGACATCCACGGCGTGAAGCTCGTGCACAACCGGATGACCGTGAAGTAGACCTCAACCCTGAGGCCCCGATCCCCGGAGTCACCGGGGATCGGTGCCTCGCACTCTCAAGGGAGGAACAACTATGTTGTGGACCATCGCCATTATTTTGATCGTCCTGTGGGCACTCGGTCTGGTCAGTGCCTACACGATGGGCGGCTTCATCCACGTGCTGCTGGTGCTCGCCATCGTCGTCGTCCTCGTCCGGGTCATTCAGGGCCGGCGAGTCTTGTAGAGGAATCAGCCATGCTCGAGAACCGCAAGGTCTATGAAAGCAACCTCGAAGCGCAGTTGGCGCAATGGAAGGCTGACATCGACGTGCTCAAGGCCAAGGCCAAGCGCGCCGAAGTCGGTGCGAAGGTCCAGTACGACAAGACCATCGACAGCCTGCAGCACACGCACGACGAAGCCGGCAAGCACCTGCACAACCTGAAGGATGCCGGGGACGATGCCTGGGAAAACGTGAAGTCCGGGACTGAAAAAGCCTGGACGGAGTTCAGAGCCCTCTTCCACCACTCCAAGGACAAACATTGACGTGCTGCCAGCTGGGCGGAAGCCCGGCCCAGTCTTTCCTGCTTGTGTGATCCACTTCGGAGCCAGATGTGAGCAAGCACCACGCTCCTTTAGAACGGGCATCGCTCGATGGCAAGGCCTTGGAAGAACTGGTGGCCCTGTTGAATCAGTCTCTGGCGGACACGCTTGATCTGGCCTACCAGACCAAGCAGGCCCACTGGAATGTGAAGGGTCCCAATTTCTACGGACTCCACCTCTTGTTTGACGAACTCCACATCCAGTTGAGCACCACGGTAGACGACCTCGCCGAGCGCGCCGTGACGCTGGGTGGCCAGGCCATCGGTACCATCCGTGCGGCAGGTAACGCCTCCGATCTTCAGGAATACCCCTTGGAGGCGAAGAAAAGCATGGTTCACGTGAACGCCCTGGTGGATCGCTACAGCGACTACACCCATCGGGTACGCCAGGCCATCCGGAAAGCCGAAAAACTCGGTGATCAGGTCACCGCGGAGCTCTATACCTCGATCTGCGGCGCCATGGATAAAGCCCTCTGGATGTTGACCGCTCACCAGGAAGCCTAATTCTCCCCTTGGAGTCCGTCATGCCCATCGCCCTCGAGATCACGATCATCGCGGTGCTGGTCGCCCTGGTGGCAGGTCTGTTGCCTCTGCTGCACCAGCTCCGCCGAACGGCGCGGGGGCTTGACCTCTTCCTCCTCTCCGCGCGGAAGGATCTGACTCAGATCGCCGAGGACGTGCACGCCTCCAGGCTGCGCATGGATCACCTGGCAGGGGCGCTGCAAGTCACGTTGTCCGAGGTCGCTGCCTTCGCCACCTCCATTGGGGAAGTGGGCGACACGCTGAATGACCTTCATACCCGCTTTAAAAACACCATCGAATCAGCCTCCCGGAACATCGGGGGAATCATCGGAGGGGTCAGCAGCGTGCTGACCTTCTTCAAAAGCAAGCAAACCCCTCAAGAACCGGAATAGGACACCCACCATGAGCGAAACCAAGCCCTCCTCCACCATGCTCCCCACCCTGCTGACGTTCCTCGCCGGAGCCGCGGTCGGCGCGGTCGTGGTGGCCCTCACCACCCCGAAGACTGGACCCGAGCTTCGCGGCAACCTGCGAGACCTGTCCCTTCGCGCCAAGCGCAAGGCGGGCGAGTTCGCCGATGATGCCAGCGAGACCTGGGACGACCTGAAGGGCCGAACCGTTCTGGCTGCGAGCGATCTGAAGCGCGGCGTGACGGATGCCGCCAACGACCTGCGCGGCTGATCTCTGGGGGCCCTGCACACCTGGTGTGCGGGGCCCTCCTCACTAGAGAAGCTGTCTCTTGGCCATCGGCGTCCCGCTTTGGATGTGTCCGATTGGCCCACCCCTGGACCCATTGAAAGGCACACTCATGAACCTCTGGAAAACCATCCCATTCGCGACGGCCCTCCTGGTCGCCCAGGCCGGAAGCCCCTCTGCGGCTCCCGTCGCCAATCCCAACCTGAATCCCATGGCTGTGGCCCAGCCTGCTTCAGTCCCCCTTTACCGGGTGATCGTGGTGCAGGGTTCGGCCAAGGCCATCAACTATCGCAACCTGAGAAGCTCCACCGAGATTGATCTCCTGGGCACGGTGCTCGTACCCAATGCCTCCGGTGAGGCCAGGGTGAAGAGCGAAGATGGCGCCATCCAGATCACGGCGAAGTTCAAGAACATGCCGCCCGCCTCGACCTTTGGCGGAGAGTTCCTCACCTACGTGGTGTGGGGCATCTCGCCCGAAGGCCGCGCCACCAACCTGGGGGAGCTCCTCCTCGAGCATGGCAAGGGCAAGGTGAAGGTCACCGAAAAGCTGCAGACGTTTGGTCTCGTCGTGACGGCGGAACCCTATTTCGCCGTGAGCCAGCCCAGCGATGTCGTCGTGTTGGAAAATGCGATTCGGAGGGGATCCAAGGAGCAGTTTGAATTCATCGACGCCAAATATGAGCTGCTGAAGCGGGGCCAGTACACCCTGAATCTCACGCCCATGGAGCCCGTGGTGATGGATGAGAAGACGCCCTTTGGGGTCTACCAGGCGCGTAACGCCGTGCGGATTGCCCGAGCCACGGGGGCGGCGGTCTATGCACCGGAAGCCTTCGGAAAAGCTCAGAGCTATCTCACACAGGCGGAGAGCAACGAGAGCAAAAAGGCCAGGGCCATGGCGGCCCGAGAAGCGGTTCAGAGAGCTGAAGACGCTCGTCTGATCGCCGTTCAGCGCCAGGACGTGGAGCGCGTGGCCATGGAACGGAAGATGAACCAGGACAAGCTGGATCAAGCCAATCGGGAAACCGCTGTGGCCGCCGCCGCCGCCGCCGCTGCTCAGGATGCTGCGCGCCAGCAGTCCATGGCCTCGGAAGCGGAGAATGCCGGACTGCGGGCCAAGAACGAGGGCTTGCAGGTTCGAAACGAAGGCTTGCAGACCAGGAATCAGGACCTGCGCACCCGGTTGATGGTGGAGTTGAATGCGGTTCTTCAGACGCGCGCCACCGCCCGCGGCCTGATCGTGAACATGTCTGGCGTGCTGTTCGAAAATGGCAAGGCGACCCTGTTGCCCGCCGCTCGCGAGAAGCTCGCCAAGATCGCCGGCATTCTCTCGACCCACAAGGGACTCAAGATTGAGGCGGAAGGTTTCACGGATAGCAATGGCAGCGATGCCTTCAATCAGACCCTCTCGGAAAAACGGGCCCAGAACACGAAGGACTACCTCGTGCAGCAGGGCGTCAGTTCTGATGCCATTTCCTCCAAGGGATTCGGCGAGACCAATCCCATCGCCACGAACGATACGCCGGCCGGTCGCCAGGAAAATCGACGGGTGGAGCTGGTCGTCTCAGGTGAGGGCCTTTCCGCGCCCAAGGCTGCCGGGCTTTGAGTGAATCCTTGCCCTGGGTTGGGTTCCCAACCTTTCGCCATTTGCAGTGTCCACACCATAACCATCAGGAGCAATCCCATGAGTGAACTCGTCATGTTTTCAAACTCGCCGGTGAAGGCCTCCAGCATCATCGGCACCAAGGTGGTCAATGCCAAGGCCGACAGCCTCGGGGAGATCAAGGAAATCGTCATCGACCCAAGGACCGGCCGGGTTGCCTATGTCGTCGTGGCCTTCGGCGGCTTCCTCACCATGGGCGAGAAGCTGTTCGCCATCCCGTTCAGCGCCTTCGAATTCAACCTGACCAATAACGAGTACGTCCTTCACGTTCCCAAGGAGCGGCTGGAGAAGGCGCCTGGTTTCGATCCGGCCCACTGGCCTTCCATGTCAGATGAGAAGTGGAATCGTGATGTCTACAACTACTACGGTCGCTCTCCCTATTGGGAATAGGACCGCAGGGCGGGCTGGGCGGGGCCAAAGACCGAATGGTCGTGGTCCCGCCCTTCTCCCCAGGCCAAGGGCGAGGCTGTTCCTCCCCCATCCATCTGAACTGAATCGAATGCCAGCCAACCATTTCCAGCCTGGATCGGAGCATCGACCATGAGCCAGAACAACCCTTCGTATGTCGTGCCAACCCTGCTGACCTTTCTGGTCGGTGCGGCCGTTGGCGCTGTGGTGGTGGCCCTCACCACTTCGAGGACGGGGCCCAGGTTCCGCAGGGATCTGAAGGATCTCGCCCGCCGTGGCAAGGAGCGTGTCCACAAGGCCGCGGAAGGATTCCGCGGGCCCGGGGTGCGTTCGAGACGCCACTTCGAATGGCATGTGGGCGGCCCGAAACAGGGCATCGATGTCTCGGTGAACGACCTGCCCGGATGAAGGGCCTCCGGGCGCCCCTTCCAGGGTGAGCCGGAATCCAAGGATGTCGGTAGGAAAGTCCCTCGAACCCCAACGCGGCCGGAAACAGCAACGGCAAGCCGGTCGCACTCGCCAACAGAGGATGAAACCCATGACTGAGCAGAATGCGGTGGTAGGAATCTTCAACTCTCATGTTGAGGCGGAATCAAGCATCAAGGAATTGCAGCTGGCGGGCTTCGATATGAAGAAACTGTCCATCGTGGGTCAGGATTTTCACACCGAAGAACATGTCATCGGCTACTACAACGCGGGCGACCGCATGAAAGTCTGGGGCAAGCTGGGCGCCTTCTGGGGCGGGTTCTGGGGCCTGCTTTTCGGGTCGGCCCTGTTCGTCATTCCTGGTTTGGGTTCCCTGGTGGTGTTCGGGCCCATGGTCAGCTGGATCGTGGGCGCCCTGGAGGGGGCCGTGGTGGTAGGTGGCTTGAGTGCCCTGGCGGCGGCCCTGTACAGCCTTGGCATTCCCGAGAACAGTTGCCTGCAGTACGAGTCGGCCGTGAAATCAAACCAGTTCCTGGTGATCACGCACGGCACGTCTGAAGAGGCCGCGAAGGCCAAGGCCATTCTGGAAATGGCCGGTGCGGCGCATATCGGGATCCATCCCGAAAGGTGCAGAGAGCTCGTCAGCCTGACCTGAATCCATGTCGCTCCAACCCCGACGTCCACCTGGAAGGAGGAACACCCATGCGAGCACTCGTGTATCACGGCCCTGGGTTGCGGGCCTTCGAGGAGAAGCCCGACCCGGTCCTTGTGAACCCAACAGATGCCCTCGTCAGAATCACCAAGACGACCATCTGTGGCACCGACCTGCACATCCTGAAGGGGGATGTTCCCACGGTGACGGAAGGCCGGATTCTGGGGCATGAAGGGGTGGGCATCATTGAGGCGGTGGGTGCCAGCGTCTCGAATTTCAAGGTCGGCGATCGTGTCCTGATTTCATGCATCTCCTCCTGCGGGAGGTGCGTCAACTGCAAAACGGGCATGTACTCCCATTGCGAAAAGGGCGGCGGCTGGATCCTGGGGAACCTCATCGACGGAACTCAGGCTGAACGGGTACGCATCCCCTTTGCAGACCACAGCCTGTATCCCATACCACCTGATACGGAAGAAGAAGCGCTCGTGATGTTGAGTGACATCCTGCCGACCGGCTTCGAATGTGGCGTTCTCAGCGGCCGGGTCAAGCCCGGGGATACGGTGGCGATCGTCGGTGGCGGTCCCATCGGTTTGGCCACCCTTCTGACGGCCAAATTCTATTCACCCGCAGACATCATCGTGGTGGATGTGGACGACAATCGGCTTGAATTGGCCAAAAAATTTGGGGCGACATGGATCGTCAACAACAGCGATGGGCAAGCCGTCGATAAGGTGATGGCGTTGACCGATCACCGGGGCGTGGATGTGGCGGTCGAAGCCATCGGCCAGCCGGCGAGCTTTGACATCTGCCAGGCCATCGTGGCGGCGGGAGGGCACATCGCCAACATCGGCGTGCACGGCAAGCCCGTCCAGCTGAACCTGGACAAGCTCTGGTCGCACAACATCACTCTGACGACGCGCCTGGTTGATACCGCCTCCACCCAGATGTTGCTGAAAGCGGTGGTTGCGGGCCGACTTCGGCCTGAGCAGCTGATCACGCATCATTTTCCCTTGAACCAGATCATGCAGGCCTACGACACCTTCAGCCATGCCATGCAGGAACGGGCCCTGAAAGTGATCCTTTCCAACGACTAGCGGAAACGCTGGAAGGCAAGCCCGTGCTGCCCCAACCCCAAGCCACCGATTGTTCACACCAGTCAGGAACCCACATGCAGAAACCGGATGAGATCGCCTCCAAGCTGATGGGTGTGGCGTACGAGTCACTGGATGAGCGGGCCAAAAAAGTGGCGCAACACGTGGCGGAGGGGAAACATATTGCCCGGAACGTCACCAAGGAATACGACGAGGGGACCACTTTTGGCCAGCGCGCCGCCGACATGGTGGCGTCTTTTGGCGGGTCCTGGACCTTTGTCGGTCTCTTTGCGGCGACGATGCTGATCTGGGTCGGGCTCAACGCGTTCCTCCTGATGAACCGTGGAAAGACCTTCGATCCCTACCCCTACATTCTGCTCAACCTGTTCCTATCGATGCTGGCGGCCATCCAGGCTCCCGTCATCCTGATGTCCCAGAACCGTCATTCAGAAAAGGATCGGCTCAACGCAGAGCATGACTACGAGGTCAATCTCAAGGCCGAGCTGGACATCATGTTGCTGCACGAAAAAATGGATCTGCTGCGCGAGAAGCAGTGGGAAGAATTGCTGGGCATCCAGACCGAGCAGCTCGCCATCCTGTCGAAGCTGATCGACAAGAAGACACTTGCACCATGAGCTACCACGGGACTTCCGAAGACAGGCAAACCAAGCCTCTGCGATCCACACGAAGCTGGGTGCTTGCGGCCTGCCTGCTCTTCACCGCCTGTGCGCGGCTGCCCGACCTGAAGTACCTCAAGGAGCCCCTGGATGCCCCCGCGACCCCCAGTGTGGTGACGGGGCAGGGAACCCTGAGCGAGAAGGATGCTTCCTCGCTGCTCGCCCGGCGGCTCGGCCATTCAAAGGTCGATGCCAAGGCCCTGGCGAGCCTTGAGGAAGCCGCCACCGGTCGTCCCCTCATTGCGGGCAACAAGGTCACCCTCCTCTTCGACGGTCCGGCGACCATCACGGCCATGATGGCGGCCGTGTCCAAAGCCAAAGACTCCATCAACCTTGAGACCTACCTCTTTGACCAGGACCCGCTGGGCCTGAAGTTCGCCGACCTGCTCATTGCCAAACAGCTGGAAGGGATCCAGGTCAGCATCATCTATGACTGCCTCGGTACGCTGGGCACGCCCCAGGTTTTCTTCGATCGCATGCAGGCGGCCGGTATCCGGCTGCTGCCCTTCCAACCCGTGAGCCCTCTCCACAGGCTCCTGGGCTGGCGCATCAACAACCGCGACCATCGCAAGATCCTGGTGGTGGATGGCAAGGTGGCCTTTGCGGGTGGTGTGAACATCACGGCCAACTACGCCCGGAGCTCGCTGTTCCGCTCTAGGCACGATACGAAGATCAAAGCGGTGGGGTGGCGGGATACCCACCTCCAGATCGAAGGTCCGGCGGTGGCGGCGCTGCAGTGGATGTTCATAGACAACTGGGCCAGCCAGAAGGAAGGTGACCTGCCCGAGAAGGACTACTTCCCCACGCTTCCGGAAGCGGGCAACAAGGTTGTGCGGGTGCTGCGCAGCCAGCCAGGCAGCAACCACGAGGTATTCAAGGCCTACTTTGTGGCGATCCAGGGGGCGAAAACGTCCATCCACATCACCTCGGCCTATTTCGTGCCGGATGTCCAGATCATGAAGGCCCTCCTCGATGCAGCCCGCCGAGGGGTGGACGTGAAGATCATCCTGCCCAGCGTCTCCGACAGCTGGCTGACCTCCCATGGTTCGCACTCTCTCTACAAAGACATGTTGGAGGCAGGCATCAAGATCTACGAGTTGAAGACCTCTGTGCTGCATGCCAAGACGGCCGTGATCGATGGCACCTGGTCCACGGTGGGTTCCACCAACATGGACACGCGCAGCTTTCTCCACAACAAGGAAGTCAACATTGTCGTGATGGGGGACGCCTTCGGTCAGGAGATGGAGAGCGCCTTCCGCGATGACATGAAGGACTCCAACGAGATTCTGCTCGAAAAGTGGAATCACCGCCCTGTGGCCGCGCGCTTCAAGGAATGGTTTTCGCGGCTCCTCTCCTATTGGTTGTGAGACCCACCGAAGCCATTCGGCCGAACGAAACAGTCCTGAGCAACCGCCACCGTCGACTTCTGGCGGTTTGGTTTTTCAGCCACGGATAGGGGATGGAAGCCATGGAAACCCAGGAACTCCCGCAACCCGTGTCCCAGCTGCCCAAGGGGGATGGCGACCATCATGCCGCCGAGCTCCTGGAGCAGGCGCATGTCGATATGGATGCCCTGCTGAAGCGGCTCGAGACCCAGCTGACCGGCTTGAGCCCAGTGGAAGCGGAAGCACGGCTGAAGAAAGTCGGAACGAATGAGATCGCGCGGGAGAAGCATCAATCGCTTCTGATGCGTCTCTTCGACAACATCAAAAACCCCCTGGTGCTGCTGCTTTCAGCCCTGGGGGTACTGTCCTTCCTGACGGGGGATCAGCGGGCGACGGTGGTCATTTTCGTCATGGTGATCCTGGGCGTGGTCCTGCGCTTCTACCAGGAGATGCGAGCCGACAATGCCGCGGAAAAACTGCAGGCGATGGTCAGCAACACGGCGACGGTCCTGAGGAACGACAAGGAAGAGGAAGAACCCCTCAAACAGCTGGTGCCGGGCGACATCATTCGATTGGCCGCCGGCGACATGGTGCCCGCTGATGTCCGGGTGGTCGCCGCCAAGGATCTGTTCCTGAACCAGGTGGCCCTCACGGGCGAAGCCCTGCCGGTGGAGAAACACGCGGCGGTGGCGCAAGCGGCCATCCAGAATCCCCTGGAACTGCCGAATGTCTGTTTCCTCGGCTCCAACGTGGAAAGCGGATCGGCCACGGCCGTGGTGCTTCAGACCGGAGCGCAGACGTACTTTGGATCCATGGCGGCCCGGATCCTGGCGCCACGCCAGGCGACCAGCTTTGACCTGGGCATCAACAAGTTCACCTGGCTGATGATCCGTTTCATCGCCGTGATGGTGCCGGCGGTGTTTCTCATCAACGGCTTCAGCCATCACAACTGGCTGGATGCCTTCCTGTTCGCCATGGCCGTGGCGGTGGGCATGACCCCTGAGATGCTGCCCATGATCGTCACCGTGAATCTTTCCAAGGGCGCCCTGGCCATGGCCCGCAAGAAGGTGATCGTCAAGCGGCTGAACGCCATCCAGAATTTCGGGGCCATGGACGTGTTGTGCACGGACAAGACCGGCACCCTCACCCAGGGCAAGATCGTGCTGGAAAAACACCTGGATGTGAATGGCGAGCCCAGCGAGAAGGTGCTCCATTTCGGGTATCTGAACAGCTTCCACCACACCGGACTGAAGAACCTTCTGGACAAGGCGATCCTGGACCACGAGGAATTGAAAGAGCACCTGAAGGCCGATGAGAAATACCGCAAGATCGACGAGATCCCCTTCGACTTCATCCGCCGGCGCCTATCCGTGGTGGTGGAAGACGAAACCGGACTGAACACCCTGATCTGCAAGGGCGCGGTGGAGGAAGTGCTCGGCCTCTGCACGCGTGTGCAGATCAAGGAAGAAGTCATTGAAGTCCTGCCCGACCACGACGCCAAACGTCGGCAACTGGCGGACGCGTTGAATGGTCAGGGCTTTCGCGTGATCGCCCTGGCCTATAAGCAGATGCCCGGCGCCTCGGATGAGCCAGTCTATTCGGTCAAGGATGAGTCGGACCTGATCCTGCTGGGCTTTCTCGCCTTCCTCGACCCGCCCAAGGACACCGCCACCGAGGCCTTGAAGCGGCTCCACGGCCTGAATGTGGCCATCAAGGTCCTCACCGGCGACAACGAGATCATCACCTCGTACATCTGCGGGAAGGTGGGTATTCCGGTGGAGCCCCTCCTCCTTGGTTCGCAGATCGAGACCATGAGCGAGGCCGAGCTGGCCGATGCCGCCGACAAGACCAGCGTCTTCGCCCGGCTGGTGCCCGCCCACAAGGAGCGGATCATCCGCGCCCTCCAGAGCAAGGGCCATGTGCCAGGGTTCATGGGGGACGGCATCAACGATGCCCCGGCCTTGAAGGCCGCGGATGTGGGGATTTCCGTGGATGGCGCCGTGGACATCGCCAAGGAATCCTCCGACATCATCCTGCTGGAAAACAGCCTCCTGGTGCTGGAGCAGGGCGTGCTGGAGGGG
>Ga0302323_100001183_pt1 | contig 21155 bp, 15 predicted proteins | sample Fen_T0_3_FD_201950 | JGI IMG/M metagenome (GOLD analysis project Ga0302323, IMG submission 201950) | Peat permafrost microbial communities from Stordalen Mire near Abisko, Sweden - Fen_T0_3 | ecosystem: Environmental > Terrestrial > Soil > Wetlands > Permafrost | place: Sweden: Abisko... | reverse complement strand
CCCGACAGGCGTGCCTCCGAGCCGAGCCGACGCGGTCAGAACCAGTCCCGAGGCGATGGCGGCGTCGGCACAGGGCGATGCCGTTGCCGCTGCAGGTGGCTCCGGTGGGGTGGGGCGTGGTGTGGTCCAGTCGCGGTGGGTGGCTCGGGTGCGGCTCCGAGCCGTCAGCGGCCGGTGAGGGTGGTGATGAGGACCTTGGACGTCGGGATGTGCAGCGCTCCCGCGAACGCGGACACCGCGGCGTCCAGGCGCGCCTGGGTCACACCGGGGCCGGCGTACATGAGCGAGACGTCGTCGCCCTCGTAGAAGACGGCGGGTCCGGTGGGGAGCACCGCGACGGCGGCCGGGACGGCGCGGTCGTTGCCGGTCGGCAGATCGGCGACGAGGGAGAACCCGACCATGGGCACCTGATCCACGGTCACCCGGTACCACGGGCGGCTGCGCACCAGCGCCTTGGCGGCGGTCTCCTGGGCCCCGGGGACGTAGGGGCACACCGCGTACACGGACGCCCGGTAGACCTGACCGCGCCGGGCCCCGGTGGTGCGCCGTGCCTGGCAGCCGTCGACGTCGACGAGGCGCGAGTCCAGCACGTAGTCGATCCACGCGGCCTGGCCACGACGGCGGACGTTGCCGACGGTCACGTGGGTCCGCGTGCCCGTCAGGGCGAGTTCCGCGACCGACAGGTTGCCCCGTGCCTGGACGGCGGCGGGAGCGACGGCCGGCGCGGCGACGGGCGTTGCAGCGGTGGCGGCGGACGCCGGCGAGACGGTCGCCGCCATCACGCCGAGGCAGGTCAGCAGGCCGACGGCGAGGCCGAGGACCGTTGTGCGGGAACGGCGGACGGCGGAAACGGTGGAAAGCACGGGGACTCCGAACGACGTGGTGGAACGGTGCCCGATGCCTCATCGAACGGGAGCCGGGCACGGACGAGCGACCGAGCCGTCAGCCTAGACGACGCCGTGCGAACGTCGGGTACTTGTCGGCGTTTCGCGGTGCGTGGCGATCCCAGCGCTGTCGGTGATGACGCCCCGCTCGGCGAGTTCCGAGCGGGCGCCAGTGGTCAGCGCCGCGGGGGCGCGGTCGCCAGCAGGTCGTCCATGATCTTGGGCACGTTGTTCACGCAGAGGGCGTCGGTGCCGGCGGCGATCAGCTGCCGCGCGAACCGGGTCCCGGGGCACCAGGCCATGAGCTCCATCCCAGTCTCGTGCACCGTCTCGACGACGCGTTCCAGTGGCCGCTGGAGGTGCTCCGGCTCCACCCGGTTGGGCTTGAGGCTGCCGCCGTGCAGGGCGAGGACGTCGACGTCGAGGTGGGCGGCGAACGCGACGGCGTGCCCGACGGGGAAGTCCACCCAGGTGAGCAGGCCGCGCGGCACGCCCGGCACGAGCTCCCGGGCGATCCCGAGGGCGGCGGCGTCGAAGGAGGTCACCAGGACCGGCCGCTGCCGGGCCTCGCGGCGGATCACCGGGGCCAGCAGGCCCATCGTGGTGAGCGCACGGTCACGTGGGGCGTCCTCGAGGGACGACTTCACGTCGAAGTCCACCCCCACGCCCGGCGGCAACGCCTCCAGCAGGGTGTCCAGCCGGAGCACCCCCGAGGCAGCCGCCTGCTCGCCGGTGAGGTCGGCCCAGAAGGCGCCGTCCTCGCGGGCGGGGTTGTGGGTGACGACGAGGACGTCGTCGCCGGTGCGCCGGACGTCGACCTCCAGCCAGTCGATCCCCATCCGCACGGCTGACAGGAACGAGTCGAGGCTGTTCTCCACGTGCCCCTCGACGACGCCCTTGCCGCAGCCGCGGTGACCCACGAGTACCGCCCGTGATCCGAAGATGCCGGACCCGAAGATGCCGTTGGCGCTCATACCTCGGCCGCCAGTCCAGCACGCCCCCGTGCCGGGGCGGTGCCCGGCCGGTCAGGCGGCAGACGTGACGGTCTTGCCCACCTCCTTGTTGGCACGCTCGAGGTCGTCGGTGAAGTCCACCTCCACGACGAAGAACTCGGAGATGTCCACCGGCCGAACCTTGAGGCCCGCCTCGATCGCGGACTCGATCCCGCGTTCGAAGTAGTCCTGGTCGGTGCAGCGCTCGAGGTGCTCTATGAACGTCGCCTTGTCGGACGACGCGATGTAGTTGATCCCGACGGCCTCACCGAGACCGTCAGTCACTGCCTTCGACAACACGGTAACAAAGCCGTCCTCGTCGACGCGGTACTTGACCTCCTCCTCGCCGACGACAGCGGTGTTGACGCAGACGAAACTGACGTCCCGCCGGACCGTCGGGAGGACCCGGTCGAGCAGCCCGGCATCGAACACCACATCACCGTTCAACCACAGCATCCCCCCGGACCCGGAGGCGCGCAACGCCTTGAGCAGGCTCTTCGCCGTGTTGGTCCGCTCGTAGCGCTCGTTGAAGACGTACCGGACGTCGGGCACGGCCGCCATGACGAGGTCCGGACGGAACCCCACCACGACCGTGACGCGGATCTCGTCGCCCAGTCGGGAACGCAGGTTGTCGAGCTGCTGCTGCATGATGCTGCGCCCGTCCGAGAGCGGCGTCAGCGGCTTGGGGAAGGGCATCCCCAGCCGGCTGCCGAGGCCGGCGGCGAGGATCGTCACCTCCAGCGGGGAGTCGGCCGGGCTCTCGCCGCCCGCCGCGGCGGCCGCGGCGGCCGCCTCCGGGTCGACCGGGCGGGTGCGAGCGGCGTCCCCGGCGGCACGCAGGCGCACCCGCCGGTCACGTACCGCGATGGCGTCGCTGATCGCCTCGATGAAGCGCTGGGTGCTCTCACCGACCTCGGGGGTGCCGAAGTAGTGGCGGCGCATCGCCGTCCGGGCGGCCGCGTGCTCGTCGTGGGCGAGGCGGTCGGCGAGCAGTGCGGTGAGCTCGCCCACGGTGGCCTCGACGACGACGTCCGCGGCCCGGCTGACGGGCGCGTTCCGGCGCAGCCGCTCGCCGTCGCTGTAGCGGTCGGTGATGAGCAGCGGCTTGTCGCCGTGGAGGTAGAGGAAGTCCAGGCCGACGGACGAGACGTCGGTGATCATGGCGTCGCACCCCGGGAAGACGGCCAGGATGTCCGACGTGGTGTCGACGACGTGGCCCGCGTCGGGATCGCGGAGCAGCGCCCGCTCGACGAGCGCCAGGATGCCCCGGTGGCCGGCGACCATGGCCGGGGTCGTGCTGGTCGCCACCCGGGGGTGCGGCTTGTAGACCAGTCGGACGTCGGGCAGCGCGAGCACCGCCGCGGCCACCTGCGGCCCCATCACGTCGACCGAGGTGTAGTCGTTGGACGGCTCCTCGCCCTCCCAGGTGGGGGCGTAGAGCACGGTCCGACGCGAGCTCGGCGGCAGCAGGGGTGCCGGGCGCAGGTCGAGCTGGGGGCGGCCCACCGGCACCAGGCGCGACTCGTCGAACCCGATGAGGGTCGCCCGGTGCCGGTTGACGGCGGCGTCGCCGGCGACGAACACCTGGTCGTACGCCTTCACCTGGTTGCTGACCATGCAGATCTTGTCGGACTCGCCGTGGTTGACGTGCACGTGCAGCACCGACCGGGCCACCAGCGACTGGAAGTTGCGCGCCGAGTTGTTGACGTACACGACGACCTTCTGGGCGCCGGTCCGGTAGGCCTCGGTGAGCTCCCCGAACGAGGGCAGGTGCACGACGGGCAGCCGGGTCGCCGCCCGGACGACGTCGTACGTCGCCGACTCGCGGACCACGATGCTCACCCGGTGCTGCTCGTCGAGCACCTCGAACACCGGCAGCCACTGGCGCAGCTGGTACACCCGCAGCAGGTCGTCACCGAAATGGACGACGACCTCGGAGTCGATGCGAGCGCCGGGCGGGCGCTCGTCCGGCATCGGGATCTCGGTGCCGCCGTGCAGGAGAACCATGGCAAAACCCCCGAACAACAGATCAAGGTCAATGGGCGGGCAGCACCGCGCGGCAGGGGGCAAAAGGCCCCCGCCGACGGCGCTGGCGAAAAAGGGTTGCCGGCGACGTGTCGATGGGAGTCACGCACGGGTCGGCGGGGTCATTGTGGCCCGCCGGGCACCCGGAAGACAACACGATCGGACAACCTCGCGACACGCCCACGTCACGGTTGGGTCATGCTGTCGTCAGATGGGTGACCGAGATACAGCAGGGGGTATGTGACGAGGCGGGATCACTCCTCCGCCGGCTGCTCCAGGTAGCCCTTCAGGCCGTTGACGGTGTTGTCCACGAGGCCTTTGATCACCCTGTTGCGGACGAACCCCGGCAGGGGCAGGTGGTGACTGATCCGCAGCGTGTACGTCACCGTCGTGGTGCCGTCGTCCACCGGTCGGACGGCGTAGGTGCCGTTCTGGCCGGTCTGCAGGCGACCCGTCACGAGGGACCATGTCATGCCGTCGTCCGAGTGCTCGTACTCGAGCGTGTACTCGTCGGTGCCGACGGGGGCGGCGGCCTTGAAGTGCGCCGTCGCCGGGAGGCCGTCCTCGTACTCCTCCAGGAGCTCGGCCTCGAGGATCTCCGGGATCCAGTCCACCTGGGACTCGACGTCCCGGATGACCGCCATCACGTCGTCGAAGCCGGCGGCGACCTCGATCGTCCGGCTCGCCTCGTCGGTCGGCATGACGGCTCCTCAGGGTTCAGTGGCTGGTCGGGGTGGTGAGGTCGAGCAGCTCGTCGAGGCACTCGTCGAAGGCGAGGACGAGCTTCTCGGGTGCGGGGACCAGGGCCGCGTCGGCCTTGAAGCCGACGCGCAGGGTCCGGTCGTACGTGAGGATGCAGACGCCGAGGCTCTGGTTGCCCGACCCCGGGACCCAGCCGAGCACGCCGGTCATCGGGGTCCCGGCCATGAAGCGGCGCACCGGCGGCCCGACCACGTTGGTCGTCACCCCGAACGCCTTGTTCGAGAAGAAGTCGACCAGCAGCCGTTCCAGGTCGGGGTTGGTGCGCCCGATCGCCTGGATCAGGCCGAAGGTGAGCACGGCCTCGGGGGAGTGCTTGATGTGGTCCATGCGCTGCTTGGCGAGGGCCAGGCGCTCCAGTGGCGGGTGGTCGCCGGAGGGCAGTTCGAGGAAGACGAGGGCGAACTTGTTGCCCAGCTCGCGGGGGAGCGGCTCGCCCTTGGCCCGCAGGTTGACGGGCACCATGGTCACCAGGTCGACCGGCTCGCCGCCGCGGCCGGCGACGTAGCGCGAGACGGCCGCCGACAGGGCCGTGAGCAGGACGTCGTTGACCGTCGCGCCGGCGGGCCGGCCCGCCCGCTTGACGTCGTCCAGGGGGCGCGGTGCCGACCAGACCACCCGTTTGGCCGCCACCGGCGTGCCGCTGAGGGGGCTCGTCGGGTTGCTGGCGGTAAGTAGCTTGCCCGCGACCTGGCCGGTGGCCGGCCCGAGGGCGAGCGCGTCGACGATGGCGTGCGGGTGGGCCGCCAGCTGCGGCAGTCCCTCGAGCAGGTGCTTCGCGCCCGCCGCCGCCGCCGTCGCCGAGTGCGCCACGCTGTTGGCGACCCGGGCGGCCGTCCCGAGGAAGGAGGCGAGCCCCTCCAGGTGCTCGTCGTCCGCGCCGGGGCCGGCGGGAGGCGGGGGCTCGGGGGTCAGGTCGCCGTCGGCGGTGGCGTCGGTGGTGGACAGCAGCACCTCGAGGAGTGCGGCGCCGTCGGCGAGGGCGTGGTGGTACCGGGCCATCACGGCGGCACCCCCGCCCTGGTAGCCGTCGATGAAGTGGTACTCCCACAGCGGGTGTGACCGGTCGAAGGGTTCGGTCATCCGGGCCTCGACGTAGGCCTGCAGGGCGGCGTCGTCGCCGGGCTCGGGCAGCCGGGCGTGGATCAGGTGGCGCTCGAGGTCGAAGCCGGGGTCGTACTCCCAGTGGGGCAGGCCCAGCGGGATGCTCGGGTCGACGGGGCGCTGGGTGAACACCGGGAACCGCCCGATGAGGCGCCGCCACAGGACGTCGCGCAGCCGGGTCCAGTCGACGGGCGCGTCGAACAGCATGACCGAGTCGATGATCATGAGGTTGTTCGGCCGGTCCATGTTCAGCCAGATCGTGTCGACGGCGCCGATCGGCCGGTTCGGCGGCGGCTCGATCGCGGGCCGCTCGAACGCGGGCCGCTGTGGTGCAGGGCGCTCGGTCTCCGGGCGATCGGTGGCGGGGCGTCGGGGCGCCGGTCGGCTGCTGGCGGGACGGACCCGTCGGCTCTCACTCATGTGCGACCACCCGCTCTGTGCGCCACGCGATCCGTGTGCCGCGTGATCCGTGGGCCCCGACCCTGGCCAGCACCTTCGCACGGTGGCGCAGACCACACGCGGACCAGAGGTCCCGGGCGATCGACAGACCGCCACGGACAGGCTGAATGGGGTCCAACGTCCCCGGGCGAGGTCGAGTCGCCGGGGTTTGATTACTCGCGAGTAACTTCCGCGCGGCGACCGAGCCGCCGCCACACCGCCGAGCCGCCGTCCAGGAGGGCAGCATGGCCGCACGCACGACGAAGGCCGCCACCGCGTCGAAGAGCACGTCGAACGGGTCCACGGACGGCGGGGCCGCAGCGACGACCCCGCCCGGGAGCACCGCCGAGAACCCTGCCGAGAACCCTGCCGCGAACGCCGCCGAGAACCCTGCCGACCCGGCCGCCGTCGCCGCGGAGGCGGCACGCCGGGCCGAGCAGCGCGACCGGATCATGGCGCAGATCCACCGGGCGAAGCAGGCGTCCGAGGAGTTCCGCCGGTTCGACCAGGAACAGGTCGACGCCGTCGTCAAGGCCATGGTCCAGGCCGGGCTGCTGCACGCGGTGGAGCTGGCCCAGCTGGCCGTCACCGAGACGGGGTTCGGCGTCTTCGAGGACAAGGTCGTGAAGAACTTCGTCGCGACCGAGTTCCTCTTCGACTACCTGCGCGACAAGAAGACGGTCGGCGTCATCGACGAGGACGTGGAGCTGGGCATCCGGCACGTCGCGGAGCCGATCGGCGTCGTCCTCGCCATCACGCCGATCACCAACCCGACGTCCACGGTCCTGTTCAAGGCGATCGTCGCCGCGAAGACGCGCAACGCCATCGTCTTCCGGGCGCACCCGCTGGCGACCCGGTCGGCGATGCGTGTCGTCGAGCTGCTGGCCGCCGCGGGCGAGGCCGCCGGGATGCCGAAGGGCGCGCTGTCGATCATCCCCGACCCCGAGCACGAGGTCACCCACGCCCTCTTCAAGCACCCCGAGGTCGATTTCATCTGGACGACGGGCGGCAGCGCGATCGTGCGGCTCACCAACGAGGCGGGCAAGCCGGCCCTCTCGGTGGGTCCTGGCAACGCGCCCTGCTACGTGCACAAGACCGCCGACATCGAGGGGGTCGTCGTCGACGTCCTCATCTCCAAGACGTTCGACGCGTCGGTGATCTGCCCGGCCGAGCAGACGATCATCATCGACGACGAGATCTACGACCGGGTGGTCGCCGAGTTCCTGCGGATGGGGTCGCACCTGCTCACCGCCGAGGAGCAGGCCAAGCTGACCGCGTTCGCCTTCAACGCGGGCGCCCGGGTCAACCTCGCCGCGCTCGGCCAGAAGGCCCCCGAGCTGGCCCGCCGGGCCGGCATCGAGGTGCCCGAGAACACCAAGGTGCTGCTGGCCACCCTGCCCTCGGACGTCGGGGCGCTCGCGGCCGACGCGCTCTGCCGGGAGAAGCTCATGCCGGTGCTCGGCCTGGTCCGGGCGCGGTCGGAGGAGGAGGCCATCGCCGCCGCCGTCACGGTGACCGAGCACGGGGGCCTGGGGCACACGTCGTCCGTGTACGCGCGGGACGACGGCGTGGTGCGGCGGTACAGCGAGCAGGTGCGGACGGGCCGCATCCTGGTGAACGCGCCCACCGCCGTCGGCGCGCTCGGCGGGATCTACAACTCGCTGGCGCCCACCTTCTCGCTCGGCTGCGGCACCTGGGGCGGCTCGATGACCACCGACAACGTCAACTACAAGAACCTGATGAACATCAAGACGGTGTCGTTCCGCAAGAGCCCGCCGCAGTGGTTCCGGGTGCCCTCGACGACGTTCTTCAACATTGGCGCGCTGGAGAGCCTGCTGACCATCCCGATGCAGCGGGTGCTCATCGTGACCGACGCCGTCCTGGAGGCGGCGGGCCCGGTGGCGATGGTGCGGGCGAAGCTGGACGGCGCGTACGTCAAGGTCTACTCCGGCGTCACCCCCGAGCCGGACCAGTCGATCGTCGAGGCCGGCGTCGAGATGATGAAGGTGATCCAGCCGGACACCGTCATCGCCGTCGGCGGCGGTTCGGTGCTGGACGCCGCGAAGGCGATGCGGCTGTTCTACGAGCACCCCGAGCTCGACCTGACCGAGCTGGCGCTGCCGTTCCTCGACCCGCGCAAGCGGGTGACCCAGTTCCCGACGGACGCGCACACCGTGCGGCTCATCGGCGTCCCGACGACGGCGGGCACCGGGTCCGAGGTGTCGCCGGCCGCCGTCATCACCGTGGGCCACCGCAAGGCGACCATGGTCGACTACTGCCTCGTGCCGGACATGGCCATCGTGGACCCGGTACTGACGGTCGGGCTCCCGCCCGGCCCGACGGCGGACACCGGCCTGGACGCCCTGACCCACGCCCTCGAGGCCGCCGTCTCGATCTTCGCCTCGCCGTACACCGACGCGTTCTGCGTCCAGGCGATCCGGATGATCTTCCAGTGGCTGCCCCGGGCCGTGGCCGACGGCTCCGACCTCGAGGCCCGCACCGGGATGTCCAACGCCGCGACGCTGGCCGGCCTGGCCTTCTCCAACGCGTTCGTCGGCGTCAACCACGCGATGGCCCACGCCATCGGGGCGCGGCTTCACCTCCCGCACGGGCGGGCGAACGCCGTCCTGCTGCCGCACGTCCTGCGGTACAACGCCTCGATCCCGTCCAAGTTCATGCCGGCGCCGGGCTACTCCAACTACGTGGCTCCGGAGAAGTTCGCGCAGATCGGGTACGTCGTCTTCGGCGGGCACGTGGACGCCGAGGCGCGCGAGCGGCTCTTCGACGCGGTGGACAAGCTCATCGCCGAGGTCGGGCTGCCCCGGACCCTGCGTGACGCCGGGGTGGACGAGGCGGCGTTCCTGGCCGCCCTGCCCGACCTGGTGGCCGACGCCTTCGTCGACATGTCGGCGCGGACCAACCCGCGCATGCCCCTCGTCACCGAACTGGAGGACCTGCTCCGCAAGGCCTACTACGGCAGCTGACCGGCGGGTCACTCCGGGGTGCTGGCGGCCGAGCGCAGGGCCTCGATCATGCGCGCGACGGCGGGCTGCTCGGCGAGGGCGGGCCGGGTGGCCAGCCAGATGTGGCGGGGTCGCGGGGGTGGCGTGAGCCGCCGGACGGCGACCCCGCTCCGGACGGCGCCGAGCGCCAGCAGCGGGACGAGCGCGGCCCCGAGCCCGGCGGAGACGTAGCCCTGGGTGACGTTGAACTCGTCCGCCTCGGCGATGATCCGCGGGACGAAGCCGGCCCGCCGGCAGATGGCGACGGTGGTCTCGCGCACGTAGTCGAGGCCGCCCGTCGTCACGATCCAGTCGTTGTCGGCGAGGGCCTCGACGGGCACCGTCCGGCGGCGGGCCAGCGGGTGGTCGTGCCGCAGGAGGACCCGGTACTCGTCGTCGAGGAGGTGCCACCGCCGCAGGTCGTCGGAGGGTGCGGCGTCCCGGCCGTAGGGCTCGACCATGATCACCAGATCGGCGTCCCCGGCGCGGAGCCGTCGCAGCGCGCCCGGGGACTCGTCGACGACGGGCCGGACGTGGACGCCGGGCATCAGGTCGTGCAGCGTGGCGACGGCGCGCGGGAGCAGGGACTCCCCGGCGGAGTGGAAGGACACGACGCGCACCCGCCCGGTGTGACCGGACCGCAGGTCGTCGAGGGCGCCCTCCGCCTCCGCGATGCGCGCGAGGATCACCTCGGCGTGCTCGGCCAGGAGCAGGCCGGCCGGCGTCGGACGGACGCCGCGACCGGCCTTCTCGAACAGCGCCGAGCCGGCCTGCGCCTCCAGCTGGCTCAGCTGCTGGCTCACGGCCGAGACGGTGTAGCCCAGGGTCGCGGCGGCGCGGGTCAACGACCCCTCCGCCACGACGGCCCGGTGGACGGCGAGGAGGCGGGAGCTGAGCACCTCTTTATTATTCAGGATCGCTGAACAGTTCTTCAAGAACTGTCGTTGGACACAACACGGTTGTGCGAGGGACCATGGAGATGCCCCAGCTGGCTCCAGCGGGGCGAGGCATCCCGCCGACGAAGGTGATTTCCGTGCTCACGGTCCTGTTCCTCATCCTGTTCCTGACGTGCGTCCTGGCTCCGTGGTTCGGCCGCGACACCACCGACGCCATCCGCGAGAGCGCCCGCCCCGAGACCGGTTGGTTCCCCCCGCTCATCGGTCACTGAGCTAGGCCGTCCGACGCAGGTCACTTTCGGTCGCACTCGAGCCGCAGTAGCCTGGCCGATCGTGCGCTCCGTGACGGGAGGGCCGGCGAAGGTGCCGACCCCTCCGCGGCCGGCCCGGCCGCCCCTCGTCCCGTCCGGCGCAGGTCCGGACGGTCAGGGAGGTGGCGATGGACGGCGAGCAGGCCTCGACGGCCCGGTCCGGCCCCTGCCGTGAGTGCGGGGTCATGCTCCCGGTGGCTACCCAGCGTTACTGCGTGAACTGTGGCGCGGATCTGGCCGCCACCGAGGACCCGTCCTGGTTCGACAGTGCGGCGACGGTCCGGTCCCCGTTCTCGGGGCCGCCGTCGCGCCCCGGCGGCTTCCGCCGTCCGACGACGTGGTCGTCCGGCGACTTCCGGGCGCCGGCCCCCACCGACGGGCAGGGGCTCGCGCTCCCGCCCGAGCCGGAGCCCGCACCCGGGGTGGAGTGGAACGGTCCCGTCCGGCCGGTCGTCGAGCCCCCCGCCGTGACGGCGGGCGAGGGCGCCGAGGCTCCGGGCGGCTCCGAGGAGCCGTTCACCTGGCAGGCGGACATGTCCCTGCTGGAGCAGATGCTGCCGTTCGCCCCGCAGCATCCGGTGTCCGCCGGACCCATCCGGCTCGAGATCTCCCACCCGCCCGACCCGGTATCCGACGACACCGGGTCGATGCCGCGTGCCGCGCCGTCAGCCGGGTCGGCGGCCGCGTCGTTCGCCGGGCCGTCGGCGCCGTCGTTCGCCGGCGCGCCCGGTCACCTGCCCGGCTTCCCACCACCGGCTCCCGTGCTGGGGCCCCGTGGCGAGCCGATGGCGCCGGTCGAGCGGGCTCCCGTCGACGGCACCGCGCCCGACTGGCCGGCGCTCGGCTGGCCCGCGGCGCCGCAGCGCACGATCGACCTGGACCCGGCCGGCCCGCCGGTCCGCCCCGGCCCGGCGCTGCGCCCCGGGCCGAGCTTCCCCCCGGGGCCGGGCGTCCCGCCGCCTCGGCGCAGCAGGTCGGTCCCGCTCGTGATCGCGATCGCGGGGGTCGTCCTGGTCGCGTCGACCGCCGGCACGGTCTGGTGGCTGCGGTCCCGCGGGTCGACGGAGCAGCTCACGGCGGCGAACCCGGTCAGCGCGTCCGGCAGCCCCGGCGCAGGCACGAGCGCGGCCCCGACCGCGAGCGCGTCGGGTGCGTCCGGGGCAGCGGTGCCCGCCGACGTGACGCCGCCCTCGCCGACCGACCTGCCCTCGGCGCCCGCGTCGGACGGCGCCACCGGCTCGCCCACCGCGACGTCGTCCGCCTCGGCACAGTCCGTGGCGGCGTTCGCCGCCGCCGTGGACGGGCTGCTGGGCGAGAGCGCCTCCGCCCGGGCCGGCGTGTCCGCCACCGTGGCGTCCCTGCAGGCGTGCCGGACGGATCCCACCCGGGCCGCGACCACGTTGCGGTCGGCGGGCCGCTCCCGGACGGCACTCGCGGAACGAGGCCGGGCGATCCCCGCCGCGGCCGTGCCGGGCGGCGCCGACGTCGTCTCGGCGTTCGTGGCCATGCAGAAGGCCTCGGCGGCGGCGGACGACGACTTCGCGGCCTGGGCGGACGACATCGCCCGCAGCGGTTGCCGGAACGGGGCGCCGCACACCGCCCACTGGGCGCAGGGCAACCAGCACTCCGCCGAGGCGACCACCGCCAAGTCCCGGTTCGTCCAGCTGTGGAACCCGATCGCCGCCGCCGAGGGCAGGCCGCGGCGCTCCACCGACGGGATCTGACCGGACGGGATCCGACCGGACGGGATCCGACCGGACGGGATCCGACCGGACGGGATCCGACCGGACGGGATCCGACCGGACAGGGTCCGACCCGACGGGCTCGGCGCCCGCGCAACAGGGCCCCTGTCGCCGGACCGGCCACCGCGCGAGAATGCCGCAGGCGACGACGGGGGCGGGATGATCGGCGGGTTCCAGGCACTGCTCGACCTGGTGCGGGTCCTGCCGGTGCCCAACGCGCGCCCGGCCTTCTCCCGGGACGACGAGGCTGCCGGGCTCACCCTGCTCGACCTGGGCCTGCGCATGGACCACGTCCAGCGGGTCACCGAGACGCTCTCCCTCATCGACCGCACCCACCTGCGCCGGGCGATGGCCCTGGACGTCGACCTGCGCACCCTGACGGCCCGGCAGCGGGAAGCCCTCGCCGTCCGGCCCCTCGGCCCGCTGGAGGTGCCCGGGCCGGGCGCCCTCGCCGGGTCGGCGCCCGGCAGCGGCCTGCTGTGGGTCCCGGTCGGGTGGCAGAGCCGCGAGCACGTGGCGCCGGTCGTGATCCACGACCAGGAGGGCGCCGTCGTCCCGCGGCTCACCGGCGAGGCCACCTGGGCGGTGCTGGCGGCCGGCCTCACCCGGCTCCTGCGCAGCCAGATCGCGACCCGGCAGCTGGCCCTCGACCCCGGCGAGGCGGCCGTCGTCCCCGGGCTGCAGTCCCGGTGGCTGCTCGAGCGGGCGATCGTCGTCCTGGTCGAGCGCGGGGTCAGTACGGCGTGGAGCCGGATGGCCGACCTGGCCGGCGGCGACGACCTCCCCGACCACGGCGCCGAGCACGGTCGGGACGACGACGGCGCCCACCTGCACGCCGTCCGCGCCGAGGCGCTGGCCTACCTGCGGTCGTTGGACGCCGCGCCGTTGGCCGAGTTCTCCCACCTGCTCGACCTGACCGCCCGGGAGCAGCTGCTGGTCGCGCTCGTCCCGGTGACCTGCACGCACCCGCACCTGCGGTTCGAGGCGGCGCCGGTACCCGTCCTGCCGGCCGCCCGCCCGGGGCTCGCCGGGCTGCGGCCGCGCGACGTCCTGCCGGTGAACCGGGAGTACACCGTCGAGTACTCCACCCAGGTGCCCCGGCGGGTGGGGGCCTACCACCTGGCGCTCGAGGTGCCGGCGGAGATCCGGGTCCGGCGCTTCCTGCTGAGCACGGACGCCGACGAGATCGCGCTGGAGCACCTCTCCCGCGACCTGGACCGGCTGGTCGACGTCCTCGGCACCGGCACCGGGACGGGCGCGACCGAGGACGCCGGCTGGTCGGCGGTGGCCGAGGCCGACCTGCAGGACGCGCTGGCCCGGGTCGCCTCGGTGAGCCGGCTGCGGTTCGCCGACCTGCAGGCGTACCGGGAGTACGTCCGGCGGTTCCGCGCGCGGTTCGGCTGGGAGCTGGCGCCGGCGCAGCGCAGCCGGCGCACGGCCGAACAGGTGGTGGCGACGCTGGTCGCCGGCCGGTGCGACCTGTCGGTGCTGGCCGCCCTCGCCGTCCACCAGGAGCGCGGGAACCTGGTGCCGCTCCTGCGCGCGGCGGCCCCCCGCGACCAGGCGGCGGCGCTCGCGACCCTCCGCGACCACCTCTGCGCGGACGAGCTCGGCCGCGGTGTCACGGTCGACAACGACCCCCGCGACAACGCCGCCCACGCCACCTGGCGGCACGTCAACCTGCGGTTCGGCCCGCGCCCGATGGAGCCGGTCACGGCCTCGTTCCACCTCGCCCTCGCCGACGAGCCGCCGGCCCTGGTCGAGAGCGTCGTCCGGATGCTGCTGGGGCTGCTCGCCGTCCTGGGCGTCCTGTGGTGGCTGCTGGACGGGCGGCCCACCGACGGCCTGCAGTCGGACGCGCTCGTCGCGGTGCTCCTGCTCGTGCCGAGCATCCTGCTGTCGCGGCTCGACATCCCGAAGGGGCGCTCGATCCTGGGGGAGCTGCGGATGTTCCCGCGGCGGATCGCGTACCTGTCGGTGATCCTCACCTCCGGCGTGGCGCTGGTGGCGGCGTCGGACGCCGCGGACTTCGTGCCGGCGATCCGGGCGGCCGTCGCCGCGCTGCTCGTGCTGCTGGGGGTCAGCCTGCTCGAGCTGGCGGCGCGCCTGGTCCGGCGGCGGGCCAAGGTGCCGCGCTCCGCCGTGGTCCCCCGGTGGCTCGCGCACGCGATGGGGGTACGCCGTCCGGACCGGCCGCCGTTGCCGCCGGACGCCCGCTTCCTCAGCGTCGGGACGCCGGCGGCGCGGGCTGCCCGGTCGGCCGGGTGGCTCGAGGCCGAGCTCGACCGGCCCGCGGACCCGTCCGGGCGGGGCTCGCCCGGGCCGGCGCCCCGCCCGGCCGAGCTGGTCGGCACGGCGGCGGAGACGGCGGCGGCGGGCAACACGGCGGTGGCCTTCCACGTCGTCCACGCACCGGGGGTCGGCTCGACCCATGCGGCGGGCGGCGGCCACAGCCTCGTCGACGACTGCCCGGAGGCCGGCGAACTGGTCGGCTTCACCGCGTTCGGCTCGACCTTCGAGGTCCGCACCCGGCAGACGTGCGACCCGGTGGCGATCCGGCCGGGCGACCGGGGTCCGGGGTTCCTCGTCGCCAACGCCCGCCGTCGCACCGGGACGCGGTCGGAGGCGGACGGGCTCGTGGTCCTGCACCCGGGCGCGCACGGCCCGCAGGCGCCCGTCGCGGAGTTCCTCGTCGTCCTGGGGGAGACCCAGGACACCTCGTACGCGCAGGCCCTGATGACCACCCACGTGGCCGCCGAGCTGATGCGGCGGGTCGCGGAGGTCGGCGGCCTGCCGGTGTTCCTGCACGCCCCGGCGGCCCCGCGCCCGCAGATGCGGACGGCGACCGAGCGCGCCCGGCCCGCGGTGCTGCCGGTCATCCGGCTCGCGCTGGCCGACGCCGAGCCGTTCGCCGCCGCCCGGGTGGCCTTCGCCGAGCAGGCGGTCGCGCTCGCCCGCGCGTACGGGCTCGGGCTCTCGCTCAGCGAGGGGCGGGCGAGCCCGAGCGTCAACCACTGGCGCGAGGTGGTCGGGTTCGACCGGGCCCGCTACCACCGGGCGCGCCGGGCCCGCTTCGGCGCGCACGGCGACGGCGGTCCGGGCGAGGCGACGATGGTGACGGTCGTCGGCCCGGCCGGTGCCCGGATCACCCGGGACCTCGCCGCGCTCGCCGCCGGCTTCGAGAGCCTCGGCCTGGGTTGCCTCGCCCTGTCGGCGTGGCCGCTGCAGCGGACCGTCTTCGTCAACGCGCTGCTGGCCTGCCGTCCGTCCGCGGGCCGCGCGCGCCCCGGCGACGAACCGGGCGCCGCCGACCACGTGGTGGGTGGCACGGACGTCGTCCCGCTGGCCCGCGTCGTCCGGGAGTGCTCGCTGCGCCCCGACGGGCCCGCCGGCCCGGGCCTCGCCGCCGGCCCGCTCGAGCCCGCGCTGCCGCAGCGGTTCAGCGTCGTCCTCGCGAGCCGGACGGCCGTCCCGAGCAGCGCGGAGCCGGGCGGGAACCGGGTCGTCCCGTTCTGGGTCGGCTGGGACGTGCCCGCACCCGCGGACGTCGACGTCCTGACCTTCCGCCTGACGAGCGCCTTCGCCGACGAGGGCCGTCCGTGCGCGGTGACGTTCCTGCGGGCCCGCCGGACGGCGTCCGACCGGCTGCGCGGCCGGGCCAAGGTGGCCGTCGGCGTGCCGGGAGCCTGGGGGACGGCCGAGTTCGGCATGCTCGCGCAGCGGGTGGCTGCGCGCGCCCGGGCCGCGGTCGGCGAGGACTTCCCCGGCCGGTCCGGATCGGTGACGATGCAGGTGGCGTGGGGCGAGCGCTGGTTGGGGAGCCCGCCCTGAGGATCCGTTCCGGCGGGGTGTCCATCGGGGCGGTCCGGCTCCGTGGAAGGGGTGGGGATCCCGCCGGACGCGGGAGCACGCCCCGGGCCCCGCCACCCGCGGGGACCCGCCGACACCTGATCCGAGAGGACAGCCGATGCCGCAGTACCTGTTGTGCATGTACCAGCCCGACGGCGACCCGCCGCCGCCCGAGATCCTCGGCCCGATCATGCGGGACGTCGAGGCCGTCCGCCAGGACATGATCGCCGCCGGCGTGTGGGTCTTCGCCGGGAGCCTGCACCCGGCCGACACGGCCACCGTGCTGCGGGCCGACGGCGACGACGTGCTCGTGAGCGACGGGCCGTACCTGGAGGGCAAGGAGCATCTGGGCGGCGTGACGATCCTCGACGTGCCGGACCTGGACGCCGCCCTGGCGTGGGGCGGCCGGATGGCGCGGGCCGTGCCGCAGCTGCCGCTGGAGGTCCGGCCGTTCTTCGGCGGGGTGGGCCGGCCGGCGTGACCCGTCCCGCCCACCCCGCCGTCGAGCACGTCTTCCGGACGGAGTACGGCCGGGTCGTGGCGGGGCTGGCCCGCGTCCTCGGTGATCTCGACGCCGCCGAGGACGCGGTCCAGGACGCCTTCGTCGAGGCGGTCCGCAGCTGGCCCGCCACCGGCGTGCCGCCGAATCCCGGGGGCTGGATCGTCACGACCGGTCGCCGGCGGGCCGTCGACCGGCTGCGCAGCGAGCGTGCCCGGCGGGCGCGGCAGGAGGCCCTCGCCCCGGCCGAGGAGGGGCCGCTCGACGGGGCCGGGCCGCTCGACGGGGCCGGGGTGCTCGGGACGGACGGCCTGCTCGACGCGGACGGCGGGGTGCGGGACGAGCGGCTGCGGCTCATCTTCACCTGCTGCCACCCCGCGCTCGCCCCGGCGACCCGGGTCGCGCTGACGTTGCGCCTGCTCGGCGGCCTGAGCACCGCGGAGATCGCGCGCGCCTTCCTGGTGCCTGAAGCCACGATGGCCAAGCGGCTGGTCCGCGGCAAGGCGAAGATCCGGGACGCCGGGATCCCGTTCCGGGTGCCGGTGGCGGCGGAGCTGGCCGGCCGGTTGCGGTCGGTCCTCGCCGTCGTCTACCTGGTCTTCAACGAGGGCTACACGGCGACGTCCGGCCCCGCGCTCGTCCGGGACGACCTGTGCGCCGAGGCCGTCCGGCTGGGCCGGCTCCTGACCGACCTGCTCCCCGACGAGCCGGAGGTGCTCGGGCTGCTCGCCCTGATGCTCCTGGTCCGGGCGCGCGGCCCGGCCCGGACGACGCCTGCGGGCGACCTCGTGCCGCTGGGCGAGCAGGACCGCTCGCGCTGGGACGCCGTCGCGATCGCCGAGGGCAAGGCGCTCGTGCGGGACTGCCTGCGGCGCGGACGGCCGGGCCGGTACCAGCTCCAGGCGGCCGTCAACGCCGTCCACGTGGACGCCGCGACGGCCGCAGCCACCGACTGGCGGCAGGTGCTGGCGCTCTACGACCAGCTCCGCGTCGTCGCGCCGTCCCCCGTCGTCGAGCTGCACCGGGCCGTCGCGGTGGCGGAGGTGCTCGGGCCCGCGGCGGCGCTGGCGGAGCTGGACGCCCGGGACGACGTCGCCGCGGCGCTCGGCGGCGGGCACCTGCTGCACGCCGTCCGGGCCGACCTGCTGCGCCGGGCCGGGCGTGCCGCGGACGCGTGCGACGCGTACGACGCGGCTCTGGCCCGGGTGACCAACCTGGCGGAGCGGGCGTTCCTGACGCGGCGGCGGGAGGCGCTGGACGGGCGCGCCCCGGCGGTCGGAGCCGGGCCGGCGGTCGGAGCGGAGTCAGCGGTCGGAGCGGACCGAGGGGTCCTCGGCCGGGGCCTCGCCCATCCAGAGCGGGCGTAGCCGCGCGCCGCGGATGAGGTCGGAGACGAGCCGGTTGCTCTGGACGAGGGTCTCGTCGACGATGGCCAGACCGCCGTCGAGGTCGCGGGCCTCCAGCGCCCACTTGGCGGCCGACAGGGACTGGACGATCGTGTCGTTGAGCTGCACGGCCTCGCGGTGGCGGCGCTCGGCCTCCTCCAGGCGCAGGCGGGCCACCTCGGCGCGGCGCAGCTGGTCCATGGCGTCGCCGAGGAGCAGCCCCAGGAGCACGAGAGGCCCGACGCGGGCGACGAGACCCACCGGCCCGATGCCGGTGTGACCCACCGCCGTCCACGTCGTGAGCAGCAGGGCGGCCACCCCGGAGCCGCCGATCCCGCCGCGCAGCCCGAACGTCGTCGCGAGGAGCGCGACGGGCAGGCAGAGCAGCAGGGCGGCGTTCAGGGCGAGGTCGCCGCCGCTCGCCATCATCGCCACGGCGGCAAGGCCCAGCGCCGCGGCGGTGGCCAGCGTCATCCGTGGTCGCTCGACGAACCAGGGGCCGGTGCCCCGCAACCCGGCCACGAGGGTCGGCATCACGCGTGTCACATCACACAGATCACCGCACCACGGGGTCCGTGGCCAGGACCTACGTCCCGCCGGGCTCTCCGGGCGCCCCGGCGCAGCCTCTATCGTGGGGTGGATGGGAAGCTCCCAGGTGGTCGAGGCCGGTGGTCGCGAGGTGACCGTGACCAGCCCGGACAAGGTCGTCTTCCCGGTGGAGGGCATCACCAAGGCCGACCTGGTGCGGTACTACCTCGCGGTCGCGGACGGCGCGCTGCGTGGCGTGCGCGGGCGCCCGATGATCCTCAAGCGGTTCGTCAAGGGGGTCGAGGAGGAGGCGTTCTTCCAGAAGCGGGCCCCCGCCAGGCGCCCGGACTGGATCGAGACGGCGGTCCTGCAGTACGCCCGCGGGACGAGCGCCGAGGAGGTCGTCGTCCGGGACGTCGCCGCGCTGGCCTGGGTGGTGAACCTGGGTTGCGTGGACCTCAACCCGCACCCGGTCCGCGCCGAGGACCTCGACCGGCCGGACGAGCTGCGCATCGACCTCGACCCGGTGCCCGGGGTGCCCTGGGGGCAGATCGTCGAGGTGGCGCTCGTCGTCAAGGGCGTGCTGGAGGACCACGGGCTCACCGCGTGGCCGAAGACGTCGGGGTCGCGGGGGTTCCACATCTACGCGCCGGTTCGGCCCGACCGGGTCTTCCGGGACGTCCGGCTCGCCGGCGAGACGGTGGCGCGCGAGGTCGAGAACCGCGCGCCCGACCTGGCCACGAGCCGGTGGTGGAAGGAGGAGCGGCACGGCGTCTTCGTCGACTTCAACCAGAACGCCAAGGACCGCACCGTCGCCTCCGCCTACTCGGTGCGCCCGGTGCCGGGGGCCCGGGTGTCGACCCCGCTGCGCTGGGACGACGTCCCCGGGTGCCGCCCGGAGGAGCTCACCCTGCGCACCGTCCCGGCCCGGTACGCCGAGCACGGCGATCCGTGGGCCGGCATGGACGACGCCGCCGGATCGCTCGACGCCCTGCTGGAGCTCGCCGAGCGGCTCGGCCCGGCCGAGAAGCCGCCGAAGGGCGACGGGCGCCGGGTGATGACCCAGCCGCTGCTCGAGATCGCCCGGGCGCGGACCAAGCAGGAGGCGCTGGCCGGCCTGGACCGCTGGCGCGAGCGGCACCCGGACGTCGCGGCGCTGCTCGCCGAGCCCGACGTCCTGGTCGACGGGATGCGGGGGCGCAGCTCGGTCTGGTACCGGATCCGGGTCAACCTGCACGCCGTCCCGCCGGAGCAGCGGCCCCCGCAGGAACCGCTCGAGGTCGACTACGACCCCTGGGCCGGCATGACCTGGCCCGGCTCACCCGGCTGAGGCCTGCCTGCACCCCGGCGGCGGCCGCCGTCATGTCGGACGGCAGCAGGCCGGTCGCCGGTGGACCATGAGGGCATGTCCTCGGGGAGCGGTGGCCGGACCGGACGGCGACGGTACCTGGTGCCGGCGGTGACGATCGGCGCCGCCGCGGTGCTGCTCGGCGGGTGCGCGATCGCCACCGCCGTGCCGGGTTCCTCGACCGCTGCGCCGTCGGTCGCGCCGTCGGTCCCGCGGTCGGTCCCGCGGTCGGTCCCGCGGTCGGTCCCGGGGTCGGTGCCGGGGTCGGTGCCGGGGTCGGCGGCTTCGGCTTCGGGCACCGGACCGCTCGCCGTCACGACCCTGGCCGGCCTGGCCGTCAAGGGGCGCGCCCCGATGACCGGGTACCGGCGCACGCTGTTCGGCGACGGCTGGGGCGACGAGGACCACGACGGCTGCTCCACCCGCGAGGAGATCCTGCAGCGGGACCTCACCGGCACGACGCGCCGCGCGTCCGGGCGCTGCGCGGTCGTCACGGCCGGTGTCCTGGCCGACCCCTACTCCGGGCGCCGGATCGCGTTCCGGCGCGGGGAGACGACGTCCTCGCTCGTCCAGATCGACCACGTGGTCGCCGCCGGGGACGCCTGGCAGACCGGCGCGCAGCAGCTGGCCCCGGCCCGGCGGTCGGCGTTCTACAACGACCCGCTGAACCTGCTCGCCGTCGACGGGAAGCTCAACCAGTCCAAGGGCGACTCCGACGCCGCGAGCTGGCTGCCGCCGAGCTCGTCCTACCGGTGCCGGTACGTCGCCCGGCAGGTCGCGGTGAAGGCCCGGTACGGGCTGTGGGTCACCGCGGCGGAGAAGGCCGCGATCGGGCGGATCCTCGCCTCCTGCCCGGCGGAGCGCCTCCCGCAAGGGTGACGAGCAACTCATCGCACCGGGACCGAGGTCCCCCATACGTTCCGTCGCTTGCGCAATCTCATGAATAACAGGCTCCCGGCGGTCGCCGGCCGCGCCGACGACGACGTCCCGGGAGGTGCCCCATGCCCGCGAAGCCCGCGCTGCCCGCGAAGCCTGCGCTCACGGTCTGGCTCACGGCGCACCAGGAGACCGGCTTCTTCACGGTCTCCGCCGTCGGGGCCGCGGTCGGCGGCGCGGGCTGGCTCACCGGCCACCGCCCGTTCGCCGAGGTGCTCTGGATCGCCGTCACGGTGCTCGGGCTGGCCGTGTCCGCCTCCTGGACCGTGGCCGCCGTCCGCGCGCGCACGCTGGGCGTCGACGTCATCGCGGTGCTCGCCCTGGTCGGGGCGCTCGCGGTCGGCGAGCCGTTCGCCGGTGCGGTGATCGCCGTCATGCTGGCCAGCGGGGTCCTGCTGGAGGCGCGGGCCGGTGCCCGGGCGCGGCGCGAGCTGCGGCTGCTGGTCGAGCGGGCCCC
>Ga0302323_100001182_pt1 | contig 21166 bp, 10 predicted proteins | sample Fen_T0_3_FD_201950 | JGI IMG/M metagenome (GOLD analysis project Ga0302323, IMG submission 201950) | Peat permafrost microbial communities from Stordalen Mire near Abisko, Sweden - Fen_T0_3 | ecosystem: Environmental > Terrestrial > Soil > Wetlands > Permafrost | place: Sweden: Abisko... | reverse complement strand
GTGGCAGCGCTGGTGGCCAAGTTCGCCGGCAGGAAGTTCCTGGCGCTGCTCGCGGCAGGGCGTAGCGCCGAGGACATGGCGCGCACCTTCTTGCGGGCAACCTTGTTCGACCACTACTGCGCCAAGCTTCACGTGGGCGGGGCCGTCACCGCCGAGACGGCCAGCCGCCTGGCGGCCTGTCTCGACGTGGGCGTGGGCGATCTGTCTGGCGGGCCGGTGTTCGAGGCCTTTCGCGAAGGCGCTCGGCAGCTCGGCCGGTCGCTGCTGGAGGCGCCCGGCTGGGTCATCCAACGCATGGCCAAGCTCGGCGAGCGCTTCGTTCATAGTGGCGGAAATCCCGATATTCTCGACGCGTTTCCCGAGGATGCGCCAGGGGAAAACACCTGGCTCGACCGAACCGCGCAATCGGTCGAGGACGCGTTGGCCCGCGCCGGCAGTGGTGCCATCGAGCGGGCGGTTCGCGAGTTCGAGCTGCGCTGGGAAGAGCAGCGGCAAGGCCGCGACCAAGCCCCCGAAAACGCCGGCTGAGCTGCGCCCGGTCACGAAGGCTTTGTCGCCCAGTTGCGCGCGCCCCGCTGCAACGATTGAGCAGCGCTGTTTGCTTTGCTAACATCGGCCCTAAGTGACGACGCGTAAAGCCCCGACCAAGAAGAAGACGAGCAAGCACCACCTCACCGCCAAGACCGCCGGAAATACCGTCGGCCGCGGAAAGAAGAAGGTGGCGCGCAAAGAGCCCCCCAAGTCTAAGCCCAAGCCCAAGCCGCGTCCGAGGCGAGCCCCGCCAGCCGATCTGCCAACCGTGCGCCCAGTGGACGAAAAGGGCCGTCGCGATTCCTTGGCCAATGCCAAGGCGGTCATCGCCGCGGCTCTCGACAAGAAAGCGGTCGAGCCCATCTTGATTGATGTCTGTGGTCGGGCCAGCTACGCGGACTTCATCGCGGTGGTCAGCGGCCGCAGCGACCGCCAAGTGGACGCCATCGCCGAAGGCGTCTGCGAAGCCATGGCCACGCGCGGCCGCCGTCCCATCGGACGCGAGGGGGTGCGCAACGGGCGCTGGGTTCTCATAGATTTCGGGGACGTGGTGATGCACGTCTTCTACCACCCGCTGCGTGAGGTCTTCGACATCGAGAGCCTGTGGATCGATGCTCCTCGCGTGAAGCTGCAAATCCCGGCCGAGGCGAGAATCGAATCCGGCGGCGGTACCGGGCGTTCGTGAAGCTAGTCGTTCGCGCGGTCGGCAAGATGCGCGACAAGCGCCTGCAGTCGGTGTGCGACGAATACGTCGAGCGCGCGCGCAGGCACGTCCCGGTCGAGATCGACGAGGTCGAAGACGAGGCCTCGCTTCTGCGCGGTCTGCCCGCGGGTTCCGAAATCATCGCGCTCGAGCCAGGCGGCGACGCGTGGAACACGGCCGAGCTGACCAAGCACGTGGAGAAAAGGATGGTGCAAGGGGCGCGGGCACTGGTGTTTCTGATTGGCGGCGCCGACGGACTGTCCCCTGCCACGGTCAAGCAAGCGCAACGGCGACTGTCGCTCTCACCGCTCACGCTGCCCCACCGTTTGGCGCGCGTGCTCCTGTGTGAGCAAATCTACCGTGCCCTGTCTGTGATTCGTGGTGAGCCCTACAACCGGTGATGTGGAACGCGGCATGGCTGCGCTAGACTGCATCCATGAGCATCGGCAAACGGCTCTTCAACATGGCGCGGGCGGAATTGAATTCGCTGCTCGACCGGGCGGCCGACGCCGAGCAAGTGCTCGAACAGCATGCAGATCCCGACGCGGATCTGTACCGCCGGTTCAGCTTGGACCAGCTCACCGATGCCGAACTGGAAGCCGAGATCGAACGCCGTTATCGCGCGCGCCAGGCGGCGGCGCGAGCGGCAGCGTCACGCCCGCAATCGCCGCCGCGGCCAGCCGCGGACTCGCGCACCACGGCTGATCACGCGCGCGGTCCGGGAAGCTCGCGTCCGCGGACCCCGCCCGCCGACGAAGAACTTCGTCGCGCCTACGCGGCCCTGGAGGTTCCTTACGGTGCTGATTTCGCGACCGTGCGGAAGTCTTACCGCGCGCTCATGCGCAAGTACCATCCGGACCGTCACACCCGCTCGCCCGACAAACAGAAGGCGGCCACCGAGCTGGCCCAGAAGTTGACCGCGGCGTACGAGCGACTCGAAGACAAACTGCGAAGGTAAGTGGGGGCAAGCGATTTTTCACCGCAGAGAGCACAGCGGCCCGGAGAATGAAGGGTCTCCGTGTTCTCTGTGGTTAGAATCTGGAATGCTCATGTGGGCGTGCGACTGCGGCGGCCCCACACGAGCATGAATCCGAGCAGAAGAACGGTCGCCACCGAGACCGCGAGCGCGAGTCGAAATCCGGGCGGCGAAAAGCTGAGCACGATCGCGTGCTCGCCTTGCGACAAGGACACCGCGCGCATCACCAGGTTGGCCCGTAGGATGGGCGCCGATTGTCCATCGACGGTGGCGGACCAGCCATCGGCAAATTCTTCGACGAAGACGGCCAGGCTGGCCGATGGCACGGCGCACTTGGCCTCGACGCGTGCATGCGCGTAGGCCACCAGCTGGCACACCCGGCGGGGATCGTCGGCTGCGTCCGCGACCTCGACGGGCAGGGGCGTGGCTGGTGGCGAGGCGAGAATCACTTGCCGACCGGCCACCACGTCCGGGGTGAACACGGCCTGCCGGGCAGGGGCGTCGGGCAAGACCTGAGCTGCCCTGGCCGCGTACACCCGGGGCAAGGCGCCTTCGATGAAGACCAGCTCGGTCCCAGGTGCGGGGGCAAGAAGATGGCGCAGACCCGGTCCTGACGGCGCTGGCGCAGGAAGAATGGCATAGGCAGTGCCCGTCAGGCGCAGCAGATCGAGGCCGCGTCCTCGCCCCGCCAGCCACAGGGAGGTCAGGGCTTCCGGCAAGGCAGCATCGTATCCCGGCAGGGACGCGATGCCGAACACGCCGGCGTGGTTGTCGATCAACGTGCCTTTGAGATTGCGCTGCACCTGCACGAGCGAGGTCGGCGGCTCGGCCCTCTCCATCGCGGCATCGATGTTCTCCGAGCGGTAGATTCTGGGTGGCGCGAGCTCGCCCCGGGCTCGGGCATCCCGGCGCACGGCCGCGGCCGCGGCCGGCTCGGCAGAAAGCAGGGCGGCGGGCGCGAAATTCTGCAGGGCAAATACCGACAGCGAAAGGTCCACCATGACCAGACCCAGCAGCAGGGCGCTGCTGCCACGCGTGCGCCGGCCAACCAGCCACACGAGCAATGTGGCGGTCGCTGCGAAGGCCGCGCCAATCCACGCGCTCGTTCGTAGCTGTGGCGCAAGCACTGCGGGAAACAGAGACGAGGTCAGAGCGAGGCCGAAGAGTAGAACCACGATGACGGCGCCGCGCCGCCACGGCGGAGCCTGCTCGGCTGCCAGGCGAGCAACACCCAGGCCCGCGAGCAAGGCGACGCATGCCTGGAGCAAGACGAGGTATTTCTCTGGCCCGCGCATGTAGCCGAAGGGCGGAATCAAAGTCCGCACGACAGCGTGCAGACCGGTATGCCGACCGAGGGCGGTCAGAAGCGCCAGCATCGCCGTCACGGCCAGAGCCGTGGCCAGCGCTCGTCGTCGACCGAGACCCACGAGCGCAAGCACGAGAACGCTGCTGCCGAGGTACACACCGTAGAGCAGCGGACGCTGACCGAGCCCGGGTTCGCCCACCCAAGCGCCCGCGGGATAGGCGAAGTACGGATCGCCGAGTGCGCCCGGCGCCACCATCTCTGCAAGGCGCCACGGATGCAGCGAGCCGACTTCTGCTTCCCCTCGGGCCAGGGGTGCATGGCGGGCGGTGGTCTGCATAGCTTGCTTGACCGGCACCAGGACCACCGCCGCCGCCCCTGCCGCCAGCACCAACGCCAAGGTCAATCCAAGCCCGGTTCGCCACGCCCATCCAGCCAACCCGAATCGCGACTGGGCTTGCCGTTGCTCAAGTGCGTCGCCCAGCACCACCACCCAAGCGAAGGCGCACGCGAACATCGGGAAGAACACCTCGCCCGCAAGGAAACACAGCGCGAACGGGATAGCAGCAGCCGCGGTCGCACCAATCCATGTCCGCCACGGCTTTCCATCGCTCATCGTGCGCGCGAGGTGGAGCAACCCCAAAGCGCACCACGGAAGGTAGGCGCCCGCGGTGGTGCGCAGCCCTGCGGTGATTTCCGCCGTGCAGTAGCCCGACAAGGCCCACGCCAGCCCGGCAGTCAATTCGCAAAACGCGCCGGCAAACCGAACCCCATCGTTCAGCCGCCGCATGAGCGCCATCATGCCCAAGGCCCCGAGGACGAGATGGGCCACCAGAAAGAACGAGGTGGAGCCCGGCGAGTGAAGGGCGACCTGCAAGGCATTGGGCGGATAGAAGACTTGGTTGAGTGGATTCGACAGGGTGGATACGCCGAGACCGATGAGCGGGTTCCACAGCGGCGAATCGCCGGCGGCCAAGCTGTGCGCCAGGAAGGTCGCTTCCGGGTAGGTATGCCGACCGACGTCGCGCTGGTAGAGCACGTCCCCCAACAGCAAGGGGAGGTACGCGAGCCCAACCAGCGCAAGCAGGATCAGGGATGGGCCCGTGCGACGGAGGAGCGACAGACGCATGAGCCTCGATTGTCGAATGCCGGACGCGCCTTGGCCAGCAAATCAATGCGCGGACGGGACGCCTCTTCCTCGGCGCCCCCGGGCGCTTGAACACCGTCTGGTGTTCCTGCCAATCAACCGGGGCTCTGATCCGGCGACGGCGTCGGATCAGAGCCGTCCATCAGCACTGGCGCTACTTTGCCTTGCCTTGGTTGGCGACGGCGTTCATCGCGGCCGCGATGGCGGCTTGGTCGCCTAGGTAGTAATGCTTGATGGGCGCGAGGTTGTCGTCGAGCTCATAGACCAGCGGAATGCCAGTGGGAATGTTCAGCTCGATGATCTCGCCCTCGGAGATGTTGTCGAGGTACTTTACCAGGGCGCGCAGGCTGTTGCCGTGGGCGGCGATCATCACGCGCTTGCCGCTCTTGATGGTCGGGGCGATGACTTCATGCCACATGGGTAGAAAACGGGCGACCGTGTCCTTGAGGCACTCGGTCTGGGGAAGCTCGGCCGGCTTCAGGTCGGCGTAGCGGCGGTCGTGGCCGGGGAAGCGCGGGTCGGTCTTGTCGAGAGGAGGCGGCGGAATGTCGTAGCTACGGCGCCAGACCTTCACCTGCTGCTCGCCGTACTTGGCGGCGGTCTCGGCCTTGTTCAGGCCCTGTAAGCCGCCGTAGTGGCGCTCGTTCAGGCGCCAGTCGCGCACGATCGGAATCCACAAGAGATCCATCTCGTCGAGGGCCATCGCCTGCGTGCGAATGGCGCGCTTGAGCACCGAGGTGAAGCCGATGTCGAAGGCGAAGCCTTCAGCCTTGAGTAGCTTACCGGCGGCCTTGGCCTCGCCGAGTCCCTTTTCCGATAGGTCCACGTCGGTCCAACCGGTGAAGCGGTTTTCGCGGTTCCATTCGCTTTCGCCATGCCGAAGCAGCACCACTTTGTACATTTCTATTTCTCCTTCTAGGGCAGAACCGGGGGAGGTTCTTACAGTTCCCGCACTGGCACGGCCAGCCGGCCGCACCGTGACGCGGTATGGGTCTAGGGCGTTGCGGGGCGTACTTCTAGCATGCCCTTGTGGATTGCGGTGCCCGCAAGCATACGAAGCGCATCGGGCCACTGTTCGATCTGCAGATATCGATCGCCCGCTGCGCGATACCTCCATAGCCTGCAGCTGGAAGGCTTGCGACCGTCGACCTGGCCGGTGACATCCACCGTGGTTTCGCCAGAAAGCTTGAGCAGATAGCTTTCGCCCTGGTGATAGATGGTCGCCGGAGGCGGCGAGCTGATGTCGAGTAGCGCGATCTGCGACATGAGCAGCACGCGGTCGGCCATCACGATGGGCTCGAGGAAGAGCACCTCGTTGCCAGCCACCATCGCCACCAACCGAAGCGTCCGGTCAGCAAGGGTGAAGTCGAGGACGCCCTCGACCCTGTAATCGATCGCCTGGTACCCCACGACATCGCCTAGGTGCAGTTTCACGCTCGCCTCCCGGGCGCATTCTGCCACGGGAAGGGCCTGGTCATGCCCTGTCCACGACGTATCCACTGATCCACGACCCATTCACGACCGACCCACGACCTATTCACGACCGATCCACGCACCTGGCCTTGACAACCATGGGTTCGGCCGATAGGCAAAGCAGCGCGTGAAGATCGAACTTCTGCGTATTTTGGCCCCGGACGGCAAGGTATGCCGGCCCGACCTCGAGCCTGCCATTCCCGACGACGAGCTGCGCCGGATGCTGGTCGCCATGATCGAGAGCAGCCTGCTCGACGAGCGTTTGCTGCGCTTCCAGCGCCAGGGCCGCATCGGATTTTACCTGACGGCGTGGGGCGAAGAAGCCACGGTGGTCGCTCCGGTCTGGGCCTTGCGTCCGTCCGACTGGATCTTTTCGTGTTACCGCGAGCAGACCGCGGCGCTTTTCCGCGGCTATCCCTTGCGCACGATGATGTGCCAGCTCTACGGAAACGCCGAAGATCCGGTCAAAGGCCGCCAGCTTCCCGCCCACCATACGGCGCGCGATTTCAACTTCGTGTCGGTCAGCTCGGTGATCGGCACCCAGCTTCCCCACGCGGTCGGTATGGCGATGGCGGCGAAGATTCGAGGCAAGGACGACGTCAGCCTGGTGTACTTCGGCGATGGCGCTACCTCGACCGGCGATTTTCATGTGTCGTGCAACTTCGCTCAGGTTCACAAGGCGCCTTGCATTTTCTTCTTGCGCAACAACGGTTGGGCCATCTCCACGCCACGCGCGATCCAGACCGCCACGCCGACGTTGGCGCAGAAAGCGGTGGCGTACGGCATGAAGGGCGTGATGGTCGACGGCAACGACGTCCTGGCGCTGGTCCGCGTCACCGCCGAAGCCGCGGCGCGAGCGCGGGCGGGCGAGGGGCCGACCTTGATAGAGGCCGTGACCTACCGTCGCGGCGCGCACACCTCGTCCGACGACCCGACGGTATACCGCGATCCGGCCGAGCCCAAGGAATGGGAGGAGAGCGACCCCATCAAGCGCCTTCGTGCCTACTGCGAGGACAAGGGCATCTGGAGTGCGGCCGAGGAAGATGGTTTGCGCAAGGACTTCGACGTTCGTTTCGCCGCCCTGGTGAGGGAGACGGAATCGGTGCCGTCGCGCCCGCCTCTGTCGTCGCTGTTCGACGACGTGTACGAGACGAGGCCCTGGCACATCGAGGAACAAGCACGCGAGCTGGAAGCCAAGGTGCGCCGCCACCAGGGACGCCCGGGGCGGGCGTAGAGGGCGCAGAGGGGGAGGGGGCGCGGAGGGGGAGGAGGGCGCGGAGGGGCGAGGGGGGCGTGTCCTGTTCATGATGGTTCTCGCAACGGTTGGGCGACCCTATAATGCGGACGATGTTTTGCGTTCTTGCGGTCACCCGCCCTGGGGGCGATAGTTGAAAGCGGCGCCGTTGCCGCCGTGGCGGGTGGGGCTCATTTTGTTCGGGTCGGGCATGGCGGCGCTGGTGTACCAGATGGCGTGGACGCGTGAGTTCCGCCTCATCTTCGGCGCCAGTACGGCGGCGACTGCGGCGGTGCTGGCGGTGTTCATCGGCGGTTTGGGCGCGGGTGGCCTGCTTTTCGGGGCGCGCGCCGATCGGGCGGAGCGACCCCTGGCGCTTTACGCCGCGCTTGAGCTAGGTGCTGCGGTTTTTGCGGCGATTTCGCCGTTGCTCCTTTGGGTCGTCCGGGCCGCCTACGTCGGAATCGGCGGCAGTGCCCGCCTGGGTGCATTCGGGGGAACCGGGCTTCGCCTGCTGCTCGGTGCCTTGGTGTTGGCCCCACCGACCCTGCTGATGGGCGGCGCCATGCCTGCAGCGGTGGCCGCGGTGGAAGCGGACGAGGATCGCGGACGCCGGCGCATGGCGCTTTTGTATGGCCTCAACACGCTGGGCGCCGTGGTGGGGTGTCTCGTCGCCACCTTCGTATTGCTGGAAGCGCTCGGTGCGCGCCGGACGTTGTGGGCGGCGGCGGTCCTCGGCGCTGGCGTGGCGCTGTTGGCGCTGCTCTGGGCGCGCAGGCGCGGCGTGGTTGCGTATCGGTCGGACGAAGGAGCTGGGGAGGAAGTCGGGATTGACAGCCTGGGCGACGCAGCCACGGCAGCACCGACGGGTTTCGTGCTGGTGGTGGCCGGCGTGGTCGGTTTTGCGTTCTTCCTGATGGAGCTGGTGTGGTACCGCATGCTGGGGCCGCTGCTCGGCGGAACGGTTTTCAGCTTCGGGATCATCTTGGCGGTGGCGCTGCTGGGCATCGGCCTCGGCAGTGCGGTCTACGGTGCCCTCGAGGGTCGGACGCGCGGTCCGGCGACGTTGACCGGCTTCTCCATCATCTGTCTCGTCGAGGCGGCGGCCATGGCCTTGCCCTACGCGCTCGGCGATCGCGTGGCGCTGCTGGCCTTGTTCCTCCGGCCTTGGGGAAACGCCTACGGATTTGCAGGCCACCTCGCGGTGTGGGGCGTGCTGGCGGGACTGGTGGTGTTACCCGCGGCGATCGCCTCTGGCATTCAGTTTCCGGTGCTGATCGGATTGCTGGGTCGCGGTCGCGCCGAGGTCGGAAGGCAAACCGGGCTCGCCTACGCTGCCAACACCGTCGGCGCCATCGTTGGGTCGCTCGCGGGCGGATTCGGCCTGCTCCCGCTGCTGACCGCGCCCGGGTGCTGGCGGCTGGTATCGGGCATCCTGATCGTCACGGCCTTGCTGTCGCTCGGCTTGGCCCACCGTCGGACAGCGCAGCCGTTGCGTGCCGTCGTGGGGTTGTTGCTGGGCAGCGCCGTGGTGGCGATCTTGCTGCAATCGTCGGGACCAACCGCGGTCTGGCGCCACAGCCCGATTGCGGTTGGACGGGTCGACCCCGCGCAGGTGGCCAGCCCACTCGGCCGGCACGATTGGGAGAATTCTATTCGCCGCTCCATCGAACGCGACGACGAGGGGCTCGAAAGCAGCGTCGCTTTGGATCGCTCTTCGGGCTATGCCTTCATACTCAACGGCAAGACCGACGGTCATGCGCGCGTCGACGCCGGCACCCAGGTGATGGGTGGGCTTTTCGGCGCGTTCGTTCATCCGAACCCTCGCCGGGCCTTTGTCATCGGTCTTGGCACCGGTAGCACGTCGGGGTGGCTGGCTGCAGTTCCTTCCATCGAGCGCGTGGATACCGTGGAGCTCGAGCCCGCCATTGCGCAGGTCGGCCGCGATTGCGCCCAGGTCAACCACGATGTGATGGACAATCCCAAGCACCACCTCATCATCGGTGACGCGCGCGAGGTTCTGCTGACCGGAGAGGGCAACTACGACGTCATCGCCTCCGAGCCGTCCAATCCGTACCGCGCCGGGATCGCCAGCCTGTTCACGCGCGAGTACTACGAGTCCGCACAACGCCGGCTGGCCTCGGGCGGTCTGTTTCTGCAGTGGGTGCAGGCCTACGCCATCGACGCCCGGACCTTCCGCACCATCGTCGCGACCTTGGCCGGGGTCTTCCCCCAGGTGGAGATCTGGCTGATGTCGCCCTTCGATCTTCTGCTGGTCGCCAGCCGCGAACCGATTCGCTACGAAGCGGTCGTGCTGCAAGAGCGCATGAAGCAAGAGCCGTTTCGCAGCGCCTTCGCTGGAGCGTGGAGTACCGTCAACCTGGAAGGTGTGCTGGCCCACCACGTGGCGCGCCCAGCGCTGGCGCGCAAGCTCGCCGAGCTCGAGGGCACGAGCATCAACACGGACGATAAGACCCTGGTCGAATTCGGATTTGCGCGCGCGCTCACCGCCCAAGGCACCATCCGCGCCGCGGACGTGATGGCACTCGCGCGCGCCAAGGGGATGGACCGCCTCGATCTCGAAGGCGTCGACACCTCCCCCGGCACGGTCGCCGAAGAGCGGGAATCGTTCGGGATGTCGCTCGGAGCGCACGCCGTCGCGGCCCCCGACGCTGGTTCGGACCTGCGTGAGCGCCTGCTATCGCTCAACCAATGGACGGCTGCCGACTACGCGTCGGCCCTCGCGCATTGGCGTGTCCAACCGCAACCGCCACGCAATCCCGTCGAGATGATGGTCCTGGCGGATGTGTTGGCCGAGGCGGCCGACGAGTCCGCGCTGGACCTGGCTGAGCCGCTGCGACCGATTTGGCCGTCGGTGGCCGACGGGATAGCCGGTCGCCTGTACATGCGGCAAGGCAACCTGGCCATGGCCAGCCAGGTGCTCGAGGCCAGCCTCACCGCCTACCGGTCGCAGGCGTGGCCGCCCCCCACGTTCATGCTGCGGGTCCTGGGGTTGGCCGCCGAGGTCGCCCGCACGAGCCCGGTGCTGGCCCGTCGACTTTTCGTCCTTCTCGGGACCCCTTTCGCCGTACACATGATGGACGAGGCGCGGGCCGAGACGCGTTTAGCCTTGTCACGCATCCTGCCGCCCGGCCCCGAGTGCGCCGTCGCCCTCGACTACTTCGAGCCCAACGTTCCCTGGCAGCGCGACTTCCTGTCGTTCCGTGCCGCCTGCTACCAGCGACTCGACAGTGCGCTGGCGACGAGCGCTCTGGACGACCTTCGAGAATTTCGAGAACAAAGCCCAGCGTCGCTCGGGCCCTTGCCTTAGCCCTTCAGTCCGATTTCCGATTCCTGGCCAAAGGCATATAATGGCGCGGCTTCCGCTACAGCTGTCTCTCAAGGAGCTTACCTATGATGACCAGGCCCACGCGTGCATCGTCCATTCTGTCCTATTCCGCGGCTGCCGTTGCAGTCCTTCTCGTCATCGCTGCGGGCTGCAAGGGCTCGGGCTCCGGTTCTGACAGTGGCACGGTATTCACGGGCAGCGGAGGAACCGGCGACGGTGGAGGGGGGGCGGGCGGCGAGGCCATCCAAGGCGGCGGCAACAAGGCTGGCGCGGGTGGCTCTTCCAAGGGCGGCGCCGGCGGCGCCGTGATCACCGGCACCGCGTGCGGGGGCCCGGGACAGCTCTGTTGCTCGGGCAACTCGTGCCAGGACAACGGTTGCTGCGTCTCCAACATCTGCGTCGGAAATGGCAGCAGCTGCATGCCGATCCCGGGGACTTGTAGCAACGGCAGCTGCAATGCCGGCAGCTGTGGCGGCCCCGGCAAGCCTTGCTGCACCACCGGGACTTCCACCAGCACCAGCACCTCGACGGGGACGCTTTGCACCTCGCCCAACACCCGGTGCTCGAGTGGGGTGTGCGCCCTGTGCGGAAACGCGGCGGGCGTCGGCTGCTGCTACACGACCCTTTCGTCGAGCAGCAGCTCGACCACGACCATCTGCACCGCGGGCGGCTTGGTGTGCAGCGGAACCTCGTCGTCGTCGGTCTGCTCGACCTGCGGCGGCGCCGGCCAGCCCTGCTGCCCCGGCAGCAAGTGCAACGGCAGCGGCTGCTGCTACAACGAAATGTGCGTGGCCGAAGGGACTGCCTGCGGCACCTCGATGCTGGGAACCGGTGGAAGCGGCGGCTCCAGCCCCGGCATGTGCGGCGGCGGCAAGTGCGCCGGCTGCGGGGGTCCCGGCCAGGCCTGTTGTGGAACCACCTGCAGCTCGGGATTCTCCTGCCGCAGCGGCCTTTGCTCCTCTTGCGGCAGTGCGGGCGAGCAGTGCTGCCCCGGCGCCAATGGCACCGACCGGTGCACGTCTGGAACCGTCTGTTCGTCCACCTCGACCTCGTCGGGGATTTGCCAAGTGTGCGGCCACACTGGCGAGCCTTGTTGCGGGGGCAATCTGTGCGGGACGGGTTGCTGCTTTGGTGGCATGTGCATCGGTGAAGGCGCCTCGTGCGCGTCGAGCACCAGCTCCAACTACGGTAGTTGCAAGAGCGGCCGCTGCACTTGCGGTAACGCCGGCGAGCCCTGCTGCCCGAGCGGCGCCCTACCCAGCGGCACCTACTGTTCGAGCTACGACCTCGGCTGCACCACCCTCTCGCCGGGCTACACCAACTCTATGTGCGCGGCTTGTGGAAAGGCCGGCGGTCCTTGCTGTTCGAACAGTACCTGCACCGATCCAGGAACCCAGTGCTTCTCGGATAGTACCAGCTCCGGCGCTACCGCCTACATCTGCAAGGCGTGCGGGGCGACCGGGCAGGCTTGTTGTTCGTCCTCGACGGTGGCCAGCGCTTGCCGCGATCCCGGCACCGCATGCAGCAGCACCAGCAGCAGCACGTCCAGCACCTGCGTTCCTTGCGGCGGCGCCGGGCAGCCCTGTTGCGCCGGCAGCAAGTGCTCGGCTGCGGGCACGCTCTGCAACAGCTCGAACTTGTGCGTGGTCTGCGGCAAGCCCGGCACGTCCGCATCGCCCTCGGCCGGTACACCCTGCTGCGCGGGTAACCAGTGCGACGGCGGCTGCTGTGTGACCCGCGCCAGCACGTCCTACACCCCGGTTTGCGTCGCTGCGGGCTCGAACTGCGATTACCTCGATACCAGCAGCTCGACCCTCGTCAAGCCGGTCTGCGACCTGACCACGGTCCCTACCGGCGTCTGCACCGGCAGCACCAGCTGTGGCGGCGTCGGTCAGCCCTGCTGCACCTCGAACTACTCGACGTCGACCTCGTACTACTACTGCGCCGCTCCCGGAGCGCGCTGCTTGAGCGGCATATCCGATGCCGGCACGTCGCAATACACGTGCACCCTCTGCGGCGAAAAGGGGCAGCGTTGCTGTTACGACTCCAGCACCAGCTCGTCGAGCAGCTATGGCTGGGGAACCGGTTGCAAGTCGCCCTATGTCTGCACCTACAACTCCAGCAGCAACCCAACCTACTCCTGCACCGACCCGCCCGCCACCAGCACCGCCACGGGCACGTCGACTGCGATCGGCGGCTGATCGGCACGCCCTTCCTCGCTGCTGCTTCGCACGTGGTGGAAAGCCATCTCCCATCACGGGCGAAACTGTTAGTATCTGCCCTTTCTAGGTTCTGCAGCAGCGAGGGATCATGAAACGGGATTCCAGTTCGACGACTTCGCTCTCCTCGGATTCTGACAGGGTTTCCGACAGCAAGATGAAGGCAGCGCTGAAAAAGGCGCAGTCCGACCCGTCCGACGACAAGGCGTGGGATACGCTCGAGGCGTGGGTGGCCGAAAGCCAGAAACCCGAGGAGGTTGCGGCGCTTTTCCGCAAGGTGCTTTCGCCTGGCCTTCCTGCCGAGTTGATCACCCCAGTGGGGCAGCGGGCGCTCGCCTTCTTCGAAGAATGGTATGCCGGCCAGTCGAAGGTCATCGTCGAGTTTCTGGAAAACATCCTGGCCCTCGACCCTGGCGTCGACTGGGCTCTCGATCGTCTGACCATCCTTTGCTCGGTCCAAGAGCAGTGGAACGAGCTCTTGGCGGCGTACGACCGCGTGCTGGAAGCGCTTGCCGACGGTCCGCGGCGGCGAAAGATTTTGCAGGACGCCGCGGCGGTGGCTCGCGATTCCAGCAACACCGCTCGCGCAGCCAGCTATTTGCGCGCCCTGTTCGACATATCGCCCCGCTCTCGCGAAGTCTTCTCCGAGCTCGAGCGCTTGCTCGAAAGGCTGGGCGACCAGGCCGCCTTGGCTCAGGTGCTGAGCAAACGTCTTGCTGTGCTGTCCGGGAACGATGCGCTGGATGTGGGCGAGCGGTTGGCGAAGCTCTACCTCGATCACTTGCACGAGCCCAGCAAGGCGCTCGACGAGATCGACAAGATTCTGTCTTCCGCGCAGCTTGCCGAAGACCGGGTACCTTGCGAGATGGCCGAGCGGATCCTGGCTGACGCCTCGCTTTCTCACGAGCTGCGGCAGCGGGCCCTGACGGTGTTGCGCCGACGCTACCTGCAACAAGGGCGCCACGACCGCTTGGTCAGCGCCCTGCGCGTGGCCACCCAGTTTGCCAGCGCCGAGGAGATGCAGTCGCTGGCAGGCGAAGCGGCGGATCTGCTCGAGGGCAAGGCCGATCTGCCGGCGGCGCGCGAGCAGTTGGTCGAGCTGGTCGGGCTGCGTCCCGACGATGCGGCGGCACGTGCCCGCTTGCGCTTCCTGTCCGACGTCACGCAGACGCCTGACGCTTACATTCGAGGCCTGGCCGCCGCGGCTGGCACCAGCAAGGATCCGCGGCTGCAGGTTTCCCTGTGGTTGGAGCTGGCGCAGATTCACGAAGGGCGGGGCGACAGCGACGCCGCGATTCCGCTCTATCGCCAAGCGTTGTCCAGCGCGGCGGCAACGCCAGAGCAGGTTCTGCTCACCCTCCGCAAGCTGGCGAGGCTGCTCCAAGGCGAGGCCCAGGCCGACGAGCGACTGGGCGTTCTGGTCAAACAGGCCGAGCTCGAGTTGAGCCCGAGGGTTCGCCGTGGGCTCCTCGGCGAAGCGGCCGATCTCGCCCGCTCGCTGGGACAGATCGATCGAGGGCTGGCGCTGTGGGAAAAGCGACTGGCGGCCGATCCGAACGACGCCAAGGCCCTGGCCGAGACCATCGAGATTCTCGAACGAGCCGAGCGTTGGAAGGAGCTGGTCGCGGCGCTCGGGCGCCGGGCCGCAGCCGACGTGCCGACCATGGTCAAGCGCGCTGACCTCTTGCACATCGCGGCCATCCAACGCGAGCGGCTCGACGATCCTGCGCAGGCCATTGCGGCTCTCGACAAGAGCCTGGCGCTCGCGGCGGACGACGCCGAGGTTGAAGCCGGTCTGCTCGACCTCTTCGTCAAGGTGGGACGCTGGAAGGACCTTCTGGTCCTCGGAACGCGCGCGTCCGCGCGTGACCAAGGCGAGCTCGTGACGCTTTTCGTCCGCCTGGGCGATGCCTGCCGAAGCAAGCTTTCCGACGACGAGGCGGCAGCCCGCTGGTACGGGCGCGCGGCGGCCGTCGAGCCTCGCACGCAAGGTCTGCGCGAGGCCCTGCGCTCGCTCGCCGAAGGGCCGGCCAAGTCGAGTGCCCTCGAAGGGCTCGTACGCATCGCCACGGCAACCGATGACTGGCAGGAGATGCTGGCGATCCTGCCGCACCGTCTGGCCCTGTGCACGGACGATGCGCAGCGGGCACGCCTTCTGCGCGAAGCCGCGGCCATCGAAGAGCTGCGCGCCAAGGAGCCGAAGACGGCCCTTGGCCATCAGATCGCGATTTTGAAGCTGCGCCCGCTCGACGTGGATGCCGAGAGCGAAGCGCTTCGCCTGGCCGATGCGACCGGCGAGTTCCGGCAAGTCGCCCAGGCGCTGGACGCCGTCGCGGCGGTGGAGACGCTGGACAGCGAGCGCAAGGTCCACCTCTTGCTGGTCGCCGGCAATCTGTTTGCCGACAAGGCGCAGGACAACGCCACGGCGCTGGCTTGTTACGGGCGTGCGTTCAAAATCGCGTCTGCCAATCCGGACGCGCGGCTGGGCGTGATCCGCCTGGCCAGCGGGCTCGGCGATTGGCAGACCGCCGTCGACGCGGCCCTGGCCGATCCCTTCGAGACTGCAGCGCTGTTCGAGCTTCGCCTGCCGCTGATCGAGAAGGCGGCGACCGCGTCGGGTGACCATGGCGTGCGCCAGCTGGGCAAGATCTTGTCGGCTGCGCTTGCCCGCAAGCAGGGCCTGCCTGCGGTCGTCCGGCGCACCGCAGAAGAGCGTATAGCGGCCTATCCGATTGGCGGCGATGGGGCAGCGTCGTGGACCGAGAAGGCGCTCTTGCGTGCGCGCGACTGCGATCCGTCGCACCTGCCCACCCTGCGGCGTCTGGCCGAGGCCCAGCGCAGCCGCGGCGGCAAGCCCTTGTTCGACACCTTGATGCAGATCGCGGCCGAGGCGCCGCGCGAGCTGGAGCCCATCGTCGACGCCCTGCAGGTCGTGTCGCGCGACAAGAAGGATCCGGCATCGATGCGGACGGCTCTGACCGCGCTGTTCGATCGTGCGGCGGGCTTTCTGCGTTCGGGGCAGCCCGGGGTGGGCCAGGCGACACCAGCCGATTGTTTGGTGCAGGCGACCGAGGGCCTGGCGGCGTTGCTTGGGACCAGCAGTGACAAGAACGACGTCCGTCGAGCCATCGATTTCTTGCTGGAGGCTTCGCGCCTGCCCATCGCGCCCGAGGCGGTGAAGTCGCTGCGCGCTCGCGCAGGTGAGCTGGCCTTGGACGTGGACAAGAAGCTCGCGCGCGAATTGCTTCGTCAAGCTGTCGAGCAGGATCCCAAGAATCGCAACGCGGTGAAGGCGCTGGCCCGGCTTCTCGAGGAGGCCGACATGTTGGCCGATCTGATGACGCTGCGTCGGCGCGAACTCGACGACGCCACCGCTGCGGACGAGCGACTCGATCTTCGCCTGGACATCGCGCGCCTCGGCGAGGTGGTCGAAAACCGGACCGGCCGACTGGAAATGCTGGTGGCGAACCTCGAAGACTTCCCCGGCCATCCGGCCACGCTCACCGCGCTTGGCACCTTGCTCCGCTCGCGCGGGCGCATGGGCGAACTGGCCGACATTCTGCTCGGGCAGGCGCGCAAGCTGGAGGAGGACAAGGACACGGCCCGCGCGGCCGAGCTGTGGGGCGAAGCTGCTGCCATCTTCGAGAACCAGATCGCCGATCACGCACGCGCGATCGCAGCCTACGAGAAGGTCGCCACACTGGCGGCGGATCCGGGATCGATGGATGCGCTGGCTCGCCTTTACCTCGAGGCCGGTGAACCGCTGGCTGCGGCGGGCTGGCTCGAGCAGCGACTGACGACCGGCGCGCCGGGTGACAAGGTCAAGGCCGCGTGCAAGCTGGCCGACACCTATCAGAAGGCAGGTCAATCCCACCGCGGGGTGGCCGCGCTCGAACGCGCGCTGGCCGACGAGCCATCGTCGGTCGAGTTGTGGACCATGCTGGCTGGCCTGCTTCGCGACAGTGGCAACGACGAGGCGCTCGTGCGTGCGCTCACCGATTTTTGCGCCCACAGCGACGATCGCGAGCTGGTAGTGGCCGCGGCGCGGGAAGTTCTGACCCTCTGCAAAGAACGCATGCACGACCTGGCCCGTGCAGTGCCCGCCCTGGAACGGGCAGCCGCGTTGGCCGCCGACGAACGCGCGCTTCACTTGGCCTTGGCCGAAGGGTTGCGGGCCTCGGGCGCGTTCGCCAAAGCGCGTGCCGTGCTCGAGGGACTTCTGCAGGCCTACGGTCGTCGGCAGTCGCGCGAGCGCGCGGGGCTGCACCTGCAGATCGCGGCAGTCGCCCGCCAAGAGAAGGACATCGAGCTGGCCGCCAAGAATCTCGAACAAGCGGCCGCCGTGCTGTTCGACAGCATGGAGGTGCAACTGGGACTTGGCGAAGTGGCCGAGGAGCGTGGCGACTGGGAGCGTGCGGAGAAGGCCTATCGCACGTTGCTGGTGTTGGCCCGTCGTGGCCACAGCGGTGACGCAACCATGACCGCAGGCGAAGTGCTGATCCGATTGCGCCGGGTCGCGCTTCGGCAGGGCCAGACCGCACAGGCGGCCGAGCACCTCGACTTGGCTATTGCGCGCGCCTTGCACGATCCGGTCGAGGCACGCCGAATTCAGGCGGCCTTGCTGGCCGACGGTGACCACGACACCTTGCTTGCACTGCTTGCCAAGCGGCGAGCGGCCGCGGCACAGGTCAGCGAAGAAGCGCTGGTGGTGTGCGAGCTGGCCTCGGCGCTTCAGAAGATCGGCCGTCGCGATCAGGCGCTGGCGTCGCTGCTCGAGATCTTGGCTCGGGTGCCGGACAGCGTCGAAGCGCATCAACTAGCTCACGACATTGCGGTCGACATCGGTCGCGCGGACTCGTACCTCGGCGCCGTGGCTGCGGCAAGCGAGAAGCTCCGTCGGGCCGACGATGCTCCATGCCTGGCCGACCTGCTCCTGCGGGCGGCCGAGGTCGCCGAAAAAGATCTGGGCGTCTTCGAAAAAGCCATGGGGTTCCTTCGTCGCGCCGAGCAGACCAACCAGTGCGCCGCCGAGGTGGCTAGCGCGCTCGCACGCGTAGCGGTCAAGGCGGGAGATCTGGTCGAGCACAAGCGCTCGGTGGGCAACCTGCGCCGATTGCTCGAAGCAGCGATGGACAACGCCGAGAAAGCCGACATCTGCTATCGATTGGCCGAGGCGGAGATGGGCCAGGCGGAGACCCGCGAGCAGGGCATCACGCACTTGGCTCAAGCGGTGGAGTTTGCGCCCAACCTTCCGCGAGCCACGGCGATCGTTCGGGGCGCGAAGGTTCCCGACGCCGCCCTGTCACGCATTCTGCCGGTCTACGAGAAGGTGGCGCGCGCGTCGAAGGACTCGCGCCTCTTGCTCGATTTCCTCGAGCGAAAAGCGGCCCTGCCCGATGCGGCCATGCCCGAGCTTCGTGAAGGCGTGGATCTCGCGCTCTCGCTCGGTGAGGCGGAGAGAGCCGAACGTATGTTGTCGAGGGCCATCGAGATCGCGTCGGCATCGAGCGCTGGGCTGCGAGACGGCGTCTGGGCGGTCGTGGATCTGGCAAAGCGACTGCGCGACCGCGGCGATGTGGGCGAGGCCGCGCGTGTCCTCGAGGGTGCGCGCGATGCTTGGAGCAATCCGCGGCTGAGCACTTTGGTGCGCGAGACCGCCAAGGTTGCGGCGGCCACGCCCGAGCAGGCCGAGGTAGCGATCCGTCTGTACCAGGAGCTGCGCGACCTGTATGCAGGCGACCGCGAGATCTGGGAGCCGCTGCTGGCGCTGTTCACTCGCCTTGGTCGCCGCGATGCCCTCGAAAAGCTGACCCGGGAGCTGGTTGAGAAACTGATGAGTCGAAGCGACCGCAGCGCGGTTCGCATGGCATGGGCGAGATTTCTGCTCCAACGCGACAACGGCGCCTCGGCCGAAGGGGTGTCGACCACCTTGCGTGACATCCTCCTAGAGGAGCCCGGCCATATCGATGCGCTCACCTTGCTGGCCGACCTTTATGAGCAGCGTGGCGAGCTGACCGATGCGGTCAGTCTTCTGTCGGAGGCCCTGTCGAAGATTGACGAGGGCAGCGGGGGCGCCGCGCGCGCCATGTTGGCGCGACGGCTCGGGGACCTTATCAAGAAGGCGGATCCAGCCCAGGCCAAGGCGGTCTACCGCTCGGCGCTGGGCGCTTCGTTGCCTGACGAGGGCATCAAGCGATCCCTGCAGGTCGCGCTGGTGGAGATCCTGACGGCAGACGAAGAAGCCGCGGAACGTGCCGGTCTTTGCGAAGAGCTTTTGCTGGGCGAAACCGGTGAAACCGCGGCGACGCAGGCGCTGGCGCTGTTCGACCTGCGACTGCGTTTGGGCGACGATCCGGGGGCCGAGCGTGCGCTTGGGCTCGGCCGCGAGCGAGCGACGGGTAACCCGCAAATCTTCGACCAGCTTGGCCGCTTCTACACCCAGCGCGAGCGCTGGTCGGACGCCGTGGTGCTGTTCAGCCACGAGGCGAATCGGCTGTCCGACAAGGACAAGGCCACGCGCCTTCTTCGCAAGATCGCGCATATGCAACGGGAGAAGCTCGGCGATCCGAAGGCCGCCGCACAGACTTTGCGCCAGGCCGTGCAGTCGGATCCTACCGACTTCGATCTGGTGCGCGAGCTCTGCGATTCACTGGTCGAAGCGCAAGAGGCGGCCTTGGCGGTGAGCGCGGTGACGGAGATTTTGGCAGTCGACAACGCCCCGCCCGTGCGCATCGGTCTTCTGCGGCTGCGGGCCGAAATGTCGTCTCGCAACCACGACGACGACGCGGCGGTGAAGGATCTAGAGGAGGCCATGGCCCTCGGCGCCACCGACGCTGCCTCGGAGCTGGCAGGCGCGCTGTCGCGGGTCGCGGGGCGTGGCACCAGCGCGGGCCACAAGGACATCGCACGGGCGGCGACGCTTCGCCTGGCCGACGTCCTGCGTGCGGGCGGCGATCACGATCAGGCCGACCAGGTCTTGTTCCACTGGGTGGAGGCCTGCCCCGACGATCGCGATCTACTCTACAAAATGCGCGACATGTTTCAGTCCAGCCAGCGCTGGGATGCATCTGCCAACGTGTGGGCGCGCCTCGTGCATCTGGAAGAGGGCGACGCGAAGGCCGACGCCGCACTGGCCTTGGCCGATGCCTACCAGAAGTTGGAGCGCCCCGAAGAGGCCATTCCCTGGCTGTCCAGCGTGCTCACGCATGTGCCCGATCACCGGGCCCTGCAAGCGCGGCTGGCGGCGCTCTACACGGCAGCGGGCAAGCTGGGCGACGCGGCCCGTCTGCGAACCACGATGGCCGACGGCGAGCCCGACGAGAAGCAGCGCTACAAGCTGTACCTCGAAATAGCTGAGTCTTTGCGTGCCGTCGATCAAGGCAAGGATGCCGTGTATCCGCTCGAGAAGGCGGCGGCGCTTCCTGTCGCGGACCGCAGCACGCGCACGCTGCTGCTCGATGCGTACATCGCTGCCGGCGTGCTCGACCGCGCCTCGGCATTGCTCACCGAGCTGCTTGCGGCCAGCAAGGGGATGAGGGCGGAGGAGCTGGCGTCTCTTTATCACCGTCAGTCGAGGCTGGCGGCTTTGGCCGGTGATCGCGACGGGCAACTGCAGGCGCTGAAGAAGGCGCTCGACGCCGATCGGAGGAGCGTCGCCATCGCCAACGAGCTGGCCGACCTGGCCGAATCCATCGGCGATGACGAACTGGCTCTGCGTGCGCTGCGGGTGGTGGCGGCCAGTCCGGTGAAGGACTCCAAGGTGCTGGGCCAGGCTTACCTGCGCCAGGCACGCATCGCCCATCGGGCAAAGGATCGCGCGCGGGCAATCATTTTCGTCAAGCGAGCGCTGCAGGAGTATCCAGAGCTGGAAGAGGCACGGGCGCTGCTCGACCAGTTGAGGTGACGACCAGTCGAGGTGATCCAGGCCCGAAGACACCTCGATCGCGGTGACGAATTCCACGATCCGTTGAGCTCACGGTGTGAACGGCTGGCACAGTAGCGGGCCGGTAACCGTGGCGCGCGGGGGTCCGTCTTCCGTCGACGAAGTTGTTGAAGTTGGTGAATGAAAAGCGTCGCGAAGTCGTCTAGCGTAAAATACCATCGCTCTAACGGAGGTTCTCATGCTTAGTGTTTCTCGTCGGTCCCGCGTCGGATGGAGTTTCGCTGCTGCGCTTTCGGTGATCGCGCTGATCGGCTGTGGCGGGGGTGGTGGTGGGCGCGGAGGCTCGCAC
>Ga0302323_100001181_pt1 | contig 21181 bp, 19 predicted proteins | sample Fen_T0_3_FD_201950 | JGI IMG/M metagenome (GOLD analysis project Ga0302323, IMG submission 201950) | Peat permafrost microbial communities from Stordalen Mire near Abisko, Sweden - Fen_T0_3 | ecosystem: Environmental > Terrestrial > Soil > Wetlands > Permafrost | place: Sweden: Abisko... | reverse complement strand
TTGCCGCGTGGGACGCCCATTTCGCGATCTCCGCGGACAGGGTGCCGCCGCTGACGGAATGGCTGGTCGCTCTGACCCGCGAAACTGCCGACCGGCTCGTGGGTCTCCCCACCGGTGAGCGGATCGAGTTCGAATTCGTGTCCGGCGGACCGTGGGGCGCCTTCGGCCAGTATCAGGGCGGGCTGAGGTCTCTCGTCGAAGTCAACACCGCTCAGCTGCGCACGCCGGCCGAACTGGTCCACATGGCCGCCCGCCAGTGCTACCCGGGCCGCCACACCGAACACGCCTGGAAGGAAGTCCGAGTCGCGGGCGACCTGGGCCGTCTCGAGGCGACGATCACTCTGGTCAACACGCCCGAGGCGCTGATCCGCGAGGGTCTGGCGTACATCGGGGAACGCCTGGTCGTGCCGGAAGAAGCCCTTCCGGACCTCCTTGTGGAGCTGTACCAGCGCGCCGGCCTGGCGGTTGCCTCGGACCCGGCCGCGGCCCGAGACGCGGCAGAGAAGCAGGTGCTCATCGAGCGAGCGCTGGCGAGCCTGCGCGGCGTCGTCGCCAATGCGGCATATCTGCTTCACGCCGACGGCGCCCCGAAGGCGGCGGTGAAGGATTACATGCGCCGCTACCTGGTCATGAGCCCCGACCGAGCAGCCAAGCAGATCGCGCTGGTCGACGATCCGATCAGCCGGGCGGAGGTCGCCGTCGCGAGCGAGGGTGAGCGGCTGCTGCGCCGCTGGTTCGAGCTCGGGCCCGAAAGCGAGCGCGTAGACCGATTCGGGCGGCTTCTGCGCGAACAGCTCACGCCCCGCAGCCTCGCCGAGGATGTTGCTTCCGCCGGTTACGGTGAGGGCGGCTTCTAGCGGAACGTCGGTCTTTCGGGTCTGCGTCCTACCACGCCCCCGGCTAGACTTCGCGTCGTGACTGAGAGCCGCAAATCACGCCCAGCGCCGGCCGCCGCGACCGCGTCCAGACGTGCCGCCGCGCCCAAAGCGAAGACAGCCATCGTTGCCGCGCCGCCGACGGCACCGGCCGTCCGCCACCCCAACCTGGGTCTCGCCCCCATCGACATGACTTCATCGTTCCCGGCCGCGGCCGGGACCGTCCAAGACAAGGCCGCCGGAATCTCGGCCGCGGCGCTGAAGGCGGCGCAGGCCGCCGATCCAACCTTCGCCCAGCGCCACGACGAGGCCGGCCTCAAGACCCTGCTCCGCGACGGCGAGCTGCTGGCCGAACGCCTGTCGATGTGCCTGGGCGGCGGCGGCGACGGCTGGCTGACCGAGTACGCGGAGTGGATCGGCCCGATCGAGCGACGCCGCCGCGTTCCCCTCGCGGATCTGGCCGCAATCTGCGACGGCATGCGTGAGGCCATCGCGCCTTACCTGGCCGCCGACGAGCTGGCCGCCGCAACTGCCTCACTCAACGCGGCCGCCGCCGTGTTCCGGCGCAACGGCAGGCTCGGCGGGGACCGCCACAAGCGGAACGCGTTCCTCAAGTGGTTCTACCGCGGCGTCTGACGCCGTCCATCCGGCGCCAGCGGCGCCACGACAGCCATCGGAGGCCGGCATGACGATCAAGTGGGTGAAGGTCGATCCGCTCGTCCTGCGCGGCGAGCCGTTCTGCTACAACACTCGAATGACCGTGCGCCAGCTGCTCGAGCTGCGGCGCAGCGGATACGGCGTCGCCCGCCTCCTGCGGGAGCATCCCGAACTGCGCGTCGTCGGCATCGCCCAGGCATATCGCTACGCCTCGGAACACGCCGACCGCTACGCCGAGTTCTTCGACAAGGCCGGTGCCCTGGCCGGCCCCGGCTTCACGGCCGAGGAAGCGGCGGTTCTGCCGGCAGCGCTCCAGATTCCGGGCGTCGTGACCGAGCGGTCCAGAGCCCGGGCCTCGCGCGCATCCTCCTGACGGCGTCCCGTTGCGACGCGGTGACCCGATTCGACTATTCCGACGAAACTGGTAGGATATCGATCGTTATGAGCGATCCGACTGCGGCGCTCGACGCCGCCACCACCGACACAACCTCCCCGGCCGCTCCGGCGGCACCGGCGTTCGATCCCGGGCGCAGGGCCACCGAACTCGCCATCCTGGATGCCCTCCGCTCCGTCGTTGACCCGGAGCTGGGTATGGACGTAGTCGAGCTGGCCCTGATCCGGCAGATCATCATCGGCGCCGAGTCGTCGGAGATAAAGATGATCCTGACGACACCCTTCTGCCCGTACGCGGGCTCGATGATCCAGCAGATCAAGGACCAGGCCGAGTCGGTCCTCGAGCACCCGGTCAAGGTGACCCTGCTGGCGGAGCGCTGGGATCCGCGCGACGCCGGCCTGACGTGGTGAAGCGCTGACTCGATCGAGGGGACGATGCCAGACAAGCTCGAACGCAAGTCGGTTGTAGCCACCGGACGCGGCGACGACGGCACCACCGGGCTCCTGTTCGGCGGAGAGCGCGTCTTCAAGGACGACCCCCTGCCCGAGGCCTACGGTGCCATCGATGAGGCGATCGCCGCGTTGGGCGTGGCGAGGGCCGAGTTGGGCACCAAGACGCAATACGGCACGCTCCCCAGAACCCTCGACCGATTACCGGGCGTGATCCTCCGGCTGCAGCGCGAACTGTTCGTGGTTGGGGCGGAGCTCGCCACTTCGCCGCAAGCCCGCGACCGCCAGAAGCCGGGCGAGACACGCGTGACGGCGGCCATGGTCGCCGGGGTAGACGCCTTGCTGGCCGAGACGGAGGCCGCCATCGAGATGCCTCGCGAGTTCGTGGTGCCCGGCGAGACGAGGCTCTCCGCCGCCCTCGAGGTGGCTCGGACCCTCATACGTCGTGCCGAGCGGCGGGCAGTGTCGATCCGGCGAGCTCAACCCGTAGACGACGACCAGCTGCTTCCGTACCTGAACCGCCTGGCCGACCTGCTCTGGATACTCGCCCGGGCCGCCGAACAAGGCGAGTCCCGGACGGCCACTCCGTCGCGATCCAGGCCCGGGACGAACCCGGCCGGATCGGGCGATTAGCGGCCCGGCCGGCGGCCCGATTGGCGGCCCGGCGGCAGTCTCGCCGACGCCACGGAACTGCCACGGAGCTGCCCCGGCGGCCCGGCCGATCACGGGCCTTGTGCGAGCGCGACGCTATACCCGCTTCCGGGTGCATCATTCACGGTGTGAATAGAACGATCTTCGCCCCCCGTCGCACATCGGCCCGACTGGCCGCGGCCCTCCTGGCGATCGCAGCCCTCGCCGAGGCCTGCGGCGGCGCGGCAACTCCGGCCCCCACTCCTGGGACGGCCGCGACGCCTCGCAACCCCGCCACGGCCGTTCCGACCGCCACGTCTGCGCCGACCGCGTCACCGAGCCCAAACATCTCGATCGTCCCGGTTCCCGCGGCGAAGCCGGAGACCCCGGCGTCGTACACCGCGCACCTCTCCGATGCGACGGCGGCGGCAATGAAGAACGCCCTTGCGGCGGTCCGCGTCGGCAGCAAGATCCCCGGCATGTCGGCCGCGGTGATGTTCCCCGACGGAACCATCTGGTCGGGCGTCTCGGGTCAGGCCGTCCTGTCGCCCGCCCGGCCGCTCACGACCGACACGCTCATGTCCGTTGGCAGCATCAGCAAGACATTCGTGTCCGCGCTGATCGGCCGGCTGGTCGCCGACGGCACGATCGGACTGGATGACAAGCTGGCGAAGTACGTCAGCTTCACCAACGCCTCGAAGATCACGATCCGCGAGCTGCTCGACCATACCAGCGGCATCCGGGACTTGTTCGCGGTCAAGACCATGAACGCCGCCATCATGGCCAAGCCGACGGCGACGTGGACGGCGGACCAGGTGCTGGCGAGGATCGGATCGCAGAAGTTCACACCCGGCACGACCTACTCGTACTCGAACACCAACTACATCCTGCTCGGCAAGGTCATCGAGAAGGTCACGGGTAAGTCGGTCTCCGAACTGGTCCGGACGGAGTTCCTCACGCCCCTCGGAATGACCCACACTTTCCTGCAGACCGAGGAGAAGATGGCCGGGCCCCTGGCACACGGCTACATGAGGAAGAGCTCGTCGGTCTCCAACTTCGCCGGAACGATGATCCCGTTCACGTCGGAGGTCACGGCCGCCGGCCCTGCCGGAGCGTACGTGTCCACGGCCTCGGACCTCGCGATCTGGGCCAACGCCCTCTACGGCGGCTACGTGTTGAGCGAGGCGAGTCTGGCGTCGGTCACGGACATCTCGCCGACGACACGCGTCAAGGGCCGCAAGTACGGGGCCGGCTACGGGCTCGGTTTCGAGCAGACCAGCATCGACGGCACAACCGCGTGGGGCCATCGCGGCCACCTGGACGGGTTCTGGTCGACCATGGAATACCTGCCGGCCTATCACGTCACGATCGTCATCCTGACGAACGCCGAGTGGATCGACCCCGTTTCGGCGGCGGCGACCATCGGCAAGGCCGCACTCGCCGGCTAGCCGGCCTCGACCGCCGCGAAGCTGCTGCCCATACCGGGCATGAATCAAGAACCCGGCGATCGCTCGCCGGGTTCTGTGAGTTCTGTTTGTGGCCTCGCGGCCCTGCGCGTGCGCGCGGGCGCTATGCGCGGCGAGAGGTGAAGCAGTCGCTGCAATAGACCGGCTTGGTGCCGCTGGGGCGGAACGGAACCTGGGCTTCGCGACCGCAGCTCGAGCACGTCGCGGAGAACATCTCACGCGGGCCGGAGGAGTAGCCGCCGCGGCCGCCGCCGCCACCCGTGTGGGAACCGCCACCGAAATCGCCTCGCTGGGCCTTTCGGGCTGCGCGGCAAGTGGGGCAACGTCGCGGCTCGCTGAACTGCCGATCCGCGTAGAACTGCTGCTCGCTCGCGCTGAAGACGAACTCCTGGTTGCAGTCCTGGCAAACCAGAGTCTTGTCCGATGCGTACAAAGAACGCTCCTTGACTCGTGCGGCCTCAGCGACACGTCTGTCTCGCCGAGAACCGTTGAGAAGGAGCGATCGTGTGAGCCGCTGGATTCGGGGTCTATTGGCCCGTCCGGCGGAGAGTAACACGCTAGGGGGCGGATTTGTCTAGTAGATAAGTGTGCGCCCGGGCACTTTTTTCGCAGGTCAATACATGACCGACATGCCGCCACCGGCGGCCTTGGCGCGGTACATCGCCTGGTCGGCCTTGCGGATCAGAACTCGCCCGTCTCCGGTCGCGTTTCGCTGCCAGCCGATACCCACGCTGGCGCCCATCTGGAGCCTGAATGCCTCGCGATCGGTGAGCGCCGCCAGAACGCGGTCCCCGACGGTCTGGGCTTCGGATTCGACGACGTTGGGCAATACGACGGCGAACTCGTCGCCGCCCATCCGAGCAATATCGTCGGTGTCCCGAACAACTTCGCGAAGACGATCGGCGACCGCGAGAAGCATCTCGTCGCCAACCTCGTGGCCGAATATGTCGTTGACCTCTTTGAAATGATCGAGGTCGATCCACAGGACGGCGACACCACGCTCGCTGACTCGAAATGCCTGATCCAGCCGCTCCTGAAACATCGTCCGATTCGCCAAACCTGTAAGCGGATCGTGCAACACCCGGTACGCCAGCTCGCTCTGCAATCGATCCTGTTCGCGCAACAGGTTCTGCAGTTCACCGTTGGCCGCGGCGATCTCGACGTTGGCGGCTTCAAGCTCGGCATTGGCGCGCTCGAATTCGTGCGTCCGCATCTCGACGCGGGCCTCGAGCTGCTCGGCGAACTGGCGAAGCCGCTCTTCGGCCTGCTGGCGATCTGCGATCTTCCAGACCACGTCCATGATCTGGGTAAGCTGCCTGACGTCCGTGTCGGTGTAGGGCTCGGACTTGTTGGCGACCCCGACGACGGCGACCATCTGATCGCGGCTGACGACCGGGATCGTCATGAAGCGGGCCACCGGCGTGCCTTCGTCGTCGCCCGTTTCGGCGCCCGGCTCGCCGCCCGTTTCGGCGCCCGGCGCGGGGACGACCGGGCCCAGATCGTTGACCACGATCGGCTGGCGGTGGGCCTCGACCTCGGCCCAGATCCCGGATTTGGCCAGCTCGTACGTCCAGGTCGGATCACCGATCTCGCTGGCCTCGGCCGAGTCACGGGACCACGAATGGAGGGTGAAGCCGCCGTGAGTCTCGTCGTAGGCGTAGATGTAGCCGAAGGCGCTGTCACTCAGGGCCACGACCTCGGCCAGCGTGACGTTGAGCAGTTCCGCGACCCCGTCGCACTCGACCTCCGATATCCGCAGCAGGGAGCGCAGGCGGCGCTCTTCGGCGAGCTGCGCCTCCTCTGCCCGCTGGCGGGCGGTGACGTCGCGCATGATGAGCTGGCGCTCGCCGTTGGCGAGCCAGGCCAGACTGACGTCGATCGGGATCGTCGTGCCGTCGCGCCTCAGCAGCTGGCGCTCGAAACGGATCGAGGCGCTGGGGAGGGTCGCCAGGGCGATACGGGCCCGGTCCCGATCCTCCGGCAGGTACGTTTCGATCAGGTCGAGACCGACCACATCCGGAGCCGAGCAGGCGAGCATCTCGCAGGCCCGGGAGTTGGCGAGGGTGATCGACCCGCGGGCATCGACGACCACGATTCCGTCGGCCGCCTGCTCGATGAGGGCCCGAAAGTGCCGCTCGCTGTCGGCCAGCGCGACCAGGACCGGGTCGAGGTGGAGCAAGCCCGATGCGACGGGCTGGTTCGACTGGTCGGCCAGAATCCGGCGCAGACGGGGACCGCTGCCGGTGTCGGATCGGCGGCGGCGCGGCGTCTCGGCCGGATCGCCCTGATCGACCGGCTCGATGGATTCTGGGGGCGCAAGAAGATAGGGCGCGCCGGAGGCGGGGACGGAGATGCCGGCCGGCGCCGAGCCCGGCAGATGCGAAATCGGAGCGAAGGCGAGCGCGGCGACGCTCGCGCCTACACGCGAAGCGGGTACGCCGGCACGTCGAGGCATAGTCGTTGGGCCCATCCTGTTGCGACTGGCTACCTTAGTGGTCGGGCCCGAGCCACCCGGACTTGATGCCGTCGCAGGAGAGATCGCCTGGCGCGACTGGAGCGGCGCTCCCGGCCGCGGCTACTTTGGTCGGGTCAGCTCGCGGTCGGCCTGGGCGATGGCCCGCAGCGCCTGGGCCTTCTGGGCATCGACGCGGTCCAGGGCGGCGTAGACCTCGCCCCAGGCTTCGCGCAGCATCGCCACGCGGCCCTCCGGTCCGGTGACGCCGGCCTCGAGGGCTGCCGCGTGACCGCTCAGAGCGCTTGCGGCCAGCCTCGCCGCGTCGAGCTGCTCGAGGGCGAGGCGATGACTCGCGGCGGCGTTCGCCACCATGACCGCGGTCCGCAGTGCGGCAGTCGTCGTGGTGATGGTTGAAGCCACCGCCCGGATGACTTCCGCGTTGTCGTCCTCGACGATCCGAAGCGCGGCGTAGCCCTGCATCACGATAGAAAGCTGGGTCAGGATCTCGCGGCGACGCCGCCTCACGATCGGAAGAACGTCAAGGCGGAGTGCATTCACGCGCTCCAAGGTCAGAGCAGCGGCCCGCCCCTCCCCGGCCCCGGCGATGCGGGCGGTCAGCTCCTCGTCCAACCGGCCGGCAAGGAATGCGTACTGGCGCAGCGTCTCCATCTCCGTGGCGAGCGAAGCCTGCTCGCTGAGAATCGCGGCGTTGTCCTGTTCGAGTGCGAAGCGGCCTTCGGTCAGCGATTCCAGCAAGGACTCGAGATGCGGCTGCGCCTTGGAGAAGCGCTCGAAGTACCGGTCGATCTCCGCTACCTCGTCGTGAGCGGAACGCCGGCTGCCGAGCTTGATCGTCGAAGGGTCGAGCTTGGCCGCGGACTTGCGGAGTTCGGCCAGCTGCCGGGCCAGCGGCGCCTTCACTGCGAGAAGGCCGTTCATCGCCCCAAAACGCCGGTCCAGTACCCGACCGCTCATGGCCGAGGTGGCGATGAAGTCGCGCTCACCGAGATGGTCGACCGCATCGACGGTACGAGCGAATTCGGGACTGCCGACCGGCTGCATCGAGACCGAGGCCAGACACTCCGCGACGAGCCGCTCGATACGCTCGGCGGCCTCGGGCGCGATCGTGGGCGCTACCGCCGGCGCGGGCGCGCTGGGGGAAACGAAGCCCGGCGGGGTCGGACCGACCGACTCCGCCGGGCTGGATGGCTCGTTGGATTGGCTCACAAGCGGTCCGGGCGGCTAACCCTTGGGTGCGTCCGGAGCGTTCGGGGCAGCGGCTGGTTTGGCGGCCGGAGCGGGCGTGGCGCGAGGGGCGGCCGGCTTGGGAGCAGCCGGCTTGGCAGCGGCCGATCCGTTGCCCGAGCCGGGCTGACCATCGGCTCCGGTGATCATCGGCATGAGGGTCTTGCGAGCCATGCTCGTCAGAGCACCGGCCGACTGGATGACCTCCGCCAGGGCGCTGGTAACGCCCTGGGCGCCGTTGAGGACCGTGAACTGGCCGACGTGCTCGAACGGCGAGGCCGCCGCGCGGACGATGTCGGGCATGGTCGCGGCGATCTGCTGGGCGATGACCGCTTCCTGGTTCTGGCTCAGAGCCGCGGCGCGGCTTTCGATGCCGGCAGCTTCCGCCATCGCCCGGGCCTTGATCGCGTCCGCTTCGGCGAGACCTCGAGCCTTGATGGCATCGCCGTCGGCCTGGCCGTTGAGGCGCGTGGCGTTGGCCTGGGCCTCGGCCTGGATCTTGACCGCGGCCGCCTGGGCCTCGGCCGCGAGACGGACTTCCTGGGCGGCGGCTTCCGCCTGGCGGATGCGAACGTCGCGTCCGGCCGCAGCGAGGGTGGTCTGTCGATATGCCTCGGCGTCGGCCGGCTTGCGGACGTCTACCTGGAGCTGCTGTTCCTTCTGCTGGGCCTGCAGCTCGGCGACACGCGTTTCCTGCTCGACCACGGCCTGGCGGGCCTGGGCCTCGGCGAGAGGGCCTTGCTGGCCGGCCTGCTTCTGGGCGCGATCGATTTCGGCCTGGAAGCCGGCCTTCTTGATCTCGGTGCCCCGGATCGACTCGGCAATCTGGGCCTGCGCGGCCTGCTCCTGCGCAACGGCGTTCTGGTCGGCGTTGGCACGGGCGATGCGGGCGTTCTGCTCGACTTCGGCCTGGTGCGGGACCGCCAGGTTCTCGATGTAGTTCGACGGGCTCGTGATCGACTGGATCTGGAAGCTGTCGATGACGAGGCCGAACGACTCCATCTCGACGGTGCAGCGCTCCCGGACCTGCTGGGCGAACTTGTCCTGGTCGCTGATCATCTCTTCGACGGTCATGGAACCGGCGATGGCACGAAGGTGGCCGACGAAGACGTTCTGGACCTTCGACTCGAGCTCGATGGCCGGGCGATCCAGGAAGCGGCGGGCGGCATTGGCGATTGAGCGGTAGTCGTCGCCGACCTTGTAGACGATGACGCCTCGCAGGTCCAGGCGGATCTTCTGCTGGCTCACGCACGGCACCGAGATCTCGCTCTCGTGGGCCATCAGCGACAGGGCACGGACCTTCGAGAGGCCCGGGATCACCTGCGTCGCACCGCCGGTGACGATCTTGAATCTCATGCTCTCGCCGGCGGCGCCGCCGGCGGTGTGCCCGCGGGCCGGGCCGGAGATGATCAGGGCTTCGTCCGGCTCGGCGATACGCCACACCATCTTGAGCAGAATGATGAGCAGGAGCAGGACGCCGAAGACGGCGCCTACGACGATGCCTGCGGTAATGAGCAAAGAGTCAGTCATCGCGGAAGCCTCACGGTATCGGTCGGCGCCACCTCAACTGTGCGTCCCCCCAAGCTGCCGACCACGAGAACCTGGGTGTGCTTCTTGATAGTCATGTCCGGATCCGCGGCAGACGCATTGAACCGCTCAGTCCCCTGCCGGACCTCGATCACCACCTCACCGAGATGGCCCGGGACGATGTCCGCCGTTACGCGCCCCATCTTCCCGATAACGTCGTACGACACGATTCTTCTCCGTGCGCTGTCTCGCAAATGCCCGCCCATGGTAATGCTTCCATGGACCGCGGACGGGGGTAGCGCGCCAATACGATCGATTTCGGTGGGGCGGTCAATCCAGCTCCTTTCACGAGTAAGACCACCACTCCCGCCGCCGGGTTCGGTGAATCGAATCTGCCGAGCCGCGGCCCGTGCCGGGCGTGAATCGAAGTGGCCCGCCGGAAATCCGGCGGGCCACTGGAACGCTGCGGGGAAGACTAGTGAGCCGGCAGCTTTCCAACCGGAATAAGCGCCGCCTGAGCGGCCCCGTTCGCGTTGTCGAGGCTGACGACCATCCAGCCCAGCGACGGCGTCGTCGTCTGGAGAGCCAGAGTCGCGCTGATCGGCAGGGTCGCGGATGCGCCGTGCGCCAGCGAGATGAACTGGCCGTTGGAGAGGCTGGGAGTGAAGGCGTTGTAGGCAGCGGTCCCGGGGACCGAGTCCACAGTGCCGTGAATCAGATCGAATCCCGTGACCGAGTAGGAGAACGTTGGCGATGCACCGGTGATGCCCATGTCGCCGGCTATCGCCGGCAGCTCGATGACCGAGCCGTTCATCGGCGCGTCGGCGTAGAACCCGTCAACCAGATCGCCCGTCGAAGCATCGAACGTGAACGAGGCCTCGACGCCGTTGAAGGAACCCGTGGTGACCGCACCGAGATCGGCGCCGACGACGATGAAGTCGGGGTTGCCGTCGTGGTTGGTGTCGATGCCGATGTCGAACTCGGCGGCCGCGGCGTTGGACCACTGATGCCAGCCGTTGATGGCGAAGGTCAGGCAGACGTCACCGGCCCCCGCACCGCATGCGGCCGCCGGCAGGGACTGCACGCCCACGGCTCGAACGCTGGCGATGCCGGTGGTGTGATCCTTGTCGACGATGCCCGTCGAGTAGACGTCCGCAGTGCCGCTGTGGATGCCGGTGTTCTTGAGCTGGACGTTGGCGGTGGCAACTCCGCCGCTGCTCTGGTACGGCGACGGCGGGCCGGCGACGACCGCCGAATCGCCGCGCGGGACGAGCAGGAACGGAATGTGGAGCGGGTAGATCCCCGTCCCGGATGTGGTGGGCGTAGCCGAAACCACGCCTTCAATTGACAGGACCGCACCGGGGCCGACGCCACCGAAGGTATCGACCGTCGGCAGCGCGGCGACCGCCGCCGCGGAGAGCGACACCGTCACTTTGACGTCACGCGATGAGAAACCCGGAACGGTGACCTTGGACGCGGAAAGCTTGACCTTGGCGCCCGAAGCGCCGCCCACGAAGCCGGCCGACAGCTTGTAGGTGATGGCCTTCCAGCCCGTGTTCTGGATGCTGAAGGTCTTGACGCTGGACAGGGCCCCTCCAAGCGGCCGGTAGCCGAAGGCGAGGCTGTCGAGATGGTCGCTGGTCGAGGCGAATGCGGAGGTCGTGGTGGCGAGCTGGGCTTGGGCCACGCCAGAGCCGGCGCCGAGCGGGTCGTAGCCGACGATCTTGGCGGCGGCGGTCGACGCCGTGCTCATGATCGCGGCCTTGACCGCGTTGGGCGACCAATGCGGATTGGCCGCCAGGACGAGGGCCGCGATGCCGGCGACGTGGGGAGTGGCCATCGAGGTACCCGAGTCGACGAGCACGTCGGTGCCCGTGCCCATACCGGCGGCAACGATGCTGACGCCGGGTGCGGTGACGTCCGGCTTCAGGGCGCTGTCACCGAAACGCGGCCCGACCGACGAGAAGTCGGCGAGGTGCTTGTAGGTTGGGTTGGTCAGCTGTCCGGAGGACGAGATCGTGACGGTGTTGCCGTTGGCGGCAAGGAGCGCCGCTCCGTCCGACTCGAGAGTGCCGATGAACGGGATGGTCACGCCCGCGATCGGGCCTTCGAAGGGCGGCAGTCCGGCGCCCACGTTGACCATGATCACGGCCTTGGCCCCGTGGGCCTGACCGAGCTGGGCCCGCAATACACGGGCACAGGTTCCTCGCTGCGTGACGACGATCTTGCCGGCGACGCCCGAGTACTCACTCTCGTCGCAGCCGAGCGAAATGTCAGGGCCCGACATGAGGACGTCCAGCGTGCCGGTGACCGGAAGCGGGCCGTTGTTGGCGTTGAGGGCGCTGATGGCGGGGCTGAGCCCGATGGTCGCGCCCGGGAACGAGGCGTTGGTGTCCAGGGCCGCGACCGAGATCGTCCGCGAGCTGCTGGCCGGGGTACCGGCGAGGTACGCGCCCGCGCCCGCGTTGCCGCTGGCAGCAACAACGACCACGCCGGCACGAGACGCGTTCTCGGCGGCTACGGCGTCCGGAGTGTCGGAAGTTCCGAAGTCGGAACCGAGCGACATGCTGATCACGTCGGCGCCGTCGGCGACCGCGCGGTTGATGGCCTCGACCACGACGTCCGTGCTGCCATTGCAGCCGAACACCTTGTAGATGTACAGCTGGGCGCTGGGGGCGACGCCGGGTCCGATCATGAAGTCCGTCGTCCCGTAGACGGACGGGTCGTACGGCCCGTGGTAGGTGCTGCCGTTTGCCAGCTCACCGTAGCCGGCAGCGGTGCTCGCCGTATGGGTGCCGTGGCTGTCGCAGTCGAGCGGGTTCGAATCCGGCACCGGGATGGTCGCCGGCGACCCCGCCGTGGCGCTGGCGTCGTAGGCGTCGCCCACGAAGTCGTAACCCACGGGGATCTTGGCGCTGGGGAAGGCCACGGTCGTGCCGTCGGCGTTGTGGGCCGGAGCGGTCGTGTCGTGGGCCAGTCCGTACGTGTAGTCGGCCGGATTGCCCGAGCCGCCGAAGTCGGCATGATAGAAATCGACGCCCGTGTCTATTACGGCGATCTTCTCGCCCGCGCCCGTCTGGCCAGTGGCGCTCCACGCCTGCGGGACACCGACATAAGGGACGCTCTCGGTCAGAAGCGGCTTGTAGGTAGGCACGAGATGGACGCCGACGACGCCCGGCAGGGCGGCGATGGCAGCGACCGAGCCCGCCGCAATATGAATGTGGACGCCGTTGTAGGCATCCTGGACCTGGCTCAGCACGCGCCCGCCGTGCGAGTGGACCGCGTTGACGACGCCGGTCTGGCCGGACTTGATCGTGGATCGCCAGCTATCGCGCTGGGACTTGGTCGGAGTGGAACCGCTATCCGTGGCGTTGCCGACGCGGGTGGCAACGGGCTGATCCGCCAGTTCGACCATCAGGTTGAGCTGGCGGTTCTTGTCGATCAGGAACGGCACGACCTTGGGGTCGATGTGGCTGACATTGATCTTCTGGAACCTCGTCGTTTTGCCGTTCGCGGCCGTTGCCGTCGGGATCATCGATCCCATGGCCAGCGCCGCGATCGCGAGCGATACGAATAGACGACGTCTCATCCGACTCCTCCGTCGAGTTGCGCGTGAGCGGGTCGAGTGGCAGTTCTCGTACCGCCAGCTCACGGTTGACGCCCACCCCGGGACGCGGACGCGCCTCGGAAACAGACGCCGACCCTACATCTCGCCAATTGACCAGGTCAACGCGGAATATATACCTAGTCGCTGGACGCAACGACGCTGGTTGAAGGCCTTGCGAGACGGGCGGGTCCGTGCGGCGCGGTCTTTCGCTGCGGCTCCGGATTGCCTATCCTGCGCACATGCCCAAAGACAACGCCGACAAGAGCGTGGACGGCCAGCAGAAGAGCGACGGCGACCCGGGCGACGGGGCGATCGAATGGACGGGAGAACCTCTCCCGGCCGATGTCATCGCCGCGGCTGCGGCCTCCGCAGCTGCGATGGCGTCCGGAGGGACGGCGGGTCGCAGCCCTCGACATCAAGCGGACCTGCCGAAGGATCCCGCGGCCGCTCCCTCGATATGGGCGCGGTTCGACGAGCCGGGCACCACGGGCACGGCTGACTCGCCCGCTCCGGGCCCGGTCCCGGCCGCGGCATCGGCGACCGCCCCGGCCACTGCCCCTGCCCCGGCCCCTGCCCCTGCCCCTGCCGTGGTCGCCCCGGCACCGGCCACCGCCCCGGCCACCGCCGCCGGCTCCGATGTCCATCCCGACGACGAGCCCCTCGTCTATGTACGCAAGCTGGGGTCCACCTCGGTCGGCGGGTCCCGGCCCTGGGCCGTCTCGACGACCGACTGGCCGGACCAGCCCGGCCCCAGGTCTCACCGCCGGCTGATCATGCTGGCGGGCGCGGGCTTCGTCGTCGTGGCCCTCGTCGCCGCTGCGTTCGCCGGGTTCGGCGGAGGCGGCGGAGCGGCCGCTCCCAAGGCCACGCCGTCAGAGGTCGGCCTCGCCACGCCGTCGTTAGGCGCCTCGTCAACCACGGCGGCCTCGGCGGCGACGTCGGCGAGCCCCGATGCGACCCAAACCCCCGCCCCGACCGACACCCCGACAACTGCCCCAACCTCGCCCCCAGGCCCGGTCACGGCGTCAACCACGCTCGCGGCAGACCGGGGCGCGCTCCTGTCAACGGACAACTTCCGCAACCCGAAGTCGGGCTGGTCGACGCCGAGCAAGAACAGCGCGGTGACGACGTACAGCTACGGGTCCGCGGGATACCTGATCGGCTCGCGCACGGGAATGCTCGAGCACATGGTCTACGCCCCGTATCGCACGACCAAGCAGCAACTCAGCATGGCCGTGACGGCATCGCAGGCGGGAGCGCCCAAGAACGCCGGCTTCGGCGTCGCCTGCCGGCGCGGCACGGGCGCGGCGCAAACCTCGTACACCCTCGTTGTCATGAACACGGGCTCGTACTACATCGAGCGCTACGACGGTGTCCCGTCCGGGTCCAGCAGCCCCAAGACGATCAAACGCGGGACCTCGTCGGTCGTGCCGGGTACGACACCGATCACCATCGTGGGCATGTGCGCCACGATGGGCGGTGGATCAACGCGGCTGGCTCTGTTCGTTGAGGGTCAGAAGATCGCGGACGTGACCGACTCGGTTAAGCTGGCCAGCGCAGGCTGGACGGGCGGCATCGACATGCAGAGCGGCAAGACCACGTCCGTCCTTACGGTCACGGGCTGGCAGGAGCGCGACCTCTCGAAGTAGGCGCCGGCGGCACAGGCGAGAGCGCCGTTCTCGACCGGGCCCCCAACTCGTTGACGCTCCCCGGCAGCCCTCCTATACTCATATCCGATAGTTTTGGTCGGAATTGGGCGGCACGCCCCGGAGTTACACCCTGGCAGCTCGTACGTATCACAGCACCGGCGCCGTTTCCTTCTCTACGAAGGGCGAGTACGGCGTGCGCCTGATGGCCCAGCTGGCGCGTCGCTACGGCACGGGGCCGGCCAGCCTGACCGAGATCGCCGAGCAGGAGGATCTGCCGCGGGCATATCTCGAGCAGCTGGTCATCAGCCTCCGCGACGCGGATCTGGTGCAGAGCACCCGCGGCGCCCACGGCGGCTACGAGCTGACCCGGCCGCCCGAACAGGTCGTCATGGGCGAGGTGCTGCGAGCCCTCGAAGGGCCGATCGCGCCGATGATCTGCGCCTCGGACGACCCCAACCATATGACCTGCTCGCGGAGCGGGCACTGCACAGTCAACTTCATGTGGGTTCGGGTCCGCGACGCCATATCCGGGGCGCTCGATTCGATGACCCTGGCCGACCTAGTTCCGGCGGCGGCGCGCGCAAGTGCGCTGTCGGCGCTCGGACTACCGGCCGTCCGCGTAAGTCCCCTGACGCTCGACTGAGCGTCCCCCGCCACTCCAAGGAGCCTCCAGCAACCGTGAGCGATCAAGACCTCGTCATCCGAGACCTCCATGTGGCCCCGGCCGCGAAGCCCGATCACGAGATCCTCAAGGGGATCGATCTGACGGTCCGCAAGGGCGAAGTCCACGCCATCATGGGCCCCAACGGCTCGGGCAAGACGACGCTCGCCTACGCCCTGATGGGCCACCCGGCGTACCTGATCAAGTCGGGCGAGGTCATGTGGCAGGGCCACGACCTGCTCAAGCTGTCGGCCGACAAGCGGGCCCGGCTGGGCATGTTCCTCGCCTTCCAATACCCGATGGCGATCCCGGGACTGTCCGTGGCGAGCTTCCTGCGATCGGCCATCAACGCCCGCCGCTCCGGCCTCAATCCGGACCCGGCAGTCGATCCGACCGACGCCTTCCGGGGCGGCATCCCGATGGGCGAGTTCCGCAAGCTCGTCAAAGAGAAGATGGCGCTGCTCAAGATGGACGAGTCGATCGCGGCCCGATACGTCAATGAGGGTTTCTCGGGCGGCGAGAAGAAGCGCCTCGAGATGCTCCAGATGGCCGTCCTGCAGCCCGAGATGGCGATCCTCGACGAAACCGACTCGGGGCTGGACATCGATGCGCTGCGGATCGTCGCCGAGGGCGTCAACGCCATGCTCAACCCGAACATGGGCGTGCTGCTGATCACCCACTACCAGCGCCTGCTGGACTACATCACTCCGGACACCGTCCACGTTCTGGCGGCCGGCCGGATCATCCTGAGCGGCGGCAAGGACCTGGCCCTGCAGCTCGAGTCGGAAGGCTACGCGCCGATCCTGGCCGCGGCCGGGCTCGAAGGTGTCACGGACGCCGCTCCGGCGAGCGAGGCCGAGCCGACTCTGGAGGCCGCCCACTAGGGCGGGCAACGAATGGCACAGATCGCCGCCAAGCCCGCGCCCGCCGCGACGCCCGCCGCGACGCCCGCCGGGACGCCGGCCGGGCTGGATCCGTACCGACTCCGAACTGATTTCCCAATCCTCGGTACGGTCAATCGATTCGGCAAGCCGCTCATCTATCTCGACAGCGCCGCCACCAGCTTGAAGCCGCTCGCCGTCATCGAGGCCGTGGACGGCTACAACCGCGAGTATTCCTCGAACATCCATCGGGGCATCTACGAGCTCGCCGAACGGGCCACAGGCGCATACGAGGCGGCTCGCGTCTCGACCGCGAGGCTGATCAACGCCCCCGAAGCCGCCGAGATCGTCTTCGTCCGCAACGCTACCGAGGCGCTCAATCTGGTCGCGTATTCGTGGGGCCGGCGCAACATCGGCCGCGGCGACACGATCGTGCTCACCGAGATGGAACACCACGCCAATCTCGTGCCGTGGCAGATCCTGGTCCAGGAGAAGGACGGCGACCTGGAGTTCATCCCGATCACCGACGACGGGCTGCTCCGGCTCGAGGTCTACGAGGCGCTGCTTCATCTGCGGCCAAAGCTCGTGGCCTTCAGCCACGTTTCGAACATGCTCGGCACAATCAATCCCGTCAAGCAGCTGACCGAGATGGCCCACGCCGCCGGCGCGCTGGTGCTGATCGACGGCGCCCAGGCCGTGCCGCACATCCCCGTGGACGTCCAGGAGATCGGGGCCGACTTCTACGTCTTCTCCGGCCACAAGATGCTTGGGCCCACCGGCTCCGGCGCGTTGTGGGCTCGCCGCGAACTGCTCGAGGCGATGCCGCCCTTCATGGCCGGCGGCGACATGATCCGCGAGGTCCACCTCCGCCGCTCGGACTTCAACGACATTCCATACAAGTTCGAAGCCGGTACGCCGGCGATTGCCGAAGAGATCGGCATGGGCGCCGCCGCCGAATACCTGATGGGCCTGGGCATGGACAACATCCGGGTCCACGAGCAGCAGCTGGCCGCCTACGCCATGGAGACGCTGCGCCGCGAAGTCCCCGGCATCGAGATTTACGGGCCGGAAGCGCCCTACCGAGGCGGCGTCGTGGCCTTCAACCTGCCGGGCATCCACCCCCACGACGTGGCCCAAATACTCGATCGTGCGGGGATCTGCGTCCGCGCCGGCCACCACTGCACCATGCCGCTCCACGAGCGCTTCGATCTGGCGGCGACGGCCCGGGCAAGCTTCAACGTCTACACGATCCCCGAGGAGATCGACGCGCTTGCCGTGGGGCTCCGCGAGGTCGGGCGAATCTTCGACCGCGAGCCCGGCAGGCCGGTATAGGGGTATTCTCGACTCGATGGACGACCTCTACCGCGACTACATCCTCGAACACTACCGGCGCCCCCACAACTTCGGCGTGCTGGACAACCCGACGACGAGCTACGAAGGCGCCAATCCGCTCTGCGGCGACCGCATCACGATGATGCTGGGCATCGCCGACGGAATCGTGCGCGAGGTGGCGTTCACCGGTCGCGGCTGCGCCATCAGCCAGGCCAGCGCCTCATTGCTGACCGACGAGATCAAGGGCAAGACCGTCGCCGAGGTCGAGAAGATGACCCCCGACATGCTGCTCGACCTCATCGGCATCGACATCAGCCCGGCCCGGCTCAAGTGCGCCTTGCTCTCCCTCGACACCGTCGCCCACGCCCTGGCCGACGAAGCGTCTGCGGACGAGGCGTCTGCGGACGAGGCGTCTGCGGACGAGGCTTCTGCGGACTTGGCTTCTGCGGCCCAAGAGGAAGCCGGCGCGCAGGGATAGCCCGAGTGGGACCATCGAGGTGCTGCGCCGACTGCCCGCGGCGAAGTACCCTTCGGACTGTCGGTATTCGACCTGGAAGGCTGGCTAAACCGGTGCAACTGGCGAGGGGCGGTTTTGCGTCCCGAGAGCGCCGATGAGCGGATACGTCTCGTCGAGCACCTCACGCGCGACCCGAATGTGGCGGGAGATCGCCGACAAGGTGTACGTGCGCCGCTATATCGACTTCGATGTGACGGTGGGCCTGGTCGTCGGAGACAGCGCCGCGCTGGTCGTTGACACGCGCGGCTCGGAGCGGCAGGGACGCGAGCTGGCCGGCGAGATCCGCTGGATCACCCAGAACAACCTGATCGTCGCCAACACCCACCACCACTATGACCACACCTTCGGCAACTACGCCTTCCTGCCCTCGGAGCAGTGGGCCCACGAGCAGTGCGCGGCGCGGATGCGCTCGGACAGCCGGACGACGCAGTACGCCCTTGCCGCGGCCATGCCCGAGTTTGCATACGAGTACACCGACACCCACGTCACGGCGCCGGCCAAGACGTTCCGCGAGGGCGTCCAGCTCGAGCTCGGGAACCGCAAGGTGGATCTCACCCACTTCGGCCGGGGCCACACCGACAACGACGTCGTGGTCGTGGTGCCCGATGTCCACGTGGTATTCGCCGGCGATCTCGTCGAGCAGGGTGGGCCGCCGTCCTTCGAGGACTCCTATCCGATGGACTGGCCCGGTACGCTGAGCCGGGTGCTGGAGGCGGCGCAAGGGCCGGTCGTGCCCGGCCACGGCGAGACCGTGACCCGGTCGTTCATCGAAGGCCAGCTGGCCGATCTTTCGGCCCTGGCATCCCTGGCACGCCGGGTCAGGTTCGAGGGCGGAACGGCCAACGACGCGCTGCCGCTGTCGCCCTTTCCCGCCCGAGCGGCGCGCGTGGCGCTGATGCGGGCATTCGCCCAGCTGGCCGGCGAACTGTAGTCCGGGCGGCTCGAGCCGGTCCGTCCGGATCAGACGAGGCGGGCCGCCTCGCGGGCCACGATCAAGTCCTCGCGGGCGACGATGCGGAGAACCGCCGGCGACGCGGCGGCCGCCGACCCGCCCGCCGACCCGCCCGCCGACCCGCCCGCCGGAGCGGCGTCCCGTGCGGCCAGGACCCCATCTTGTGCGACCGCCGCATCCGAGATCGGGGCCACGCCCAGCGATCCGAGACGGGCGACGATGCGGGACCGCAGCCCCGCCGCGTTTTCACCGATCCCGCCGGTGAACACCAACGCGTCGAGCGCGGGTAGAGCCGTGGCGACAGCACCGATGCATTCGGCCGCGCGCCGCACGAACAGCGCCAGCGCCATGGTTGCCGCCTCGTCGCCGGCCGCCTCGAGGGCCAGCAGCTCGCGGACGTCGGAGGTCCGGCCCGAGACGCCCAGCAGCCCCGAGTCGTGGTCCATCTGATCGGCCAGTTCGGCGAAGTCGAGGCGGCCGGTCCGGATCAGGTAGAACATGATTCCGGGGTCGATCGAGCCGGCCCGCGTGCCCATCATCAGCCCCTCTAGCGGGGTGAGACCCATCGACGTCGCCACCGATCGCCCGCCCTCGACGGCAGTGACCGAGCAGCCGCTGCCGAGATGCGCGACCACCGTCCGGAGCTCCCCGATCGGCCGGGCCAGCAAGGCCGCGGCACGCTCGGCCGACCACGCCACCGACAGGCCGTGGAAACCGTAGCGACGGACGCCCCACTCCTCGAACCAGCGCGCGGGAACCGGGTAGCGGTAGGCGTCCTCCGGCAATGTGGCGTGGAACGCGGTGTCGAAGACCGCGACGTGCGGCAGATCCGGGGCCGCCTGCAGACCGGCCGCCATCGTGGCGGCAGCGACGCCGTTGTGGAGGGGCGCGAGATCACGCAGGGCGATGACCTCGGCGATGACCTCGGGAGTGACGATCACCGGGCTTCGGAACCGTGTCCCACCGTGAACCACGCGATATCCGACGGCGCCGAGCGAGGCCTGCGGTATGCCGGCCGATTCGTAGCGAGCGAGCAGGCCGCGGATGTCGTCGGCTGGATCCGCGCCGGCCGAGGCGTCGGTGCCCCAGTCGATGTCGATCGAGCACAGCGGCGCGGGGGCCGCCCCGCCTTCACTCGCCGGAGCCGCACCTGCCGGCGCGTCTACGACGCTCGACTTGAGCGAGCTGGAACCCGGGTTCAGTACGAGGACACGCATGGAACGTAGGCTACCCGTTCCGGGGCGTGCGGGCGTCGGTGACCGCACGCGGCGCCACGCGCGCCGGTGCGAGCGCAGCCACGAGCGACGCCTCCGTGGGCGTGTCGCCCAGCCCCAGCCGCGCCCCCACAACTGCCGGCAGCGGCGGCTCCAGATATGTGGCCCTCAGTTCGGGCCAGGACGCCTCGCCGAAGACCACCTCCGGCGGCCCGTCCAGCACCACCCGGCCGTCCCGCATGACGAGGATCCGCGAAAAACATTCCGCCGCGAAACGCATGTCGTGGCTGACCGCAATCACGGTCCGGCCCTCCGCCGCGGCGCCGGCCACGACCGCCCGAACGGCAGCCACTCCCCGCGAGTCCTGGCCGGTCGTGGGCTCGTCGAGAATCAGAATGGGCGTGCCCATGGCCAGGACGGAGGCGATCGCGAGTAGTTTCCGGCGCGAGTAGCCCAGATCGTAGGGGTGGCTTTCGGCCTCTGCGGCCAGCCCTACGGCCTCCAACGCGGCCCGGACATGCCCCGCCAGTTCGGCTCCGCGCACGCCCAGATTACGCGGCCCGAATGCCATCTCGGCGGAAACTCGGCCGGCGAATAGCTGGCGGTCCGGGTCCTGGAATGCGAGCCCGACGCGGCCGGCCAGCTTCGCGACGTGGACTTCGGCGATGTC
>Ga0302323_100001179_pt1 | contig 21190 bp, 16 predicted proteins | sample Fen_T0_3_FD_201950 | JGI IMG/M metagenome (GOLD analysis project Ga0302323, IMG submission 201950) | Peat permafrost microbial communities from Stordalen Mire near Abisko, Sweden - Fen_T0_3 | ecosystem: Environmental > Terrestrial > Soil > Wetlands > Permafrost | place: Sweden: Abisko... | reverse complement strand
CGGCATGCGCTGGCCCAGCAACACTTCATACCAGGCCCAGCAAAACTGGTTGAACAACCACATGCAAAGCCCAGCACCCATCAAACACCAGAACAGCCGCGTGTGGCCACGAGTGTCGAACGCATTCCTTACGCAAAAATACACGGCCGTCACCATCACCAGGATGGGAGCGATGTCTCCGAGCACGGTGTGAAAAGTCCTGCCGGCAGGGATCGCGGACGCCACTGCAAACGCCAGCAAAATCGCCAGACCATAAACAACCAGCGAGGATGGGCGGCGAGAGGACACCGCTTCGTATCATAGGACTTTTTTCGCCAAAGCTCAGGTGACCGTTTGGTTACCGCAGGTTACCTAAGTAATCGAAGGCCGCCCACAACCGCCTCCAGTGATCTGCGTCACAAATACATGTGACCTTGCCGACGGGAGCTGGACTGACCTCGGCTGCTAGAATTCGTTCCATGGCATTCCCCATTCAACGCGCACGCCGCCTGCGGCGGACCGAAGCGCTGCGTTCCCTGGTCCGCGAAACCCGCCTCACTCCCGAAGCTTTCGTCTATCCGCTCTTTGTTTGCCCTGGCAGCGGCGTCCGCAAGGAAGTGCGTTCCATGCCGGGAGTATTCAATCTCTCGGTGGACGAGGCGGTGAAGGAAGTTCGCGCGGTCCGCAGCCTGGGCGTACTTTCGGTGATCCTGTTCGGCCTGCCCGAGAAGAAAGATGACCTCGCCACCGGAGCCTGGGCGGAAGACGGCATCGTGCAGAAGGCAGCCCGTGCCATCAAGAGTGAAGTGCGCGACGTGATCGTGATGGGCGATGTCTGCTTGTGCGAATACATGTCCCACGGCCACTGTGGAATCGTGAAAGCCGCTGCGCAACCCTCGGGCGTCGCAGAAACAGACTACGAGATCGTCAACGACGCCAGTCTCGAACTGCTGGCTCGCACCGCCGTGTCACAGGTCCGCGCCGGGGTGGACATTATTGCTCCCTCCGACATGATGGACGGGCGCGTAGCGGCGATTCGCTCAGCACTCGACAAAGCGAATTTCGAAAACACTCCCATCCTTTCTTATGCGGCGAAGTTTGCCTCGGGCTTTTACGGCCCCTTCCGCGAAGCCGCCGATTCCACCCCGCAATTTGGCGATCGCCGCTCCTACCAGATGGACCCGGCCAACATTCGCGAAGCCATGCGCGAGATCGCTCTTGATGTCGAAGAAGGCGCCGACATGATTATGGTGAAGCCGGCGATGCCCTATCTCGACGTAATCGCCGCCGCACGCGACCGATTTGATCTGCCGCTAGCCGCGTATCAGGTATCTGGTGAGTTCGCCATGATCGAAGCCGCTGCCCGCAATAACTGGATTGACCGCGACCGCGTAATGATGGAATCGCTCCTCAGCATCCGGCGCGCCGGCGCGAGCTTGATCCTCACTTACTTTGCGAAAGACGCCGCGAAACTGTTGGCCTAAGGGAGTGGTAAAGGCTGCTGCGAAGTACTTCGTTCCGGTTTTCATACGCACAGCCCGTTAAGTGTTGTAAAATCCGCCATTCCCCGTTGGTGGAAGTACCTTGGCGTCTTTTTCGGAAATATCTTCAAATGAATTGGCTCGACAGTGCGCTGGTTCGAGGGATCCCGAGGCTTGGGCCGAGTTTATCCGCCGGTTTCAACCCGTGATCGCTTCGTCCGTATTTCGCACTGTGCGCCAGTGGCGAGAGCCGACTCGCGAACAAGCCGATGACCTGGTTCAGGAAACTTTTCTCAAGCTTTGCGAAGACGACTGTAAAATGCTGCGCGACTTCGAACCCAAACACGAAGATGCGATCTTCGGATTCCTGAAGATCGTGACATCCAACGTCGTTCGCGATCATTTCAAGTCCGGAATGGCAATAAAACGCGGTGCGGCCCAGACCGATACCATTGAAGAGTATGTCCATCTCGATGGAGCCTTATCCGGCAGCGATGGCGAGGGTGACATTCTCCGGAATCTCCAATTAGAAGAGATTGACGCCATCTTATTCAAACAATTGACCGGAAAGGACGCAGCCCGGAACCGCGCTATTTTCTGGCTTCGTCATAGGCAGGGTCTGCGAGCGAGCGAAATCGCCGTCATTCCCTCGATTGACTTGTCCACCGAAGGGGTTGAAAGCGTCCTATTGCGCATGGTTAACATGATTCGTAGTCACATAAAAGACAACGGTGGGTGGTTGAGTTGAATACTTTAGGGGTTGAAACTCGTTTTACCCATTTGGAGACAATGAATTTTGCCGGATAAACCCAACCGCCGTCAGGCCAGTTGTCCGCGACCCGAAGTTTGGCGCGAGATCGCTGCCGGTTCCACCGACCCGGATCTGACCCTGACCTGCATTGAGCACGCCAGCCGCTGCGATACCTGCGGTCCTCTTCTGCGCCAGGCGGTCGCCGAATTGAGTGATCTTCGGCCGGAAATGACGGAAGCAGAGCGACGGGAAATTTCGACTCTCGAAAGCGCAAAGCCCGAGTGGCAAATGAAGCTGGCCCAGCGCATCGCGGGCAAGCTAGCTCCGAGTCCGGCCCCCGTCGGTGGTTGGCGTGGCTGGTTGCACTTGCCGGGCTTGGCCGCACTCGCGACGGTCGTGGTAGCAGCCTCAGTTGGATCATGGGTATACACCACCCGCGGCAGCGCCGATTCCGCGAACCGCTATCTGGCGCAGGCCTACACCGATCAGAGAACCCTCGAACTCCGTATCCCCGGTGCCGCCTACGCGCCGCTCCGCGTGCAAAAGGGCCCAGCCGCATCATTTATCGGGCGTTCCCCGGCTCTGCTCAAAGCGGAAGCCCTGATCGCCGACCGTCTGACCGCGAATCCCGATGATCCCGCTTGGCTGCAGGCATCCGGGCGCGCCGACGTGCTCGAAGGCAAGTACGACGCCGCTGTGGAATCCCTACGCCGCGCCGTTGAGTTAAAGCCGCGTGCTTCCGATCTTCTGCTCGATCTCGGCACCGCTTACTTCCAGCGCGCACAATCGGAAGATCGCCCCGAAGATTTCGTCGCCGCCTTCGAATACCTAAGTCAGGTTCTCATCCAGCAGCCCGACAATGCGACCGCTCTCTTCAATCGCGCCATCGTTGCTGAGCATCAGTCACTCTATCGGCAGGCTCTCGAAGACTGGGAGCACTACCTCAAAGTCGATCCCAATTCCGAGTGGACGGAAGAAGCCCGCAGTCATGCTGAAATTGTCCGCACGAAATTGAAAGAGCATCAGAGCGGTGCCAAGCCACTCCTGCCTCCCGCGCAGGTGGGAGACCCCACCCGCGAAGATGTAGAGCGCCGCGTCGAACGCTATCTCGACGCCGCCGTGCAATCGTGGCTCCCGCAGGCCTATCCCGAACATGGAAAGGCTGGCGACCCGCAGGCCCAGCAGGCGCTTTTTTTTTTGGCGGACCTGTTAGCCCAGAACCACCAGGACAATTGGCTCGCTGATCTTCTTAAGGGATCCTCGTCTTCGTCATTTCCAAGCGCGGTCGCGGCACTTGCCCAAGCCTCGCAATCCAATTACTCCAGCGACTACAACCTTTCTCATGCTCGAGCCGTGGAAGCCTCGCGATTGTTCAGCGCTTCGAACAATCACGCCGGAGCTCTGCGCGCCCAGTTCGAGCAAACTTACGCCGAACAACTCACGCGCAACCTTAATGGCTGCCGCAACCACGCAACTTCCGGCCTAACCGCAGCCGATCACCAGCACTATTCATGGCTCCAGATTCAGTTTCGATTGGAAAAAGCCTCCTGCAATTTATTGGGGAAAGATGACTTTGGCAACCACGAACACTTGAGTCGTCAAAGCGCTGCAGAAGCTCTGGAGAGCGGGTACGAGCGACTGTACGTCCGTGCTGTGTACTTCGTCGCCGACGACCAGATTAATGAAGGCGACCTTTCGGGCGGTCTTCGATCTGCTAGCGATGCCCTCAAGCATTATTGGTCGGGCGACATGCCTGCCTATGTTGCCTATAACCTGTATGCGGCAACGATCGGCTGGGTACCGGAATTCCAATCGAATCGGCAGCATTTTGTGTTTGCAACCTGGCTTGAAGCGACGTCCGCGATTGATCCTACCGATGATCTCTTGACGCGAGCTTGGGCGCACAGCGGAGCGGCTCGCGCGGCGGCGGCGATTCGGGAACCCAAAATTTCAGAGCGAGAGTCCGCAGAGGCCGCCAGGCTCCTCGCTCTTGCTCCTCGAACGCCTGCTAACCAGGACTACATCCTCTGGAACGAGATTCGAACGGCCGACGTTGAGGGACGCGTTGGGCAATTTGAGCCCGGAATTGCGAGACTCACGGCGATCCAGAGTCAGATTGCCCCCCACATGGATAAGTATCTTGAGGAGGCGTTCTACGCGACTCTCGGTGAGCTCGAACTTCGGAACCACGATCCTGCTTCGGCGGAACGGGCCTTTCAGCCTGCCGTTGAATCCGCAGAGCGGCGCCTCAGTTCCTTGAACTCAGAAGCGGAGCGAATCAGTTGGAGTAAGGAAGCGGCCCCTGTTTATCTCGGCATGACAGAAGCCGAACTCGTACAAGGCCATCCCGAAAGATCCTTGGAATATTTTGAGTGGTACCTACGAGCTGGGACTCGGCATGGAAAGAAGGCTGAGAGTTCGAACCGCGCATCCGCCCCGGACGACGGATCGCTGTACTCGCGGATTCCCCTGCTCAACCACGAAACTGTGCTTGCCTATGCTGCTCTGCCCGACGGCGTGGCGCTTTGGAGTTACGACAATCGCGGAGTGAAGGCGCACTGGCTCCCGGATTCGAACCGAAATCTACGAGAGCTCGCGGGTAGATTCTATGACCTTGCTGCCAATTCTAAGTCTTCGTCGATCGCTTTGCGCCGGAACGCCAGAGCCTTATATGACTCATTGATTGCACCGTTCGAGGCGCAGATTGAAAGCGATCGCACACTTGTAATCGAAGCTGACGACTGGCTGGATCGCGTTCCTTTTGAAGCTCTGCTCGATGCAAATGGCAGATACCTGATCGAGCGCGCTCCCATCGTTCGTTCACACGGGCAAGATGCCGACTCTACTGTGCTAAGAGATACTACGATCTCGGCCTCCGCTCATGCGCTCGTTGTCGGCAGCACCGCTGCATCGGAAGAGGCCGGGCTGATCCCGTTGCCCGACATCAGCGCCGAAGTGGATGCGGTTGCTCGGAACTTTGGGTCATCCTCGGTGCTCCGCTCGTCGGAAGCGACTTTGCCTGCGGTTGAGCGGGAGTTGGAGGGCGCCACAGTGTTTCATTTCACAGGCCATTCGCTCGCGAATCAGAACGGGTCCGCGCTGCTCCTTGCATCTGCAGTTCGTCACGAGGGCAAACCGGCGATGCTGAAGGCGGACGAATTGCGTCGCTTGGATCTTCACAATCTGCGCCTCGCCGTGCTTTCCACCTGCAACACCGAAACTGGCCGCGATGGCTCGCGTGGCTTCAATAGCATCGCCGCGGCTCTCCAGCGCGCAGGCGTGCCACATATTGTCGGCAGCCGTTGGGCGGTCGACGCTGTCGAAACCAGGAGATTTGTTGAGAGTTTTTACCGTGATGTGCTTTCTGGCCAGTCCGTCCCCGGGGCTGTTCGTCAGACGGCACGCGACATGATTGCCGACCCGCGCACTTCGCATCCCTACTACTGGTCGGCATTCTCGGCGTACGGTCGGCCCTGATCCTAATTCTGTTCTCCGGAGGACCCTATGAGTAACGAACGCCACTTGGCCAGCACCATCACGGCCTTACTGAGTGCGTTGTTGATCACGCTGTTTATTGTTGCCTGCGAACCCAAGGAGCAAGGCCCGCCGCCCGAACCCAAAGGCATGGACGTGTTCGTCACCTTTGAAGGCCCCTGGGCGATCGTCCCCGATCCGAAAGACAGTAACAGCGTTCTCGCGATTGCTCCGAAGACGAAGAGCCATCGTCCCCTCGGCGTTGTTCCCGCCGATACTGCGCTGGAAGCGGGAATCTACGACCTGGCGATTCCTGTCCACGGTGAACGCGGCAAGCCCGAAGCCGACAAGAACATTCTGCGGGCGGATATTGATCCCCAGGCCGTGCAACTTGCGTCGGGTACCCGGGGTGAGCGCTACGTCATCCGTCTTCCCAAACCCGATGCTTATCTCGCGGAGACTTCTTATCTAAGCCGCATTTCCACCAAGTATCCGCCCGATGCTTCGGAGGAGAAGAACTATGCGACCGCCGTTGCTCTGCGTTATCACACAGCGAGCAAGATCGGGTTCCAACTGTCAGGGACGCCAGATGATGGCCCTGCTTTCAAACCTCTGCTGCTGGAACTGAATACACCTCTGATACGCTTCACCATTGATCCGCTGGAGGTTCACCTTCACGACGATTGCTACCTCCATGCGCGCGAAGCGTTCCGCGACTTGGTGCGTCTCGTCAGATTGAAGCTCTATATCGACTTCGCCGGGCCAGAGGAATGCCGTAAGCAGGATCCGCAATTGCTTCCTGCCAAGAAAGCGCTATTGCTCAATCCCTTGTCCATCGAGAACACCACCACGATGCAGAACGACATGCAACTGCGTGCCGCGGGATTTTCTGGCAACATCCTGGATACGTACGTAAACTCGGTAGCCCGTTCTTCTTCCAAGGTGGGAGCCGCGATCTACTTCTTTAGTTCCGATACCGGTGGCTGCAAAGCTCCAATCATCCTGAACAACGGCGGATGATGCCGTGAAAGCTCAATAGCAACGTAGCGCTGTCCCGGCGGGCGTCCTCGCCCGCCGCTTCAGCTACCAATAACTTCTATCCTTCGTGATACGCCATGCGCACCAGTGTCCGCTCCGCGAACGGCACGTAGAGCAGAGCCGCAGTCGCGGCGAACGCCAGTCCGATTCCAATCTGCGGTAGCAGCAAAAACGGCGCCACTGCCCACAGTTGATCGAGCGCCAGCACAAACGGAAACAGCTTTCGAAAATTCCCGCCCAACTTGCGGAAATCAAATGCCACCGCAGAAATCAAATAGAACCGCAGGGGAATGCCGGTCGCTCCTGTCACCAGCACCGCGCCCACGAGCAGTGAAGCTTTCCACCCTGGCATGAAGTCGGACGCGATGCGATCCACTTCATGCAATCGGTATAGTCCACTTAAATAGAACGTCAGATACATCACCTGGATCAACACGAACAGCGTCCTCACCATTCCACGATGAGGCGCCGGCACGTGTAGATCGGGATGAAGCCCTGTGCCTTCGGCCAATGGTGGGAGATCTTCTTGTGCGGGCACTTGCAGCGCTTCGGAGAGCGACGAAGCGGGCATGGCCACGCCGTCCACCGGCGCAATAAAACGATATCCCCGCCGCGCCAGCGTTTCGACAAATCGCGGGCTGGAAGCGGAATCCCCCAGCGACTCGCGAATCTTGTTCACCGCCGTGTTCAGGCTGTGATCGAAATCCACGAAAGTATCGGCAGGCCAAATCTTGTCGCGCAGATCGTCACGCGTAACCACGCGTCCAGCATTCTCAAGCAGCGCCACGAGCACCTGAAATGGCTGCCCCTGAAGCCGCACCCGCCGCCCATTCTTGCGCAATTCCCCAGCATCCAAATCCAATTCGAACACGCCAAAGCGCAGCAACCGTCCATTGCTGCCGGAATTCTGAAAAGGAGGCGTAGCCATGTCTTCGCGAACGTAGTTTACACCGCGGATATTGACGGAGACGGGACTCGGAATTGTCGGCGTTAGCGAAACTCTCGCGTCCGGGGGTTCGATTTGATTCGAGTTTTTGCGGAGCCACATGAGGGAATTGGGCTGGAAATGGCGCTTAACCGGGTAGAGACGAGAAGATGTTCCGCTCTTAGAACGGCAGGATCCTCGTTTTCTGGCAAATCAAATATCTGGAGGAAACAATGTCGCGCCTTTCCCTTACCCTGGCCGCTGTTCTCGTGGCCGCCTGCTCTGTTTTGCCCGGTGTCGCCCAGCAGTCTCCCGCTGGCTCAGGCTTGGTAGTCCCCGCCGTAACCAAATTCAACGGCACCTTAATCGACTTGAAAGGCAAGCCGATTACTGGCACCGCTGGTGTCACGTTCAGTCTCTATAAGGAAGAACACGGTGGAGCGGCGCTCTGGATGGAAACCCAGAACGTGACACCCGATAAGAACGGACGCTATTCGGTCACGCTGGGCGCAAGCAGAGCGCAAGGCCTGCCGGCAGATCTGTTTGCCTCTGGCGAGGCGCGCTGGCTCGGCGTCCAGGCAGAAGGGCAAGCTGAAAGTGCCCGAACGCTGCTGGTCAGTGTTCCTTACGCGATGAAGGCTTTGGACGCGGAAACCCTTGGCGGTGTACCAGCTTCGGCTTTTCTGCGGGCGGCTCAGGGAGACGGGAACCGTCTCCAAAGCGTGCCGCAGGGGCAAACGAAGCCCACCGTCCACGGTAGCGGCACTGTGAATACGCTGCCACTCTTTACTGCAAGTTCCATCATCGGCAATTCCGTGGTCACACAGTCGGGAGGCAATGTCGGTATCGGAACATCAGCTCCGGTAGCAAGCCTCGATGTCAACGGCATGGTGAACTCGGCCACTGGGTTTAGCATCGGAGCGACTCCCGTTGTGCTTGTCTCCAGTGCCAATGGAAACACCCTTCTCGGGAGCAGCGGCAATCCTGCGGCCGGCCTCGCCAACACCGCCGTTGGCAGCTCCACCCTTGCTGTCAATGTCAGCGGCAGTGTCAATACAGCCGTCGGCACTGGTGCTCTCCTATACAACACCAGCGATAACAACACGGCCGTCGGCGTTGACGCCCTTACCGGTAACACCTCCGGCGCGTCCAACGTCGCCGTCGGAGCCGATGCCGGTTTTTATAACCAAACAGGGTCCGGGAATACTTTCATCGGCTATTTCGCTGATTCGACTTCCCCCAATCTCACCAATGCCACAGCGATCGGAGCCCACGCCGTCGTCAATACCAGCAACACCATGGTGCTTGGTCAGGCTGGCACGGAGGTGACGATTGGCGCTTCTCAGCCTGCGCCAGGAACCATGCTCACCATTCAGGCCGACGACACTGGCTCAGCTCCAAAGCAACTGGTCATTCAAGGCCAGACGGATCCGAATCGCCAGCTTCTCGTTGGCTACCAGACCAATGTCGGACTCGGCGGCTATGGCACCATACAGGCGATCGACCAGGGTGTGAAGTTCACGACGCTGGCGCTCAACCCCAATGGAGGACCTGTCGTGGTGGGCACAAATTACTCTTCCGGCAACCCCTTCGTCATCGGGTCAGGCCTCGGCGGGGGACTGGCCGATGGCTGGGTCACCTATAGTTCGCGCCGCTGGAAGACCAACGTTCAGACGCTGCACGGTGCGCTCGACAAGGTCGCGAAACTGCGCGGCGTTTCCTACGATCTTAAATCCAATGGCAAGCATGAAGTCGGCGTGATCGCCGAAGAAGTGGGCGCCGTGATTCCAGAAATCGTGCAGTGGGAAAAGAACGGAAAAGACGCCGCAGGTGTGGACTACTCCCGGCTGGCCGCGCTCCTGATCGAAGCCGTGAAAGAGCAACAACGCCAGGCGCTAGCGAAAGATAGGAAGATTGCGCGGTTGACGACACAAGTACACCAGTTGCACAAACTCAATGGCCAATTGGCGCTACTCCAGTCCCGAATGGAACGTCTGGAACAGGAAAGGGCCACAACCCTGACTGCAACGTCACGCCCGATGTGCAACGGCGCCAGAAACTAGACAGGTCATCGCGCCGGATTCAATAACCGTGCCGGCTCCCTGGCCGCCGAACCAACTTGGGTAGAAGTCTCTCGAACGACTCTCTGATAGCAGAACGATGAGCTACGTCAGGGAGCACTGGACAGGCGGAACGTTCCCCAATCTCCCGTCAGGAAAAAATGGGAAACGTTCTGTCTTTCCCTAGTCTTGGAGTCGTAATTCGGGCGACCGATCCACCTCCAACTTAGTGTGCTTCCTGGCGTCGCGGATCTGCGGCAGCAGAATATCCCGCACGTAATGCCAGTAAGGCACGATGTCGAGTGCCTTGCGAGCGTACGACTCAGCCGCGTCAACGTCCGGAGCGGTCCGGTGCAGATTGGACCATGCCAGGTTCATCAGCAATTCTGCCTCGCCCCACGTAGGCTCAAGCGGATCGGTCGTTGACGTCTTGAGCTTTTGGGCCGACTCCAGGCCCTTCTCGTAGATGCCCATGGCTTTCTCCTGGCTCCCACCATACTCCTTTGGCGCGTACCAGAGATTGGGACCGATCACCCACGACAGCCGGGGATTCTCAGGATCTGCATTCCCCGCTTCCCGGAGAAGTGTCTTCACCTGGGCCAGCAACTCCTGCACCTTGGTTGGATCCTTGCCGTTGAGAAACATCAGATTACTCAAACACGAAGCGGCCCCAATCTTGGCGTCCATAAAATTCAGATCCTTCTCGCCCGACTGCTGGAATTCGCGGACGGCCCGCTCCAGGTCTTCTGCGAGATCTTTTGGATCCGCAGATTCGTTGAACCCGTTAAAGGCCCGGCGCCATAGCGCGAATCCCCGCCAATAATGCACTCGGGAGGCCAGTTCTTTGGTCTCGACGAATGGATCGAGTTCGCTATACAAACGGTGCAAGGCCGGGCGATCCCCTTCATAGTCGGCTCGCTGAATTGCAGTCACGAGTTTGATCACTTGCTCGCGCGGAGTGCCGCTCGTGGCGATCGTCTGCAAGTCAACCTTCAATCCCACCGCCGCATACCACGGATAGAAATCCACCACCAGTCGTTCGGTCGCAATCGCGGGATCATCCTTTACCAGGGCCTTGGCCTCGTCGATTGAACTGATGCCGAAGATAAAAATTCCGCGCAGGTTGGCGTCATCGATCGGGCCGGCTACGATTAACTTTCCCATGCTGGCCATCTTGCGGATGTTACCCAGGTGGCCTTCCTGGATACGTTGGCGTTCATCGGCTGTGCCTTCTCCCCAGTGCGGCCCTTTGCGCAGAATGCCGAGGACGTAGGTCGTCATCTTGATTTGTGACTGCGGCGGCAGCGTAGTGCCAGTCTGTCCCGCGGATGTCGTAACGCACGCCGCGATGAGCAGCATGCTTGTGATCGCGAATCGTTTCATTTCACCGCTCCTGATCTTCTGTTTCTGTATTTGTTGCAGTCGGACGCGAAATCCTGTTGCCATGATCGCCCCCCAATTTTTGAACGATTTGTTCCTGAGTCCTTAGGCTTGTTGCGTCTTGGCAAGGCTCCCATACTTTTGCGTGGCGTAGCCAACAATCAGTCCGACCATGCCGCCCGGCAACATGATCTGGAGGTAGTAACCATGCTGCAGCTGAGCAATGATGAAGGCCAGCACCAGGCCCACGGCGAGCCCGAAGACAATTCCCAGCGCCAGGGAGTGCACTTTGCGGGCAAACACTCCGATCAAGATTCCGGCCACGATTCCTTTGAATGTGGATCCCATGACGATTCCAGCCAATTGCGCGCGCACAGCGGGCGTGAACCACGCCGTCATTCCATCGATGGCGCCCAGGACTGCTCCGAGCCCGATCCCAAGTAGAACCTTATTCATAACTGAACCTCCTGTTGAATTCACCCTCTACTGTGCTATTACCCGTTTTTCGCGATTCCTTTAGCCCCGCGCCAACAAAAAGAAAATCGCATCAGGAGGTAAAGATAAACATATGACCGACGGGTGGGGTGCACTCCATCCGTCTATTCCCAGGTTTCCCGGGTTTTGCCCCCCGGTTTTCGCTACGGATGAAGGATGACAGAGCAATGAGGAGGTCTTCGCTTCGTGGCTCACGTGCGAGGAAGAAAACCGGGCAGGATTTCGCGCTTAATTCAGACGGTTTCGATGGAACCACCGCCCTCGTGCCTACGTACATCCTCTGAACAGCACACAGTAGTACTTCGTCTCTTTTCGAAAATCTGGAGAGTTGACGCAAAAAGGGAACGGGCATGGAGCAGGCAAGATCGGTAGACGCGGTATCCGCACGGGAAGAACCACGGGCTCCGGCATGGTTCAACGTCGTTGGGCTGCTGGTTTCGGTGACAGCGGGGGTAATCGCGTTTCTTCCTTTCGCATTTGATACATCACCCTGGGACGCTGTGACGCTGAGAGTTCCGGGCAATCAAGGCAACTGGTGGCACGCCCTTGTTGGAGCGCCGTTCTTTCTGGCAGGTCCGATGATCTGGCTTCGCCTGCGCTCGTTGTTCTCAAAGCGACTGTCGTCTTCCGCCGGAAGACGTTTGCTCTGGATCGCGGCGGGCCTTTCGGTTGCGGGAACAATCCTGGTGGAGTTGCCCTTCCTATTCCACCTCGCTGGAACAAGCGAGTGGCAACGCCTGGCCGTCCTCTGCTTAGGCTTCGGAATCGTGATCACCAGCGCGGTACTCTTGTTCCTGCGCCGCCACGAGATTGATCCGACTCGCGCATGTGTTGTGGGTTTGAACACCGCGTATCTGGCCAATGCCGCACTCTGCCTTGTTGTTTACAGCGACGCAACCGGAACCGTCAGTTCGCGATCCGGGTGGCTAGTCACGATGGCGATCGTATGGCCCCTGGTCCTGGAGCTTGTTTGGATCTTCCGCCAAAGTTATGGCGCGTGGCCAACACCCGGCCCGGCACGGTTATCAAAATAACTCTCACCAGGCCAGCCTCGTTGCCGCAGACAACTCACTGGTCCAGTTCTGCTATGCTGGCCCGAGCTGCCGCAGGATGGCACCGGAGGATGGCGATGATTTTTTTGCGCAAGCTTGGCAGAGGATTCCTTTTGTTAGGCGCGATGATTCTGATGGCGGGAACGACATTTGCAGCTTCCAACATCTATGATTTTACATTGCCTTCCATCGATGGCACTCCGATGCCCTTAGCTGATTTCAAGGGCAAAGTGGTTCTTCTCGTGAATGTCGCCAGTCGCTGCGGATACACGCCGCAATACACTGCCCTCGAAGCGATCTACGAGAAATACAAGGACAAAGGATTTCTCATCGCAGGCTTTCCCGCCAACAATTTCGGCGCGCAGGAGCCGGGAACCAATGCCGAGATCAAGACTTTCTGTTCCCGCAAGTACAACGTGACGTTCCCCATGTACAGCAAAGTTTCTGTCAAGGGCGACGACCAGACCCCGCTGTATCAATATCTGACCAAAGCCACCAAGCCGCCAATCTCCGGAGACATCAAGTGGAACTTCACCAAGTTCCTCGTCGACAAAAACGGCAACGTGGTACAACGCTTCGAGCCCGATGTCACGCCCGATTCGCCGGATGTGACGTCTGCGATTGAGAAGCTGCTGAAGCAATAAGTCAATCGGGTGCCCCATCCTTCGCGCTTTTTGCGAAGGGTGGGCACGATGCTGCTGCTAGCATGAGCTTGTCATGCCCAGCGGTCTCCACCGCTACTACGGCGCGAATCACTGCACTTTATCACCTGTTCTTGTCATGTCTCTGTTACGTTCTGCGCGCAGCCGGGACCTCCTGCTCGCAGTGTTAGAACAGACCCGGAAAAGATACCGCTTCGTGGTCGTCGGATATGTCGTCATGCCCGAACATATCCACTGACTCCTCAGCGAACCGGAGGTCGGGACACCCTCCACCGTAATGCAACCTTTGTCGCAGCCCGTCACGCCGCCGGGCTCACCGCTTGCTTCTCGCCGGAGCTCGCACAAGCGTCGTGATAGAGAATCGTCAGGGCGGTCCCGTACACACAGACCAAGATCGGCATACCCACTCCGAAAAGCAGCCAGAAGGCTACGGCCCCAGACATGTCTTCCAGACGCAGAATCGAAGTGGTGATTACCGCAAAGAAGATCCACATCACAATCAACGACGCGCCGAACAGAAACACCGTGACCAACACCGTGCCAATATGCTGCCAGGCCAGGCTCACGCTGCGACGCAGTGCCTGCATAATTCCCGTTTCTTCCAGCAGCATCACGGGAACGGCAAAAACCGTAAGTAGGCCAACCGCAATTGCTGGCACAACGAAAACCGCCCCAAAAACAGCCGCGCAGCCAATCACCATACAGAGGACTGCCAGCGGCAACGACCGCCGCATCAGTTCCTTCAGGGCGTTAGCCAATGACATCTTCCTTCCACAGCAATCCTGGTAGACGACCAAAGAAATACCGCCAATGGCGAAGCCTAAGGGCAACTGAGTGAGCGCCGCAAAGCCGACAAAGACTCCGAGCTTGGAGACAAAGGACATTCCTCTCCAGAAAGCGGCTGGGTCGAAAGGAGTGGCGGCGGGATGCGTGTGCCGGACGATCACATTGATGGTAATAAATATTGTTACCACCACGAGATAGGGCCAAAGAGCGGCAAGGTAGACAGAGAAAAGGTTTCGGCGGATCGAAGCGAAGGAGCGACCCGCAAGTGAAGGCGTTGGGGTCATAAAGGGCTACAAGCATACTCCTCGCTCGGCGGTGCATGCAGTGAGGACAGACGGAGCGTTCCGAGATTCTTCAGCATGAAAATAGGTGAACGTCCCGTCTGTCACCATATTCGTCACCATATTCAGGGCGTCCGACAAGGACTAAATAGGGGTAAATAGGGGGACAGACGGGACGTACCCCAGTTTCCCGAAGCTATGCTACGAAAGCAAAGTCATTCTGTCGCGCATTGGGTGACGTTTTTTTAGGCCGTCCTCCCTTTCGCGGAGCGAGCGGACGCAAGATCTTCTGTTCCAGTTGAGCCACGAATTCGCTGCTTCCTAGCGGTCTGCCGGTGTGGGTGCAGTGCCGCAACGCGCCAACCTCGGCCGCCGACTCTCCGGACGTCAGATACTCCCTCCACTCCGTCACCGTCCAGCGCTTGCGCCACGAGGCCATGTCCAGCAACGGATCGGAAATTCCGACGCTGCAGTGGGCGGCAGCGCTCGACCACCGCCACCCCTCCGCCGCCGCCACCATGCTGGCGCGCACTGGATTCAACTCCACATAGCGCAGCGCCGTCCACAGATGCGATTCATCCAGCGGACACGAATAGAATCGTCCCTGCCACACGTGCCCGCTGGACGATGCTCGGGCATTCCAATAAGAGGCGTAACGTCCGTGGGTCTGTTTGAGCGTTTGTCCCAGGGCCTCGGAGGTGTGGGGAACCGCGATCAAGTGCGCGTGATTCGACATCAGGCAGTAGCCGAGCACCGAAAGTTGATAGAGCTCGGAATATTGCCTCAGTAACTCGAGATAAGCAATGCGATCCGCGTCGTCAGCCAGGATCACTTGCCGTGCGTTGCCGCGCTGCGTAACATGATGGGCGACGTCGGTGATGACCACGCGCGGCAATCGAGCCATACCGGGAAAATATCAGACAGGATTCGGCTTGGGAACGACGGGTTGGTTGATTAGCGAAGAAATGGCAATATCCATTCCCAAATTGGTTCAGAAACTGGGGTACGTCCCGTCTGTCCCCTTGATTAGAGTTCCGTTTCAAAGCTGACAGAGAAACAAGTGGGGGTGCCCCACGTCTCGCGGCTTGAAGCTGTGAAAAAACTATCCCGGAAGTTAATTGACAGAAAAGGAAAGCGGGGTAAGCTCGGGGCATGAGCGAGCCGTTACTGCGCAGGATTAATCGCGAGCAGATGTTGTGGCGGGCCGTCGACGTGGAGCAGTTGATCGGGGAAGACCATGCGGCGCGGGCCATCTGGGAACTAGTGGGGCGCCTGGATCTGGACAGTTTTTACGCGAGGATTGGATGCAGCGAGGAGGAAGGCGGGCGGCCTGCCTACGATCCGCGACTGCTGATCAGTGTGTGGATTTACGCCTACAGTCAGGGCATCGGGTCGGCGCGGGAGGTGGCGCGACGCTGTGAGTGGGAGCCGGCGTTGCAATGGTTGACGGGGTGCGAAGCCGTGAACTACCACACGCTCTCCAGTTTTCGAGTGGAGTATCGGGCGGAGTTAGACGAGTTGTTCACGCACGTGCTGGGGCTGATGAGCGCGGAAGGACTGATCACGCTGGAGCAGGTAGTCCAGGACGGAACCAAGATCAAGGCGCAGGCGGCGAGTGACAGTTTCCAAGGCGAGGCGAAGATCGGAGAGCACCTGGAACGAGCGCGGAAACGGGTTCGAGAAATGGGAGAACCGGATCAGGAACCCAAGCCGAGCCGGGTGGAACAGGCACAACGGCGAGCGCGCCGTGAGCGGCAACAACGGCTGGAGCAGGGACTGGAAGAGTTGCAGAAACTGCGCCCCAGCAAGCCGCGGGCGCGGGTCAGCGTGAGTGAACCGGAAGCGCGCCGGATGCGGCAATCCGATGGCGGCATCGCACCGAACTACAACGTACAAATCGCAGCTGATGCCGCGCAGTCACTGATCGTGGACGTGAAAGTGACGCAAGCCCCCAATGACAGCGAACAGCTGGCGCCCGCAGTCCGGCGCATTGTCGAGCGCATGGGCCGCAAGCCGCGTCAGATGCTGGCCGACGCCGACTTCACCAATCGCCGCAGCGTCGAGGCGATGGCAGAGTTGGAAGTCGAATATGTCGGCAGTCTGCGCAAGGGCGGCGCGGAAAAAGACAACACCGGCACCGGCCGTTTTACCGCGGCGGTCTTCGTCTACGATCCCGAGCACGACCACTATGTTTGTCCGGGTGACAAGCACCTGCGCTATGCAGGACGGCACAAACACAAGACGGGAAACTTTTTCTACCGCTACGAAGCGGCGGTCTCGGAATGTCAGAACTGTCCGCTGAAACCGCAATGCTGTCCGACCAATCAGCATCGCGGTCGTGGTTTGTTGCGCACCAAAGAGACAGCGGCCATGATGGCCTTTCGCCAGAAGATGGCCACGCCCGAGGCGCAGACGCTCTATCGCCGACGCAGCCGTGTGATCGAGTTCTGCCACGCCTGGATCAAAAGCAAACTGGGACTGCGTCAGTTCCACCTGCGCGGACTGGCCAAAGTGCAAATGGAAATGCTCTGGGCCTGCCTCACGTATAACCTGCAGCAGTGGATCCGACTGCGCCGACTGCAAGCCGCACTCAACCCGGCTTAGAGCCCCTTCACCGGATTCGAGATCCAACCCAACACCTTGCCCTACCAGATACTCCTTATCACAACACTAAGAAAAGCCTTCGTGCTTCTTCTTCGTCGCTCGATAGGCTTTCTTCACAGCTTCAAAGCGCGAGAGGTGCAGCACCCCCGCCTGGGGATTGATCGAAAGATAGGAGCGATGGCACCCATCTCGTCAGTCGTTATCGGGAGGGGTTGGCTTGGCTTTATTGCGCAGGAAATAGTCTTTGCCATACGGCGCCTTGATGGACGTGAACTTGACGGGCGTCTGGTTGAAATTAAAGAAATCCGATAAGTCACCTAAGGCATAGGTGTCCGCATAGCCGACCTGCGGATCAATTTCGGGGAGCGCAAAAGTCTGCTCGATGAATTTCAGAATGCTGCCAAAGTCGCTTGGCTGGTGGGAAATGTAGGCTGGTTTGGCATAGGGCGAAATCACGATGATGGGCACACGGAAACCATATTCATAGGAATTCGGGTAGGGCCCGTAATTGTGAATCGGCGGCGCGACGTGGTCGTAGAATCCTCCCCAATCATCCCAGGTCACGATGATCGCGGTATCGTTCCAGAACGGGCTTTGGCCGATCGTATTCACGATGCTCGCGACCCACGAAGGACCGAGCCCGCTGTTCGTTTTGGGATGATCCGAGGCTTGGCCGTCCGGAATCACCCACGTAACAGCCGCCAAATGGCCCGATGCAATATCTGAAACAACTCGCGCTCTCGTTCCCTCGATCACCACTTTTGGGTTGGACGCGGTAAAGTCCGGCCCGCTGCAAACCCTCTTATTGGGGTCGCCCGTGGGTTGACACATGTGCTCGATCACGTCCGGCGAGGTCCAGATCGATCCTGCCGAAACCGTATAGTACTTCCAACTCAGGCCTGCTTTGTCCAGCAAATCCGTGAGCGTGGGGTGTTCGAAACACTCCGTTCCATTCCACTGCGAAAACGTCCCATTGGGAAACGGCTGGCTCGTGTCGATGGTTTTGACAACTGCGCTGGGAGGCGCAAGACACCCAGCATAGGCTTTACCGCCGCGTCCGTTACCCGTGGGAATGCCGGCAATCGCGACCGGGCTCGTCTCGGATATCGCTGACGTTCCGGAAAGGATGTACTGGTGCGCGGGGAAACTGGGACCTTGATTGGTCTGGAACATCCGGTCTCCGAACGCATAGGTCTCAGCCATGGTGAAATAGGGCTGAACATCGGACGCTCGTACATATTGATACTGGGCGTTTTTGGGGCACAGGCCGGGAGGTGAGCAAGTGTCGGAAAGAGAGCCATCCATCCGGCACGCTGTTCCGTCCCAGTCGCATGTCTTTAAGAAGGCAGCGGCGCCATGGTCGAAGTCGTACTTGGTTACGAGAGGCGCTTCGGTAAGGGTGATCTGACCCTTTTGTGACTGACCCACGCTGGCAATGTCAGCGCCACGCTGAATCAGCACGTCGTCGTGGAACAGGTTGTCGGTCGACCGGTTCTCCTGGAAGATTATGACGACATGGTTAATCTTGCCCTGCTGCGCGGAAGCGGCGGTGGGGAGTCCTGACACCAGAATCGCGCAAAAAAACAAGAACCAGGCCTTGATCCGAATCACAGAGTTCCTCCGAGAGCGTTCTCGCACTGCGGTGCTGACCAACTTTGGGAAAACGACCGGCGGCGGCAACCCAAAGCTCGCGCAGGCAGTCTTGCCCCACTTAGAAAATTCGTGGTTTTTCTGGGCGTGAAATTCAAGTGGCGAAGGAACTTCCCGGCCCCAGAGGGAGGTTGGTATTAAAGGTAATATGGATTCGCCGGGTCGTCTACGTGAAAGAATTTTGCACTCACTGCAAGCGTTCGGACCATCGGCTGCAATCGGGTAACCATAATGGATGCAACACTTAGGTGGGTGGACTTCCTATTCTCGTAGCCTCCGCACCCTTTGAAAGGACGAGACTGAAAACAGAGTCTCCTTCGCGGTTGAAATCGGCGATATCGACCCACCTGGCCATGCAACCATGACATGGCCCAGCGGCTTACCGCGGCGTAGTAATCGCGCCTTCGGATGCCGACTGGACTAGTGCAGCGTACTTGGCGAAGACGCCGGTTTTGTAGCGCGGCGCGGGAGCTTTCCATCCCGCCATGCGCCGCGCAATTTCCGCGTCGGAGATTTCCACTTCCAGCTTGCGGACCTTGGTGTCGATGGTGATCTTGTCGCCTTCGCGAATGGCCGCAATCGGGCCGCCCAGAGCGGCTTCTGGAGCTACGTGGCCGACCATCAATCCGCGGGTTGCGCCGCTGAATCGGCCGTCGGTCATCAGGGCCACGGTTTCGCCTAGGCCTTCGCCGACGATCGCGGCGGTGACGCTTAGCATCTCGCGCATTCCCGGACCGCCCTTTGGGCCTTCATAGCGGATTACAACAACGTCGCCGGCCTTGATCTGCTTCGACGTCACAGCCTGCATCGCCGCTTCTTCGGAATCGAACACGCGCGCGGGACCGGTGTGCGAAGCGCGTTCGTGCCCACTCATCTTCACCACGCCGCCGCCGGGGGCGAGGTTGCCTTTCAAAATCACGAGACCGCCGGTCGTCTTCAACGGCTTGCTCAAAGGAGCGATCACCATCTGGCCCGGAGTTTCCTTCGCAGCGACGGCTTCTTCGGCAAACGTCTTGCCGGTGACCGTCTTCGTGGAACCATCTACGTGCTTGCCTTCGAGCAGACGCTTGGCGATGAGCTGGATTCCTCCGGCGGCATCGACGTCGGCGGCAACATATTTTCCGGCAGGCTTCAGATCGGCGAGGAGCGGCGTACGCTCGCTGACGCGCTGGAAGTCGTCGATATCCAGCGGCAGCCCCATCTCGCGCGAGATGGCGAGCAGATGCAGCACCGCGTTGGTAGAGCCTCCCGTAGCCGCCACTCCGGCAATCGCATTCTCGAACGCGGCCTTCGTGAGAATGTCGCTCGGGCGAATTCCCTTCTTCAAGAGATTGATCACCACTTCGCCGCAGCGGAACGCGACTTCGTCCTTGCGCGGGTCCATCGCCGGAATGCCATTGAAACCCATCGGCGAGAGGCCGATCAACTCCATCACGGTGCTCATGGTGTTGGCGGTGTATTGTCCGCCACACGCGCCAGCACCGGGGCACGCGACATTTTCCAGAGCCAGTAGATCAGCGTCACTCATCTTGCCGGCGGCATTCGCGCCGACGGCTTCGAACACATCCTGAATGGTGACATCCTTGCCGTTGTACTTGCCGGGAGCGATCGTGCCTCCGTACAAAACGAGGCCGGGCAGATCCATGCGCGCCAGCGCCATGGCCGCGGCGGGGATCGTCTTATCGCAACCGACAATACAGACGGCGGCATCGAAAAGCTGGCCCCGGCAAACGAGCTCGATGGAGTCGGCAATCACTTCGCGACTGACCAGCGAAGCCTTCATGCCTTCGGTGCCCATGGTCTCGCCATCGGAAATCGCGATGGTGTTGAACTCCATCGGCGTACCGCCAGCGGCGCGAATGCCAGCCTTCACCCTCTCCGACAAGCGGCGCAGGTGAAAGTTGCACGGCATCGTCTCGATCCACGTATTGGCGACGGCGATGAGCGGCTTGGCGAGATCGGCGTCGTTAAAGCCGATGGCTTTGTACATGGCGCGCGCCGGAGCCTGGTCGCGCCCGTCAGTGATGTAGCGGCTACGATGTTTGAGGTCCATAAAAGTGTATGGACAGTTTAGCTGATTGCGGCGAGAGACGGCTTCTGCTTGGGCCTTCGGACAGGCGCTTCGGCTTTGAGGGATGCGCTGCCCGCCCTCGGGAAAGAGCGGGCCGCGTCAAAGCTACTTCTATTGGGACATGTAGAGGATCGGGCTGGGCACCGGGTCGAGGTCAATCATGAAGAAGTCCGTCTCAGTTACTCCATAGATGACATAGTTCGCCGCTGGAGAGGTAAGCGTAAGTGCGCCCACGCCTGAACTCTGCACGTCATATTTCCCCGTAATCGCCTGCCCACCAGAATTCTCCGTACCGACGACGTTGTACACCAGGTTACCCGGAGAGGTCAGCACCAGGTTCATGGTGGACTCGCAAGCTAGCAGCGGGGCGCAACGTCCACTGGGAATGCTGTTGCTGTTGGTTGCCACCGCATAAGTGCCCGTCATGGCTGTAGGCGCAAAAGAACCAACGGCCGATTTCGGAAGCTGGGGAGAGATCATCACTCCTGTCATTACCGAACC
>Ga0302323_100001176_pt1 | contig 21219 bp, 17 predicted proteins | sample Fen_T0_3_FD_201950 | JGI IMG/M metagenome (GOLD analysis project Ga0302323, IMG submission 201950) | Peat permafrost microbial communities from Stordalen Mire near Abisko, Sweden - Fen_T0_3 | ecosystem: Environmental > Terrestrial > Soil > Wetlands > Permafrost | place: Sweden: Abisko... | reverse complement strand
CTCGATGCCTTCGCGGCTGCGCTTCATGCTCGCGAAGGCGTTGTAAATCAGCACGGAAATCAAGGACAGGACCACGATCGCGACCAAGAGCTCGACCAGCGTGAAGCCTCGGCTGCCGCGAGCGAAGCGTGGCGTGCTGGTCATTTGGCGCCCGAACCCATCAAGCCCGGCAACAGGCCTCCCAGGGGTGAGCTCCCGGTCGTCGAACCGCCCAGCATGCCGGGAAGCCCCACACCACTTCCCCCACCGGTACCCGCCACCGCGGGATCGAGTTGCCCTTGTTGAGGATTGGTCACGTACTGCGTGACCAAGAGCTCGCGCTCGAACTTGCCCTCTTTGTACGAGACCGTAACGCTGACCTTACGGATGCTGGCTTCCAACATCGGCTTGAGCGTCGGATAGACCATGCTCATCATCATCGGCGCGAGCCCCGTCGGGCTCGGCGCGTTGCCGAGAGTCTTGGCCAGGTCCGCCGGGCTGGAATTGTTGCCCAGCGCTTGGCCGCCAGGCTGGTTGAGCCCGGCGAGCAGGCCGATCGGACCGAGGTCCAAACCAGCGTCCCCAGCGCCAGGTGGGCCCGCATCCGCGCCGCTGAGCGGTAGCTCGGGTAGCGTTACGCGCTCGATCTTCCAAGAACAACGATAACCCTCGTTGCCTTCGTCTTCACCGCAGCACGGTCCGTCGTCCGTGACGTCGGTCAACTGGTAGCCGAGCTTCAGCAAATCCACCTCGATTTCGCCCATCTTGCAGCGAGCGAGGTTGGTCGCCAGGGTCAGGTGTTGGCCGCGCGTCGCGTTCGTGAAAAGTCCCACTTGGGAACCCAAGATCACCGTCAAACCCAGGCCGAGGATCGCAATCGCGACCAGCACTTCGAGCAGGGTAAAGCCGTGCTGCGGCGACGACCGGCGGATCATGGCTCTTCTCGCTCGCTCGATTCGCCGTCGCTGCGCGGCGGCGGTAGTTCGATGCGGCCCCGCTCGATCTTGGCGCGACCGGTGAGCCCGCTGATGCTCACGGTCAGTCCGCCGTCGTCACCTCGCCGCTTGAGTTGTATCGAGGCGCGTTCGGTCGTGCCCCCGGGAAAAAAGTACAAGTATGCACGCCCGCTGCTGCGCGGCTCGTCATCATGTTCGGTCTGAACACTGATGAACTGGACGCCATTGCCCAACGACCGCGCGGGGCCGGTCTCGTCCGGGCTCGAGTTGAAGCCCGGTACGGCGCGGAACGTCGCACGCGGCGCATGTGGCCCCTGCAGGATGCGTTCGGACTCGGCTTGCGCCTTTTTCTCTAGGTCGGTCGCTGCCGACGAGCCTGAGCTCGCGTCTTTGGTGTGCTCGCGCAAAAGAACGCTCGAGTCAGCCTCCTCCAGAGTCAGCTTGCCGTTGTCGAGGTCGAACGCGAGGCGAGTTGGGCGGCCTGTGGTGCTAGCGCGCGCCAGACCGAGCCGAACCCCGCTGACGATCAGCGTGGCAGCCGATTTGAGACGGCTGCCTTCCAGCATGCCAGGTCCCATCAACACCGTGCCCCCGAGCACCGCAATCAAGGCAATCACAATCAAGAGCTCCACGAGCGTGAGCCCGCGCTGATTGCGCGTCTTTCGATAGGCTCTCGGGAGTGCCATTGCCTTGGACTCTCACAGAATCACGGGGTTTCGTTGGGCGTGCCGGCGCCCTTGGGCACCGTGATGTCGTCCTTGGTACCCTTCTTCTTGTCTGGGCCGTTGGACGAGATGATCACTTCGTCGTCGGTGCAGGTCAGCGTGTAGTCTTGGTTCCAGGAATCTTTGGTGCTCTGCCCAGGGTCGAGCTGCTTTTCCTGCACCAGCTGGCTCATCGTCGGGCAGCTGGTTTCGTTGTTGGCGGCCTGCCACTGCTGAATGGCGGTACGCACGATGCGCGCTCCCGTCTCGGCATTCTTGATCTGCGCTTCCTTGTATTTGGGTAGCGCAAAGACGGCCACGCCGCCTGCGACCATGGCGATGATCGCGACCACGATCAAAACCTCGACCAACGTCACGCCGCGGCGGGCGCGTCTTGCGCGCAAGCGTTGCCGCACGACCGACGCGCTTCGCGATACCCGAAGGGCTGCCAGCGATCCTTGCCAATAGCTCATTCCTGATGATTTCGTGTTCATGGGTTCCTCGTCATTCTACGCGGTCGAGTCCACCCGGGTCGCCGTCCGGGCCATCGCTGGAGAGCTGGTAGGCTTCCCCTTCGCGATGAGCTGGACAGACGAAACGGAGCGCATGGCCCCACGCGTCGGTGGGAGCTTCTTTGAAATTTCCATAACTCGTGAGCTTGTCGAGTCCACTCGGGCAACCTCCGCCGTTGTCTGCGCGGAAGGCGTCGATCGCATGCCGTACGCCGATCAACGTGGCGCGAGTTTGTCGGACGCCCGCGCTGTGGCGTTCACGCACGCCCAAGACGGCAATCGTGCCCAGCACCCCGACCACGACCAAGACCGGGCCGACTCGGCCGAGCATGAGCAGGCTTCTCAGGCCACCGCGGCGTTCCCAGGGGAATCGGATCCGTCGCTCGCCGGGGAAGCGTCGCGCCGCGGTCATCACTGGACCAACTCGTTCATTTGGATCAGCGGCATCAAGATGGCCATGGCAATGAAGCCGACCACGCCGCCGAGCAGGACGATCATCAACGGTTCGAGCAAGCTGGTCAGCGCCACCACGCGGATCTCGACATCGGCCTCGTAGGCGCGGCTCACGTTCTCGAGCATCGCCTCGAGCTGACCGGTTTTCTCACCGACCGCGATCATGTGCGTTACCATGGGTGGGAACACACGCGCGCGCTTGAGCGGCTCAGCGATGCTTTCACCGCCGCGGATCGAGCCGATGGCCTCGCTGATCACGCTTTCCAGGCGTGAATTTTCGAGCACGTGCCGCCCGATTTCCATGGCCTGCAGCAGTTGCACGCCGCTCGATAGCAACGTGGACAGCGTACGGGTGAAGCGCGCCACCGACACCAGCAGCGTCAACCGGCCGAAGATCGGCACCACCAGTCGGAACGAATCGAACTTGAGCTTGCCGGCCGGGGTGGCTCGCCAGCGCCGAAACCAAACGATCGCGCCTGTAACGACCCCGAGAATCAGCCACCAGTAGCCGGCGAGGATCGACGAGACGGTGATCAGGAGCTGCGTGTACCAAGGCAGCGCGTGGCCGAGGTTCTCGAAGATGCTGGTTACTTTGGGTACGACTGCGACCATCAGCACGCTGACCATGATGATGCCGATAAACATCATCAGTACCGGATATGCGAGTGCGGCCGTAACCTTGCCCTTGAGTCGGGCCTGGCCTTCCATGAAATCCGCAAGCCGTTCGAGCACGGCTTCCAGCGTGCCGGAGGCTTCACCCGCCGCGACCATGTTCGTGTAAAGCGAGGGGAAAATCTTGGGGTGTGCCTCCAGGCTCTTGGCGAAGCTCGTGCCTTCGTTGAGTGTTTCGCGCACGGCGGTGAGCGTCTTCTTGAGTTGCTCCTTCTCGACCTGCTCGGTCAGTGCGGCCACGGATTCGACCAGCGGCACGCCCGCGCGCACCAGTGTCGCCAGCTGGCGAGTCATGACGGCGACGTCGGCGGTCGACGGCCTGTGCATGAATGCGAACAGATCGCGCTTGCGCCCGGCCTTGCTACCCCGCTCCGCCTCCTCGTTGGCTTCGGTGAGCAGCACGCCGTCTCGACGCAACACCGCACGCAGCGACTTGGCGTTGTCTGCGTCGCGATAGCCTTTGACCGGCTTGCCGGACGCAATCTGGATTCCGCGGTATTCGAAGACGGCCATGGTTCAACTCATGAGTCGACGAATACGTCTTCTTGAGTCGCCGCCACGACTTCTTCGACCGTGGTCAGCCCGAGCAAGACTTTGCGTGCACCATCGTCACGCAGCGAATCCATGCCCTGACCTTGTGCGGCACGTTTGATGGTCATTGCGTCGGCGCTGGCCAGCACGAGCGCGCCCACCGTGTCGTCTGCCACGAGCAACTCATAGATGCCCATGCGGCCAGTGAAGCCCTTGTTTTCGCAGTGGGAACAGCCTTTGGCTCGGAACAGCCGCGGCATGCCAGGACCGCGCCAGCCGACCGGCGTGTAGGTCACCCCGTGCGCGGTGTAGCGCGGGGAGAGCACGCGCTCGTCTCGCCGGCGCGTGCGCTCTGGGTCGATACCAAGCTGCTGGAGCTCGAACGGAGTCGCTTCGTACTCCTCTTTGCAATGCGGGCACAGCACGCGCACCAGGCGTTGAGCCAAGATGCCGATAACCGTGGAGCGCACCAAGAACGCCTCGATGTCCATCTCGACCAAGCGGGTGACCGCGCTCGCCGCGTCGTTGGTGTGCAGCGTGCTCAGCACCAAGTGACCGGTCATCGACGCGTGGATCGCGATTTCGGCGGTCTCTCGATCGCGAATTTCGCCGACCATGATCACGTCTGGGTCTTGGCGCAAGAAGGCGCGTAGCGCACTGGCGAAGGTCAAGCCGATCTTGGCTTGAACCGCCACTTGGTGGATGCCACCGATCTCGTACTCGACCGGATCTTCGGCCGTCAGGATATTGATCTTAGGGCGGTTGATCTTGTTCAAGCACGCGTAAAGCGTGGTGGTCTTGCCGCTACCGGTCGGACCTGTCACGAGCAAAATGCCGTTCGGGCGATGGATCAGATGCTCCATCAGCCAGCGGTCGCGTTCGGCGAAGCCGACCTCGGCGATATCCAGCAATTTGTTGGTCTTGTGCAAGAGGCGCATCACGATCCGCTCGTGGTCGCGACTGGTCGGAATCGTCGAAACGCGGATATCGATGCTGCGCCCGGCAATGCGCAAGGAAATGCGCCCGTCTTGGGGCAGGCGTTTCTCGGCGATGTTCAGCCCGGCCATGATCTTCACGCGCGCGATGACCGAGCTCATGAATTGCAGGCTGGCGCGGCGCGCGACGTACAGCTGCCCGTCCACCCGGTAGCGGACCACGACTTCACGCTCTTCCGGCTCGATGTGAATATCGCTCGCTCGCTCTTTCACCGACTGTGAGAATAGGCCGTTCACCCAACGAATGATCGGCGCGTCGTCGTCCGAGTCGAGGATGTCGATTTCTTCGGCGTCTTCGACCTGATCGGTCTGTAGCTCGCTGATCGTTTGCTGACGCTCGTAAACCTGATTGATCGCGTCGACGACCGTGTCGGCAGGGGCCACCGAAAGCACGACTGGCTTCTGAAACGCAGCCCGAATGTCGTCCAAGCCGTCGGTGTCCAGCGGATCGGAACAGACCACTTCCACGCGGTCTTCGAAGTCGCCGAGCACGAGTAACTTGTGCGATTTGGCGTAACCGATCGGCAACTTATTGGCCATGTCCGCCGGCACGCTGTTCACGTCGATGGTTTCGACGAATGGTAGACGACACTCGGCGGCCAGCGCGCGCGCCAAAGCGCTCGAATTTACTACCTTGGAGGTCAGTAACAGCTCGAACAGTGGCGTCGCCTTTTCACGCTGCTGCGCGTAAAAGGGTTCGAGCGCGCCTTCGGCCATCACGCCTTGGCGCACCAGAATGTTACCGAGCGCGCGTTGTTCCTGCATTCTTCACTCCACGCGATCGACGTTCACGCTGCGTGCGATCGGGTTGATCCGAAAAGCCGGCCCGTTATCGCCCTGTGGAGCCGGAGCGGGCTGAGCGGGCTGAGCGGGCTGAGCGGGCTGAGCGGGCTGAGCGGGTTGAGCGGGTTGAGCGGGCTGAACGGGTTGAGCGGGCTGAGCGGCGGGCGCACGGACGGCACCGCCTGGGGTCACGGCGCCCGGCGCGCGAATGCGACGAACGCTGTCCGCGGCGACCGGCACGGGGGTCCCAACGACGCCCACGCCGTGTACGTCACCCGGCAGCTCGATCGGATCACTCGGCTCGCGCAGGGGCGTCTCCTTTGGCTTGCTCTCTTCTTCGAGCCGCGTTTGCTCGGCGATCTCGAAGTATGCCTTGCGTACGTCTTCCACCAAACCACTGGTGCGCGACCAGTCCCGCGGTGGCTGCCAATCGGTACCGGAAAAGACCATGTAGCGATCCAGGAATTCCTGACGCTCTTGCATCTTTCGCTCGAAGATTTTACGCAAATCTTCCTGGTCACGAATGACGTGCGGGGTGAGCACGAGCAGCAGGTTCTTCTTGCGCTTCTGCACGTCGGAGCTGCGGAAGAGCGCGCCGAGCAGCGGCAAATCACCCAGAACCGGCACCTTCGTGCGGGTGGTCGTGTACTCGTCGCTCATCAGGCCGCCGATGACCACGGTCTGCTGATCTTGCACCACGACCGTCGTGTTGGCCGTGCGCTTGATGATGCTGACCGCTCCAAGCGTGCCGGAACTGGCCCCCGGAGCACTGCTCTCTTGATCGATCTCCAAGCGAACCTGGTTCGACTCGTTGATGTGAGGAGTGATCTTGATCTTGTTGCCGACGTCCTGGCGCGGCGCGGCAAAGCCGCCCAAACCACCGAGCAAGCCGCCCAAACCTGCGGCACCGGCGGCGCCAGCCGCGCCGCCCAACGCCGAGGTCCCTCCCCCGACATTGGTCTGCAAGGGAATGTTTTCACCGATGCTGATCGCGGCTTCCACGTTGTCAGTGGCAATGATGTGCGGACTGGCCAAGATGTTGGAGCGACCGCTGGAGGCCACGGCATTCAGCACCACGCCGAACGCCGGAATGCTCAAACCAGTGCCCAGCAGATTGGTGGTGTTGGGGATCGCGGGGCCGCGAATACCGGCGGCAAAGCCCTGCAACAAGCTCGGATCCGCCGGAAAGGCGATCGATTTGCCGGCGTTGAAACCGCCGAGCAAGAGCGTGTCTTGGGCTGCGCCGAGCGGGCTGCCGCCGTGGAAGGACATGCCCATCGTGGTCGTGTCCGAGACCAACAGATCCATGATCACACATTCGATGAACACTTGGCGCCGCGAGTGGTCGAGCTTGTCGATCACCAGGCGCATCGTCGCGTAGTCGCGGTTCGAAGACGTGATGATCAGCGAGTTGGTGCTCTTGTCCGCGGTGATACGTAGCTCGCCCTCGAAGGTGCCCTGCGCGGCGCCGCCGGGTGCGCCTGCGGCCGGTGCCGGAGCGCGACCACCCGCGCCACCCAGCATCTGATTCAGTGTCTGCGACATCTCTTCGGCGATCGCATGCTGCAGCGGTAGGACGTGAATTTTACCGGAGGCGCTGGCTTGTGAGTCGAGCCGCTTCAAGACCTCCAGCAGGCGTAAATAGGAGTCTTCAGTGCCGACCACGATCAGTGAATTGGTCTGTTCGTCGGCGATCACTTTGTTCAGACCACCGCCCTTGCCCGAGCCTGGCGGCGTACCTGGCGCCGGAGGCGTGCCCAGTTCGAACAGCTCGTTCACACGTTTGGCAAGCTCTTGCGCCGTGCCGTTGCGCACGGGCTCGATCCACATGTGCTGACCCGACCCGCCCACGTCGATCTCCTCGACGATGCGCATCAACCGCCGCACCTGTGTGGCGGTATCGGTGACGATCAACAGTTTGCCCGGCGTGTACACCGAGATGTCACCGTCTTTGCTCTTGAATTTGCCGAGCAAGGCCATCGCCTCTTCGGTACCCACGTGCTCCAATCGGTATAGCCGGGTCACGAAGCGATCGGAGTCAGGCACCGGCTCGCCGCGCGCAATCACCGGCGTTGGCTGAGTCACGACGCCACCGCTATCGACGATCTTCAAGAACCGACCATGGGGAACGACGGTCATCCCATTCGCGTCGAGGATCGAGAGGAACGCCTGATATGCCTCTTCCAAAGTCACCGGTTCGGGAGAAACGACGGTGGCTTTGATCTGGCGAACCTTGGCGCCATAGATGAAGCGTTTGCCGGTCAATCCGCTGATGTGATTGACGAGTTCCGCCAGATCCGCGTCTTGCAAGTTGAACTTGACGAGGTGCCCACCCGGCTGCGCGTGAAAGGGCACGTCCGCGGCGGTGGCGATCTTGTCCATCGTGGTCGGTAGCGCGCCGGCCGAACCTGGCGGATCACGGTCCGTGGGATTGGCGGCAGGCCCAGCTGCGGCGGGCGTGGCAGCGGCAGGCGCGACAGCAGGCGGCGACACAGGCGCAGCCACAATCGCCGGGGGAGGCGTGACGCGACGTGCCGGCGCCTTGATCTGCGCGGGTGCCGGCCTGCGTAACACCGGCGCGTCCTGCGCCGAAGCCGTGGCTGCGAACAGCAACGCCAGCGACGCCGTTCGAACCGGACCGCACGGCCTGAGGGCACGCGAAAACTTGAACTTCGAAAACACGGAACTCGTCACGAAAACACTCACTTGATGTGATGGACAATGGCCACGGTGCTACCGCGGCGGTTGACGGTAACGTCCAGTTGGGAGGCGGTTCGGAGTCGGGCGTAGGCCTCCAACGCTTTTTCGGGGCTGCCCATGTTGAAGCCGTTGATCGATTCCAGGCGGTCACCGTTCTGTAGGCCGAGCGTGCCGAGCAACGTCTCGGGGCGGATACCGAACAGGCGGATGCCGAGCACCTTGCCATCTTTCGTTTCGGGCACGATGCGCGCCGACTTCATCAGCTCCGCCTGATTTTCCAGGATCTTGTCGACGACCGAGCGGTCGATGTTGAACTCGGTGTCGCTGATTTTCACGATCTTGGAAGCGATGTCCGCCGGTACGGCCGACGGGCCACCCGTGGGCGGCGGCGGCGGCGCGGGCGCGGCGGCTGCCACCGGTGCGGCAGGCAGGACCGGCTGCACCTTGAACAACATCGCTTGGCACAGCGTGCCGCCCGAAGAGAGCCAAACCGCAGGCGTGTTCTCGCGCGGATTGTAGCCGATGAACTCGACCTTCTTGCCGCCCACGTCGTCGCCGACCCGGTGCATGCGCGGACGCGGGTCACCCGGCGCTTGCAGCGCGGCGACCGACCACAGCGGATCGGTGGACTCGGTGACGATGAACACGGTCGGCGCATCGCAGGCGGGGGCCGTCAACGGATCGCTGTTGTCGATCGGGCTCTTGCCCGGCACAGGCACGTCTAGAGCAATCTTTTCGGCGTTGAGTGGGCCGGTCACCGAGTCGAAAGGATTGCGTGAAATGATCGCCTCGGCGGTCGGGCGCTCGTGCGTGACCGGAGCCGCGGTGACCACTGGCCGAGGTGGCGCCGTGCCGACGACCGGGGTCGAAAGCGCCGCGCCGATCAGCTGCGTGACACCGGCGGCCTGGAAGTAGGCGGCAAGCGCAACGAACGCCAGCACTACGCCGAGGAAGTATTTCTTGAGCAGGAGATCGAAGGTCACGGGTCCCAGAGCCGCCTCAAGCGAGAGACGTGCCAGCGCTCATTACCGGAAAAACCAACGAATTTCCACGGGTTTTGCCGCTATGGTTGGCATACGCGCGCGCCAAGCTGGCAAGCTTTTCGGGCCGGATCGGCTGCTTTCGACAAACTGGCAAAAGCGGAAGCCTGCCGCGGGGGCCCGAGCCCGCATGCGCTCGGCAAACGCGCGGGTTTCGCGCGCTCACTCGTTCTCGCCCAGCTTGCGGTAGATGGTGCGGGTCGAGATGCCGAGCAGCTGTGCGGCCAACGATTTGTCGCCGCCGGTGTGCGAGAGCGTGTCGCGAATCATGCGCTGCTCGACCTCCGACAGGGGCGTGCCGATCGAAAACGTCAGCTCCGACGCCGGCCGCGGCGTGGCGCTGGCCACCGCGTCAGGCAGATCGGACAGGCCGAGGATTTCCGAGCGGCACAGCACCGCCGCGCGCTCGATCACATTCTCGAGCTCGCGCACGTTCCCCGGCCAGGAGTAGTCCATCAGCTTGCGCAGCACCTCACTGGGCACGGTCAGCCGAGCGCGACTGTTCTTGGTACAGTACACGCCCAAGAAATGATCGACCAAGAGAGGGATGTCCTCCCGTCGGGCGCGCAGCGGCGGAGCAGTCACCGCGATCACGTTCAAGCGGTAATACAGGTCTTCGCGAAAGCGGCCCGCTTCGACCTCCGTAACCAGATCACGGTTCGTCGCAGCCACGATCCTAGCATCGGCCTTCACCGTGTGACCGCCCACCGGCTCGTATTCTCCCTCCTGCAACACGCGCAAGATCTTCACTTGCACGGCCGGACTCAATTCACCGATCTCATCTAGAAACAAGGTGCCGCCGCGGGCGCGAGCAAAGCGTCCCTCGCGTTTGGCGATCGCGCCCGTGAACGCGCCACGCTCGTGTCCGAACAACTCCGCCTCCAGGATGCTCTCGGGAATTGCCGCGCAATTCACGGCCACGAACGGGCCATTGGCCCGGCCACTCTTGGAGTGGATGTAGCGCGCGATCAGCTCCTTGCCAGTGCCACTTTCACCCAAGATGAGCACGGTGGCGCTGGACGGCGCAGCCTGCGTGGCGACGTCCAGCACGCGGCGCAAGGCCGGGCTCTGACCGACGATTTCTCGATTGGTCAGGAGCTTGAGCTCTTGGCGCAGCGAGCGATTTTCGGCCACCAGTGATTGACGCTCGGCAGCCTTGCGTACGCTCTTGACGATGGTCATGCGCTTGAGCGGCTTCTCCACGAAATCGTACGCGCCGTCGCGCATGGCTTGGACGGCGGTCTCGACCGTGCCGTACGCCGTCATCAGCACGACTTCGGTATCGGGCGAGACTTCTTTGAGCGCGCGGAGCAGCTCGGCGCCGCTCGTGCCCGGCATCATCAAGTCGGTGAGAACCACTTGCACGCGATGACGACGCACCAACTCCAGCGCCGCCTTCGCGCCGTCGGCAGTAAACACTCGCATGCCCTCGCGCTGAAAAATCTTCTCGAGCGAAGCGAGGTTCGAGGCTTCATCGTCGACCACGAGCACGGTGATATCGGCACCGGGCTCCGTCACGGGGCGGGAGCTGGGAGACAACTCGTCGATCGCCTCTGTCATCGCGTCAGGCATCATGACATTCTGTCTGATTGCTGCAATTGTGTCAAACTCCAATTTAAAGTTAACAGTATCGGTGGGTTACCGACTTGGCTGACTTTGGATGTGGTCGATGGACCTACAGGGACGCTGAACAAATGGGCGTCGTAGGGGATCGACAAATGTTCCGTAGTTTGATCTAACCAAGACTGGTCCCTTGTTCGCCGAAGCCACGACCCAACCCGAGCCGGCCGCCCCCGCGGCCATTCAGTTCGTCCCCTGCGTGCGGCTGTTCGTCGAACGCATGTCCGTCGAACAGGCCGATGATGCCGAGCACGGCGGCTTCGCCGAGCTCGACGTCCCGGTGCTCGCGCTTTCATTCGAGTACGCGGGTACGCGCATCCGCGCCTCCGATCGGCGAAAGCAATTTTTCGTCGGTCAGGGCGGCGGACTCGCACGCGTCGAGCGTGACTCCGCGGGCGAAACTCGGGCGCAGTGTTTGCTAGAAGGCTTTGGCGCAGTGGAGGTCGAGTGCGCGTCGGCATACGCCGCGGACCTCGATTCACAAGCGGACTATATCGTGCAGGTCGGCGGTAACGTGCATACGTTGTGCTCCTTCACCGCCTACGCGCTACCGCAGCTCGAGAGCCTGGGCTTCAAGATCGAGATCGCCGCGGACTACCCGTACCAAGTCGTATCGCCGGACGTGCCCTGGTACGCCACAGTCGACGCGGACGATGCCCGTAGTGATTGGTTCAGCCTGGAGCTCGGTATCGAGATCGAGGGCAAACGCGTGAACTTGGTGCCGGCGTTGCTCGAGTTGCTCGAAGAGTGCTCGGACATCTCGAGCTTGGAAGCGCTCTTGCGCATGCCTGCACGCTTCCGCGTGGTTCCAGTCGGAGAGAACCGCTATTTGCCGGTCCCGCCCGAGCGCCTGCGCTCGGTGCTCCAGGTGCTGCTCGAGCTGTATCGTGGGGAAGAGCTGGCAAACGGCGCGCTCAGTTTCCCCGGATCACGTGCCGCGACCGTGGCCAAGCTGGACGAGGCACTCGATGGCGCGGCAACGCTGCTTTGGGGCGGCGACACCGACGTGCGCAAGCGTGGGCGGGCCCTGGGCAGCGGTACGCGCGAAAAGGTCTCCATCAGCACCAGCGGCCTGATCGCAACCTTGCGCCCGTACCAGCAAGAGGGGCTCGATTGGCTGCAGCATCTGATCGCGTGCGACGTGGGTGGAGTGCTGGCCGACGACATGGGACTGGGCAAGACGCTGCAGACCATCGCGCATCTGTCGGCCGAGAAAGCCTCGGGGCGCATGATGTCCCCGAACCTGGTCTTGATGCCCACGAGTTTGATCGGCAATTGGCAACGCGAGCTGAAAAAGTTCGCGCCGCATTTGAAGGTCGTGGTCTTGCACGGTAACAAGCGCGACGCGCGACGGCGTGAAATACCGGACGCCGATGTGGTGCTCACGACCTATCCGCTGGTGCTGCGCGATCTCGAACACCTTCGCGATCGTGAGTTCCACCTTTTGATTTTGGACGAAGCGCAGGCAATCAAGAACCCGCGCAGCCAGGTCAACAAGGCCGTCGGTGCGCTGTCCGCCCGGCATCGGCTGTGCTTGTCCGGCACGCCGGTAGAAAACAATCTGGAAGAACTGTGGGCGCTGTTCGATTTCCTGATGCCGGGCTTTCTGGGCGATGCCAATCGCTTTCGCACCGCATTTCGCCACCCGATCGAGCGCGAAGGCAACGCGCAGAAGCTGGAAGCGCTGCGCAACGCCGTGGCACCTTTCATTCTGCGTCGCATGAAAGAGACCGTGGCACGCGACCTTCCGCCCAAGACCGAACTGATTCGTCCGGTCGAGCTGGCCGGTGATCAGCGCGAGCTATATGAGAGCATTCGCGCCGCCGCGCACAGTGAAGTAAGGACGGCGATCAAGAAGAAGGGCATCCCGGGCTCCGCGATCGCCATCCTGGATGCGCTGATGAAGCTGCGCCAAGTGTGCTGCGATCCGCGGTTGGTGTCGGTATCGTCCGCGCGGACGGTGACCAGCTCCGCCAAGTTCGATTTGTTCTTCGAGCTAGTGACGACGCAGCTCGAGCAGGGCCGACGAGTGCTGGTTTTTTCGCAATTTACCCGGATGTTGGCCTTGCTTTCCGAGGGCTTGAAAGCGCGCAACGTGCGCACGGTGGAGCTCACGGGCTCGACCGTGGATCGCCAAAAAGTCTGCGATGTCTTCGAGTCGCGCCAGGCGGACGTGTTCTTGATCAGCCTCAAAGCGGGCGGCACGGGCCTCAATCTGACCAGCGCGGACACGGTCATCCACTATGATCCATGGTGGAACGCGGCCGCGCAGTCGCAAGCGACCGATCGCGCGTATCGCATCGGCCAGACCAGGCCGGTGTTCGTGTACAACCTGATCGTCGCCGGCAGCGTCGAAGAACGCATGCTGCGCTTGCAGCAAAAAAAGCAGCAATTGGCTCAAACCCTGCTCGGAACGGGCGGCGTTCCCTCCCGTTTGACCGAAGGCGATCTAGAAGATCTGTTCGCGCCGCTGGCTGACTGACTGACGCGCTTCGCGATCCCGGGCGGGGGGAACCTGGTTCCGTTGACGAATCGCCGTTCGAAGTGCAATCGCGCTCGCGATCGCCTAAGAAGGGCGACGGATTGTTGATGCGCGTTCGATCTTTCTCATTGTGTGCGGGCCTCTTACTGGGGTTCGCCGGGCCGGCCCTGGCTGAACCTCAGCCGCCCGCGGTCTGGTATCGAGCCTCGGCGGGGTGCCCCGACGGAGCGCGATTCCTCGACAAATTACTGGAAAGCTCGCGCCAAGCGCGGCTCGCACAGGCCGGTGACCACATCGACTTCGTGGTCACCCTGGTCGAAAATGGCAGCGAGACAGTGGGGCGCCTCGAGCGGCAAACCGACAGCGGCATCGTCGCGATCCGGGAGCTGCGCGACGCAACCTGCGAGCGAGTCGCTGACGCCCTGGCACTGAGCTTGGGGCTTGCCCTCGCTCCCGGGCACGGAGCCAGCGAGCCCCTCGTCGAGAAATCTGCGAACGTCCCCGGAGCGCTCGTCCGCGACGATGCGAGCGCGAAGGAGGAGTCGTCACCCGAGGGCCCTGCCTCGCCTCCACTGCCCGCCCCGGTCGCAAGCAGCGCTGACTCAGCACCTGCTCCGACCGGCCCCACGGAGCAACCGCCCGGCGCTGGGTGGCAATGGTCCTTCGGACTCGAGCTGGGGCCGATGATTGGCATCTCGACGCAGCCCATGCTTCGAGGCGAGATCTTCTTCGACTCGAGGCCGGCGTTCACCCGGGTCTTGCCGAATCTTTCGCTGCGCGTCGGCGTGGTCGGAGCGTGGGGCTCGTCCGAAACTGCGATCGGCCCCGTTCGGCGCTGGATTCTGGCAGGCCGCGCGGAGGCCTGCCCAGTTGCGTGGCACGCCGGACGCCTCGACCTCCGCCCGTGTCTTGCATTCGAACTCGGGTCCACGGGCGCGTCGGCCGACGGGGTGGCCGGCGTCGATAACCGCGGCCTGTGGGCGGCCCCGGCCGGGCAGTTGCGGCTGGCGGTCGCCCTTCTACCCGAGAGGCTTTGGCTCGAAGCGAGTGGGGGCGTCCTCGTGCCTTTGACCCGAAATGAGATTTTCTCGGGATCTCAGTCACTCTATCGCGATGCGCCGGCTGTATTTCACGGAAATTTTGGAATTTCGATTCGGCTGCCCTGATCGCGATCAGGGCTGCCGGACATGGCCGCTTCGAGAGACGAAGTGATCGGGATCCCAAGCAAGGCCTTCCCCCCTGGCATCAGCCGGGCGGCTACGCGCGGTCTCTCGATCGATTCACTCGTGGCGCAGCACTACGGCTTCATCTGGCGTGTGCTGCGCGGACTCGGCCTATCGCGCCCTGACGCCGAAGACGCGACGCAACAGGTTTTCATGATCGCCGCCCGCAAACTCGCCGACATCGACCCCGACCGCGCCCGTTCGTTTCTATACGGGGCGGCGCTGCGGGTGGCCAACAACGCGCGACGGGGCCTGCGCCGACGGCGCGAGGTGTTGGACAACGAAACCTGCGACGAGCCGGAACCGGAATCTCGAGGACCCGAGAAATTGGCACAGCTCGTTCAAGCGCGCGAGCTTCTGACGCAAGTTTTGGATCGACTCCCGGAGAAGCATCGGCGCGTGATCGTCTTGGCGGAGATCGAGCAACTGGAGGTGCCGGAGATCGCCGCGTTGGAAGGGGTGCCCGTAGGAACGGCCGCGTCGCGGCTGCGGGTTGCGCGCGAGAAGTTCCGCGCGCTGCTAACCGCGATGCGCGAGCAAAACCCTTTCGGGGACGAACCGTGAAGCCAGATCCGATCGATCGGCTCGGCGCACGCCTGTTCGAGGTCGCCCGAAGCGAAGCGGTGCCAGAGGGCGCGCAGCAGCGCGCGCTCGAAGCGGCACGTCGGGAAAGCAGCCGACAGACACCTACCAGCGCGCGCTTGTCCGCGCGCCGCAAGTGGCCCGTCGCGGCCGCCTGCGTGGCAATCGCGGCAGGCGCTGTGCTGGTCCTACGTCCAAGAGAAGTGAGCCTGGGGATCAGCGCGGAACCGGTAAGCGTCGCTCACACAGAGCCCGAACGCCGAACCACTTCGCGAATGGAAACGCCGAGCGCCGAAGCACCGAGCACAGCCGTGCCAAGCCTCCCGATGGCACCAAAGCCAGCGCCGCTTGTCGCGCCCACGGCGGTGCACTCTGCGCCAGCGAGTTTGAGCGACGAACTCAGCGCGCTGAAGGTCGCGTCGAGCGCCCTGAGTGCGGGCGACCCCCAAGCAGCCCTGGCCGCGCTGGATCGCTACGATCGCGTGCTCAAGGGTCAAAAAATGCGCGCAGAGGCAACTCTGCTCAGGATCGAGGCGCTCGCGCGAGGCGGGCAAACAGAGGCCGCAAGCGTGCTGGCGCAGCGCTTCGTAGAACAAAATCCGGGGAGCCCGCTCGTGGATCGAGCGCGGTCCTTCGTACACGAATAATCAGGGAGGAAGAGTCATGAGCATGCGCAAGCTATGTTTTGGGGTGGCGTTGGTGGTGATGGGCTGCAATGGCAAGCTATCGGTCAGTGATGGGGGCGGCGGGGGCGGCGCGGCGGCTGGCGGCGCGGCGGCTGGCGGCGCGGGGGCTGGCGGCGCGGGGGCAGGTGTCGCGGGCGTTGGCGTGGGCGGCGCGGGAGCCAGCGGCAAGGGTTCCATCGACAACTCTGCGGGCATGGCGGGAGACACCGACTACGGCGGCAACGCCGGGATCGGCGGCTACACCGGGGTCGGCGGCTACACCGGGGTCGGCGGGGCTCCTTGCCTCCCCTGCGCCGGGCACCCCGAAGGAGGCGGTGCCGGTGGTCTGATCATCGAACCGGCCCCAGGCGAGCTTGGGCAGAGCTGCATTCCCGGCGGGCTGGTCACCGAGGCCGACGGCAGCCCGGCGAAAGCAGTGATCAAGACTTTGGATCGCTGTGACGAAGGCCTGGCCTGCAACGCACAGGGCAAATGCGTTCCGGCGCCCGATTGTCCGCAGAGCGGCGGCTTGTGCGTGGTCCGTCGAGCGGCGCTCAGCGGGGGCGGCGGAGCTGGCGGCGCGCCGGGCGGCGGCGGAGGAGCGATGTACGCCGGCGGTGCGAACTACGGCGGCAATGGCCCGATTACGAGCGCGACGGAGAAGAACGGCGTCGTCGCATTGACTGCCAGCGAGTCGCGCGTCTATTGGCTCGAATACGGCACGCGAGACGCACTCGGGAACTACCTGCACGATGGTGCCTTGATGTCTTATTCAGTTGTCGACGGGACGACGGCGATCCTCGCAGCAGGGCTTCCGGGTCCAGTCGGCCTCGCGCTGACGACCAGCCACGCGTACGTGTTCGTCGACGGCGCGCCGCTGATCGGCACGCCGACCCAGCCACAGTTGCTTCGAGTGCCGCTTGCCGGCGGCGGCCCGGTGCTGGTGCAAGAGGGCGCGCAGCCCTACAGCTTTGCGGCTGCGGGCAGCCGGGCCTTCTGGAGCTCGTGGGGCAACGCGGTCTACTCGATGCTATCCGACCCCAACGCAGTCCCGACGGTGTTCATCTCAGAGAAGGCGTATAACCTGACCACTGACGCGACCGATCTCTACTACGGCGGCGCGGCCTCCGGAGACGAAGTGATGCGCACGCCAATCGCTAGCGCCGCAACCACCGCCGTGGGTGTGTCGGTTAACGGTGGGTTTGCGCTGCACGACGACGGCATCTACAAGCTCGAATCAGCGTACACGGGAAACAACGCCGGAGGCCTGTTGTCGCGAGTGCCGAAGAGCGGCGGAGCGTTCCAACGCGTCCGAGCCCTCGGCGCGGGAAGTCCGCGCAACCTGAAGGTCGTAGGCGATCACTACTTTCTCGATGTGATTCCAGACCCACTTCCAGTCGGCAACGGGCAAGTCTACGCGTTCACGACGCAAGTGCTGACCGCTGGCTTCGTAGGCAGCGATCCTCCGATCCGCCTGCTCGATCGCGCGGTTCGGGATTCGCTCGTCGATCGTCTCTGGGTTGGAACCGCAGACGCGCTGTACTGGAGCGAAGGGCAAGCGATCTACAGGCAACCGCTGCCCACGCCCTGAGCACACGCTCAACCGTCGAGCTTCTTCAACTCTTTCGGTTCCACGTAGTCGTTCGGCTGGAGCACCAGCCGTTCGACGCGTTGGCCGGTTGCGAAGCCGTTCACGATTTCTTCTAGATCGCTCTCGGCGACTCGTCCGTAGAAGTAGCCATCGGGTTCGACTGCGATGGCGGGGCCGACCCAGCACGTGTCGAGACAACTGGAGGTGCAGGCGCGGGCTTCGAGCTCGGCGAGGCCGCGCTTTTTGAGCATCGATTTCAGCTTCTCGTGCAACTCGACCGCGCCGCGGGCGGCGCACGAGCCTTTGGGCGTGCCGTCAGGACGGCGGTTGACGCAGACGAACAAGTAACGCTTTCGTTCGGGCATTGGTTGTTCCGAGCCTAGCTCGATGTGGTGACCGTGCGCACGGAGTCAGCGACGATCCCCAATAGTTCCTCGAGATCCGCATCCGCGATGTTCAACGGAGGGGCGATGTACACCACGTTACCGAGCGGGCGAAGGTACGCGCCGCGGCGCAAGGCCTCGTGGTACACGCCGAGACCGCTACGCTCGAGATAGCCCTGCCGGCCGCCCAGCTCGAGGGCTCCTATCATGCCCAAAGAGCGGCTGGCGGTCACGCCTGGGATGGCCAAAAACTCGGCAAAAGCGGCGCGAATTCGCTGCGCTTTGCTGGCCGCGCGCTCGAGCACGCACTCCTCTTCGTAGACCTTCAACACCTCGATCGCCAGGGCCGCGCCGAGCGGGTTGCCAGTGAAGGTGTGGCCGTAAAAGAAAGACCGGTCACTGCCGCCGAAAAAGCCCTCGAAGATGCGGCGAGTGGCCAACGTTGCCGCCATCGGCAGCATGCCGCCGGTAAAACCCTTGGCCGTGCACATCAGATCGGGCGCAATGCCCGCGTGCTCCGAGGCCCACATCGGTCCGGTGCGACCATAGCCCGCGAACACTTCATCGAGCACCAGGAACACGTCGTGTTTACTGGTCAGCGCGCGCGCCCGGCGCAAGAACTCTGCGTCATAGATGCGCATGCCCGCCGCGCCCTGCACCATCGGCTCGAGCACGACGGCAGCGATGCGGTCCCCGTCCTTCTGCAAAATCGCCTCGAGCACCGAAAACGCGCGCTCGAAGCCGTCACTCGCCGCTGGTACGCGCAGGCACTCCATGACCACGGAGGCAAACGGTCGCCGAAACACCTCCACGCCTTGCAGCGCGGTGACGCCCAAGGTTTCGCCGTGAAACGCGCCCTCGAACGCGACGAAGCGCGTGCGCTCGGGCCGCCCATTCTGCGCCCAATACTGCAGCGACATTTTTAGAGCGACCTCGACCGAGGTCGAGCCGTTGTCGCTGAAAAATACGTGCTCCAGGCCTGCCGGCGCCAGCTTCACCAACTGCTTGGCGAGCAAGGCAACGGGCTCGTGCGTGATCCCGCCGAGTGCGGTGTGACACAGCCGCTCGGCCTGTGCCGCGAGCGCGCGGATCAAACGCGGATGATTGTGGCCCAGGGCCGCGCACCACCAAGACGAATTGCCATCGAGGTAGGCCCGGCCGTCCGCGTCGAAGAGGCGCGAGCCGCTCGCTCGGGCGATGACCAAGGGGTTGGCTTCAGCGATGTATTCATCCATCGCGGTGTAGGGATGCCAGACGTGGGCCTTGTCCAGCGCGATGATTTGCTCACGAGCGAGTGTCTTCATTTCTTCTTCTCAAGTCAGGTGATGGGACTGTGCCTCGTTCCCGGCAAGCGCATCGTCGGGCGGAGCGCCCAGGGGCAAGAACAGAGTCACGCTCGTGCCCTCGCCTTCGGTGCTCTCGATCAAGAGCTCACCACCGTGGGCCTCGACGATTCGCTGCACGATCGGTAAGCCCAAGCCCGTGCCGCTGGGCCGCGTGGTGAAGAACGGGTCCAGCGCGCGTTCTCGCACCTCGGGTTCCATACCGTGCCCATGATCCTTGATCTGGATCGAGACCGCGTGACCCGTGGGTAGTAAACCGCGGGTAACCACGATGTCCACGCGCCCGCCCCCGCGCATGGATTGACAGGCGTTTTGCACCAGGTTGTCGAACACCAGCCGGAACAAGTTTGGATCCACCCAGACGGTCTGAATTTCTGGATCGGCACTGATGGATACCACGATCTCGTGGCCATCCAGGATTTGCGACCGGGAGCGCTTGGCGAGCTCGCCCAGCGAAACGGGCGAGCGCTTCACGCTCACGGGACGCGCGAAACGCAGCAGATCGGTGACCAGGCGATTGAGGCGCGCAGCCTCTTCATCGACGATCGACAGCAGGATGCCACGGTCTTCCTCGCTGCCCGAAACGCGACGCAGTCCGGCCACCGCGTTTACGATCACGGCCAGCGGATTTCTCACTTCGTGGGCAATCGCCGCCGCCAGCTCACCCACCGCAGCCAACTGGTTCTTGCTCACCAGCTCGCTCTGCACCACGCGCAGCTCCGCGTGCGAACTCCGCAATTCGTCGGTCCGGAGCTGCAGGCGTTGGGTCGTTTGCTCGAGGCCGCCCGCTGCCAACCGGTAGCGCATCAGCACCGTCCCAGCCACACCGAAGGCGAAGATCAGGAACGCGTGCGGCAAGAGGTTGACGGTATTTTTGAGCACTCCGGAGCCCAGCGCCGCGTCGTTGAAAACGGCCGGGACGACCAGCGAGATACCGATCAGCGAAGCCAGCGCGTCACGCCTGCCCGCGCGGTAGGCACGCGCCAAAATTGCGACCGTCGCCAGAGTCTCCAGCAAGGCGACGACGTAAAATGCGTTTCCGATCCAACTCGCCCCGCCGATGATGTGGTCGACTCGCACCCCCAACACGCTGGCATGGACGATCTGAAATTTATTGGGTACCCAAAATGCGCCCGTCCAATTGGCGACGAAGAAAAATAGCGCCAGCAGATAGAGCGGCCAGCACCGGCGGAGGCGCTGATTGACGGTCGAGAAACACAACGCAAAGTGCACGTTCAACGCTGCGGCGAAAATCGCGCCGGACAGGCCGATCTGGTCGGCAACGATACCTTTTGGGTGTGCTCCGTCGTGATAGTCCAGGCCTACGCCGATGCTCATCACGCTCAGCGAAAAGCACAACAGGCCGAACACGAAGTACTCGGACTCGCGCCGACCGGCAAAGTAGGCCAGCACGAAGAACGCACCCATGCCGAGTTGCGTCACCGTCCACGCGGCGAGCACGCCGGATAAAAACGTCCCGCTCACGATCCCCCGGCCAGCTCGCGATTGACCGTGAAGTGCGTCGTGCTGGCCAAGGCGGCCGTTGCGCTGGCGGTCACCTGGTACACGCCGCTCGGAACGTCGTGCAGGACGAACGGCGACGCGAGCTGCAATTGCCCGCGAATGACTGGCGACTCGAGCGTGATCGTGCAGGGTGAGTCGATCTGAACGCCCAGCGCCGAGAAAACGAAGGCATCGAACAGGACCGAATCGCTGCTCTGTGCCCCGTTGTAGCTGCCCTCCGGCTTCCGCAGCCAGACGGCGCCGCTCGGGCCAGCAGCTTCGTCGGGCGTTTTCCCGATGAAGAAGCGGCGCGCCCTGGCCGTACGCGGCCCCCCCGAAACCTGCCGCGGCACGAGGCCAGAGGCCAAGACCGGAGCCGCAAATAGCCAATGCGCGCCGGGCGTCAACTCCGCGTCGGCGCTCAGTAATTCCCCGAGCGCGAGCGTAGGTTCGGCGATCGTGACCCTTCGCGGACGCCCCGCGTCGAGCGAAAGGTCGATCC